>Ga0182024_10016438_pt1 | contig 14037 bp, 9 predicted proteins | sample P32metaG_FD_120480 | JGI IMG/M metagenome (GOLD analysis project Ga0182024, IMG submission 120480) | Permafrost microbial communities from Stordalen Mire, Sweden - P3-2 metaG (Illumina Assembly) | ecosystem: Environmental > Terrestrial > Soil > Wetlands > Permafrost | place: Sweden: Stordalen... | reverse complement strand
GCGCGCCTGATCGAGGGCCTTTTGGTTGGGGACATTCTGCATGTCGTAGACCCACTCACACCCTCCATGATGGCCAGGAAAGAAGCGGATGACCCCTTGGTGGGCGTCGATCATCGAACTGTTGATGATGTGGTAGCCATACACTTGCAGCGGCCGCCAAATATTTACGATCTCATCGATCTGCCAGTCGAACACTCCCATTCTGCGGACACAGCCCAGGCCGTTGCGGTCGGGAGAGCCCGGCTTGATGATACGCATCGGCGTGTTGGTAAATTCACCAATGCGTTCGTGGTCGGTAAAAACGCTCCACGCAACCGCGACGGGTGCACGAACCTGCGCCCGATGGAAGAATCGGTATTTATCGGCCATGACTATCTTACCTCTTGTTGCTCAAGACGATGCCAGCCGACATCTTCGCGCCTCGGTTCAGCCGCGGTCCAGAGTAAAGTAATTGCTCGATCAATTCAAGGTATGCTTGAATGATGGATGCATCGGCTGCATCGAAACGATTCGAGGAGCGTCCCATGAACCTGCATTCCGATATCCCGCCGTCGGAAGACCTGCCGCACGAGCCGCAGTCGGTTGCGCATTGGAGCGAGAGCTACGCGTTCTGGGCATGGGATCATCAGAATGATCTCACCGTCTATGGCCATTTCCAGCGTCATCCTGACAAGCCGATCATTTGGCGCGGGTACTGTACCGTCATGAAGGGCGACCAGGTCTATGCTCTGCATTCTTACGGTAGGCAACGCTCGCCCTCGGGACCGGGCTTTGAAGCGGTGTATGTCGTCATCGAGGAGCCGCATTACCTCTGGCGCTTCCGTACGGAAGGCGCAGGCCAACAGCGCTCCGCCGCCTCGTTGCTGAAGTCCGCCATCACCGACGGTCCGGCGATCCCGTTGAAGGTTGATATGCAGCTGAACTGCCGAACGCCGGTTTGGGCATTGAAGCATGGCACGCAGGACACCGAGGCGATCATGCCGGCGCACTATGAGCAAACGGGCCGGATCACGGGTACGGTGGAGATCGGCGATGAGCGCTTTGAGATCGACTGCCTCGGCGCGAATGATCACTCCTATGGACCCCGCAACACGCAGAAGCTGCACAATGGGTCGGGCTTCTTCAACGGCGCCTTCCCAAGCGGGCGCTCTCTGACCGCCATTCAGATGTCTCCCAGCGCGCATACCGGCTACATCCACTTGGGAGATGGCAAGATTCACGCAGTCACACGGGTAGTCATGCCGAAGTCGGGCTGGGAGCCCGGCGAAACCGGGATGTTCCTTGCGCAGGCCAACGGTTGCACCGCGGAAGTGTCCTACGAGATCACGAAACGGCGAGTGGCGCTGAGCATGGTTCCCCCTAACTATGAGCATGTGGGTCTGGTGGATGGCATGGAAACGCGGCTCGCTTACTGCGACATCAGCTGCAGGATCGAGTGGGATGGAGAAGCCGGCTCCGGGTCGTGGGAGCCATGCTGGAGCAAAGTGTAGCGCGCGCCGCCGGCGCGCAGCCACGCAAACCATCCGAATGCCGTTAGTCCACACTACGTATTGCCGTAACTGTCCGTCGGTATGCGGACTCCTGATCGAAACCGAGAACAATAAAATTCTCGGAATCCGCGGAGATACACGGCATCCGTTGACCAAAGGCTATTTTTGCGTCAAGGGCCTTGCCAGTATGGATGTCCATAACGGCGAGGATCGGTTGACCGGCGCGTCCGCGCGGCGGGCAGATGGCAGCTCGAGCGATATCAATGTCGAACAGGCGCTGGACGAGATTCACGACAAACTGGCTGCCATCATCGCACGTCACGGACCTCGTTCGGTCGCCATGTACTACGGTACCGGAGCGAACAACAACTCTCTGTGCCATTCGGCAATGAAGGGGTGGTTCAATCTGATCGGATCGCCCTATATTTTCTCCAGCATGACGGTCGATCAATCGGCAAAATGGGTCGCCGCCGGCAGGATGGGTATGTTCGCCACCGGCAAGTACTCCGCCTTGGATGCGGACCTCATCATGGAAGTGGGCGCTAACCCGCTCATCTCACATGCATCGGCCACCATTCCCATGACGGCCCCGGCGAAGGCATTGCGTGAGGCCCAAAACCGCGGTATGACGCTGATCGTAGTCGATCCGAGGCGAACGGAGACTGCAAGGCGGGCCAGCGTTCACCTTCAAATCAAGCCCGGCGAGGATGCCGCCTTGTTCGCCGGCATGATCCACATTGTCCTCGAGAGGGGTTGGCACGACCAGGCTTTCTGTGCCCGCTTTATCCGACCGCTCGATGAGTTGCGTGCGGCAGTTGCAGATTTCACTCCGGACTATGTCGCGGAGCGCACAGGGATCGACGTTAAGCTGATCGAACGAACGAGCGAAATGTTTGCCGGGGCGCGACGAAAATCCGTAGCCTCCGGAACCGGCCCAAACATGGCCGCTCACTCGAACGTCACCGAACATTTGATAGAGGCGTTCAACGCGATATGCGGCGGCTACCGCCGCGCCGGAGACATCGTGCGCAACGTGCAGCCGCTGTTCGGCGGGCATCCGGCCAGGGAGATGGTCATCGCGCCGAACCGCGGTTGGGAGACCGGCCCCAAGTGCCGCACCGTCGACATCGGGCCCCTCTTCGGTGAATTCCCCACGGCGCTGCTTCCAAGCGAGATCATCGGCAACGGCGAGGATAGGATTCGCGCATTGTTCGTTGTCGGGGGAAACCCCTTGAAAGCCATTGCCGATCCGGACAAGACTCTCGCCGCGTTCAGAAGTCTCGAGCTGCTCGTGACACTCGATCCGCGACCGACCGAAACCGGCGGGATCTCCCACTATACGATTGCGACGAGTTTGCCTTACGAGCGTTTCGACTATACCGGAATGTACGATGCCCTTTACTCGGTAACTTTTGCGCAGGTGGCGAGGCCCTTGCTCGATCGACGCGCGGGCGTGATCGATGACTGGGAGTTTTTCTGGGGTCTGGCGCGGCGGATGAATCGGCCGCTCACGATGAAGAAGCCCACGTTCGGCGCGACGCACGACCAGATACCGGGACCTTCGCTTGAACTCGAGTTGCAGCAAAAGCCGCAGACCGAGGATCTCGTCCGTTGGATGAGTTCGCAACATCTGGTCCGATACGAGCACCTCATGGCTCACCCGGAGGGAGTTCTGCTGGAGGATCACGCGGTAATCGCGCCGGCGGGAGACGACGACGGTGTACGGATGGATCTCTGTCCGCCCGATGTCGCCGTGGAACTTGCACTGTTTCGGCTGGACGATAAGTTGGATGCTCATTTCCCCTTCAGGCTGACTTCGCGACGCCAATTGGAGTCCATGAATAGCGCCTACACGAATGCATCCAAAACTCGCAGGCGTTTTCCCGTCAATCCCGCTTTCATGAATCCACAGGACATGCAAGAGGAAGGAATCACCGATGGCGATACGGTGGAGATCAGCTCAGCACACGGCACCGTCGTCGCCGTTGTTCAACCGGATTCTTCCTTGCGGCGCGGCGTGGTTTCCATGACGCACGCCTGGGGTTCCCTCGCAGCCGCAGCCGATCCGGACGGGACGAATGGGGCCTTCGTTGGCCGGCTCATTTCACTCGAGATGAACCTCGAGCCGATCAACTACATGCCGCGTCAGTCTGCGATTCCCATCGCCGTGCGGCCGCACATGCGGAAGCGCGTGGACGAGGCGCCGGCCGGCGCTTTCCTCCCCTGACATCCGTCGGCTGCATTGCGGGTCCTAAGTCCGGGCTGGGTCCCAAACGACGGGCAACGTCACCGGATGTCTCTGCGTCCAGCCTGTGATCTTGGGAGGCGCCTTGAGTGCCGGATCCCATCGCAAGTTTGGCAGGTCGTCGATCAAATGTTCCACATAGCGGGCCAGCATGAAGCGGGCGAGATGCTGTCCAATGCAGGAATGAGGACCACTGCCAAATTGAATGTGCGGTTGTCGCGGCCGCCGAACGTCGAAAATCTCCGGATCCTCCCACCTCGATCCATCACGATCCGTGACCCCATGCATGATGAAAACCACAGACCCTCTTGGAATCGATGTCCCGCAAAGATCGGTGTCTTCGACCGCACGTCGACAGACGATGCCGCCGATGCCCTCATAACGCAGGGATTCCTCGACCGCGGCAGGGATGATGCTGCGCTCTTGTTTCAGCAGCTCGAACTGCTCGGGGTGGCTGAGTAGCGTGTGGACCAGATTTCCGGATTGGCCATAGGTCGTATCGATACCGCCCGCCATGAAGTGGTTGACCATCGCAACGAAACGCTCTTCCGGAAGCGGAATCCCGTCAACCTCTGCTTCCATCATGGCCGAAACGAGGTCCTCCTTGGGCGGTTGCCCGCGGCGCGATTCGATGAGACTCTTGGAGTAGGATTTGAGCGCCGTCGCCGCGGCATGCGCCCCTGCCGGATCGACATTGGCGTGCCAGATGCGGTTGAAGCACGCGCCGACGAAAGAGACAATCGAAGGATCAAAGCCGACTATCGTCCCGACGATCTCAAACGGGTAGAAAGCGTTCAACTCACGCACCAGATCCGCTTTCCCCGTGTGCTGGATGGCGTCGAAGCGCTTCGTGATGATCGGATTGATGATCCTCTCTTCGTACGAGGAAATACGTTTCGGCGTGAAACCGAGCTGCATGATGGAACGATATTTCGTATGTTCCGGCGGGTCCATTGGAGACAGGGCAGGCCCCCAAAAGGCGCCCACGGACTCTTCGAAAACAGTCGATGAAAACACCTTCGGGTTCAAATAAACGGCACGAACCGCATCCCAACTGACGGCGCAAAAGCAATCCTGTTCGCAATAGCTTGGCGGGGTCAGTATGTTCGGAAATGTGATGCCGGCGAAACGGACAGCGGCACCGCCCTTCTCGGTCGATAAGCCCTTTCCGCGGACCACGGGTCCTGCCGCATGCATCCGGGCGGCAATCTCCCGAACCGGATCATCGTATGCGTCAATTTCGGTGGTGTCGTCGGGATGCCCGAACATCACGTCCGCGTCATATTGGAAATCGCCCGCTTGTGAAACGTTCGCTGCAGAGTGCTCAGATGATGTCATTCGATAAATCCTTTCACACCGTGCATGTTAGCCGGACCACGTGCCGTAGCGCGGCCGTAAGTAATCCGACGATTGATAATTATACGCGAATGCAGGCGGCGTGCCATCATTTCCAACAAATGGCTTTCATTTGCCTCTTTATTCAACTATGTTCGCGGCCCTGCCGGCACCTCGCACGCATATTTAATTGACCCGACGACTAATTCATATAAGCTATGCCGCTAAATGCTGGGCGACAGTGATCGAGACAATGATCAAGGAGATTCCCGCCGTGGGAGAAGCGAAACCAAACAATGAAACGCTCCTGGACATATTTAGAACAATGACCTTGCTCAAGCTGCACGATGAACGATTTCGCAGTTTGCTTAAGTCCGGCCGAGTGTCGATGCCCTATTATTCATGGCGGGGACAAGAGGCGATTCCGGCGGGCCTGACTGCGGCGCTGCGGCCAGGCGATTTCATCTGCACGAATTATCGGGGCCTTCACGACTCGCTCGCTCGAGGTGTGCCGCTGAGAGAACTCTGGGCGGAGTTATTCGGCAAGGCGACGGGCGCCTGCAAAGGCAAAGGTGGCCCCATGCATATCACTCATCCGAAATCCGGAGTGATGGTTACAACCGGCATTGTCGGCAGCAGCATGCCCATCGCGAACGGACTCGCGCTCGCTTCGCAAATCTCCGGAGACGGCAGAGTGACGGTCGCCACCTTTGGTGATGGTGCCAGCAATATCGGTGCATTTCATGAAGCCCTCAATCTCGCTTCTATTTGGAAGCTGCCAGTCATCTTCCTATGCTCGAATAATCTCTACGCGGAACATACGAAATTCGAGAATGGTACGGCGGTGGAGCGCGTCGCCGATCGGGCGGTTGCTTATCGAATGCCTGGGGTGCGGGTCGATGGGAACGACCCGCTTGTCGTATTTGCTGCGGCCGAGGAGGCGATTGCGCGGGCGCGCGGCGGCGACGGTCCGACGCTCATCGAGGCGATGACGTTTCGGTTCTTTGGTCATGTTTTTGGCGACAATGACGCCTATATGGACGCGGGCGAGAAGGCCGCGGCAATGGAGAAGGATCCCGTGCCAGCCTATCGGCAACGGCTGCTTGCTCAAGGGGTGGCGACCGAGGCGCAGCTCGCCGCCATCGAGCTGGATATCGAGACCCAGATCAACGACGCCGAACAGTTCGCCCTCGAATCCCCCCTCCCCGATCCCCTTGAGGTGGGAACCGACATTTACGCGGGGCAACCGGCATGAGCGCCGAACTGAAGCCGGTGGGCATGATCGCTGTCCTGAACCGGGCCTTGCACGATGCATTCGCCGCCGATGAGAAGGTCATCGCCTTCGGTGAGGATTTCGCTGACCGCGAGGGCGGTGGGGTATTTGGCGTCAGCAAGGGTCTCTCGACCAAGTTCGGAACCAGCAGAGTCCGTTCCACGCCGATTTCTGAGCAGGCAATCATCGGCGCGGCCATCGGGGCGTCCTTGGCCGGCTTTCGGCCGGTCGTGGAAATCATGCTGATGAATTTCACCGCCGTGGCGATGGATATGATCGTCAATCACGCAGCCAAGTTGCGCTACATGTCCGGCGGGCAGACGCACGTCCCGATAACGATTCGAACCACGACGGGTGCGGGGTTTGGAATCGGCGGTCAACATTCGGACATGCTGGAAGCCTGGTTCGCACATACGGCCGGGCTCAAGGTCGTTGTGCCATCCAACCCGACGGACGCTTACGGCCTGTTGACCTCATGCATCTTCGACGACGATCCCTGTATTTTCATCGAACCCCTTGGCCTCATGCGCTGCCAGGGAATGCTGCCGGAGCCAGGCCATCGCATACCTTTGGGGAAGGCTGCTATTGTCCGCGAGGGCGCGGACGTGACCGTCGTAAGCTACGGTAGACAGGTTGGCGAGTGCCTTGCGGCGGCAGACTCCCTGGCTGCTGAGGGGATACGGGCTGAAGTAATAGATCTGCGCACTGTCTCTCCTCTGGATATGCAAACCGTCCTCTCCTCCGTCCGCAGAACAGGGCGTGTCGTGATCGTCCATGAGGCGGTGCGCAATTGCGGCGTTGGCGCGGAGGTTGCCGCGCGAATCAATGAGGCACTGTTTGGAAAGCTGCGGGCGCCTGTTCAAAGGGTATGCGGCTTCGATTCGCCGGTTCCTTATTCCAAACCGCTCGAAACCGCGTTCCTTCCGAACAAGGAAACAATCGCAGCGGCGGTCCGTGCGGCCCTGCGCGAAATACAGAATTGAATGATTGACTAATTAATTCTCAAGGGCCATCATTGTTTACGTTCCGGCGTAACGCTGAGTGCCGACAACTAGAATCATATGTACCCTGGGGAGGGTAAGCGATATATGCGTATATCATTCCTGTCCGCGACCCTTCTCATCGCCGCACCGATCTTCGTCGCGAATGTCGGCTTGGCGCAAACCGCCGGGAACGCTGCTCAAGAATCGCCTGGAAACAATTCGGGCGGGATCGAGGAGATCATCGTAACCGCAAGCAAACTCGGTGCGACGAATTTGAGTACCACGCCGATCACCATCGCGGCGATCACTGGCGACCAGCTCGCGGCAAGGGACGTAACCGGACCTCAGGGGCTCATGAGCCAAGTGTCCGGATTGGTCGTCGATCCAGGATCGAGTACGCCGAGAATCTTCATCCGCGGCATCGGTCAGGATCTATTCTTGATCGGAACCGAAGGCGGAGTGGCTGTCTACCAGGATGGCGTGTACATAAGCCGCGTGAACGCGATACTCGCGCCCTTCAACGACTTGGCCGACGTGGAAGTTTTGAAGGGGCCGCAGGGAGCAAGCTTCGGCCGCAACGCAACCGGCGGCGCCGTTCTCTATAATTCGAAACTACCTGAGAGCGGTTTCTCGGGCGAGGTTACCCTCGGCGGCGGGAGCAACGAGGACGGCAATTTTTTCGGGTACGTTAGCGGCGGAACTCAAGAACTATCGGGTCGGTTCGCGGCCTATGCCAATTATGACGATGGCTACGTTAAAAATACCTTTCTGGATAAGGAAGAAGACGGCATACACCAGATAGACTTGCGCGGAACAGTGTTGGCTCAGCCTACAGACAGGCTCCAAGCCATCTTCCGTTTTCAGTTTGACGACGAGCATACGACGATCAGTGCCCAAGACCCCATTGGCATACCCGGTATCGGGGCGCTATTCGGCGGGCAATATGTCTTGTACAACCAGCATTCGTGGACCACAGCTTCCGATGTCTATCCATTCACGGATACACAGACGGGTATCTATTCAGCCACGGTCAATTACGATTTTGGAAACGTTCAGCTCAAGTCGATCACAGGTCTTGTGACGATGATTTGGAACAATCGGGGCGACTATGACGACACGACGGCCGCTTTCCTCGAGTCTCAAGCCACTCCTATCAATGACACGGAGATCACGCAGGAATTCGACCTAACCGGTCAAGTCGAGCAGTTGAAGTGGGCAGCCGGATTGTTCTATCTCCACGAGAAGACGCGCCAAGATGAAACAATCGACTACGGGTCGCAGGTACTCCCCGTCGGCGAAGGTACCTTCATCTTGGATTATCACTCGCAGAGACTTCAGTCTGGGGCCGCCTTTACCGACCTCAAATACTCGGTGACCGACCAATTCCGAATCAATGGCGGCGTGCGATTCACACGCGACACCAAGAGCTTCACCTACGACAATTTCTACAATCTCGGTGCAACCGGCGGCGTTCCCAACGGCCTGACGGTCAACGTGTGTGACGCCACGTATTCCGCCGGATTCAATTCCTGGACCGGCGATCTGGGAGTTGACGTCGATCTCGCACCGAACAGCTTCGCCTACGCCCGCTACAGCAAGGGATTCAAGGCGGGCGGCTTCGGTGACAACGTTTGTGGCAACGTTTACAAGCCCGAAACTGTCCACGCGTACGAAATCGGCGTGAAAAACAGCTTTTTTGACCGGCGGCTGACATTGAATGCCTCGGCCTTCTTTTACAATTACGACGACATGCAAGTGTCGGTCATCGTTCCCACCGGGGGCGCCGGCAGCCCCACGTTGTCCGGCGTTGCAAACGCCGGCCGCTCACAGATAGCGGGACTGGATTTGGATTCAGTCTGGAAGATCGGCCAGAACTGGACGACAAACCTGGGCTTTTCCTGGCTGCCAATCGCAAAGTATTTGCAATTTGATAGCCAGGACCCCTATGTGACGAGCTACGCCAACTTCGGGCTGCCCACACCGTCCCAACTCGTACCGAGAAACTCCGGCACATACGATTGTGCGCCTATCAATGGCCAGCCTAACTGCGTGTATAACTTGGCAACCAATCGGCTCAACCGCTCGCCCAAATATTCTGCTGTCTTAGGCACGGAATATACAGCACCTCTGCCTGCGGGTCTGACGCTCACCGGACGGGCCGAAGCCAACTATGTCAGCGGACAGTACTATTCAGTGTTCAATTCTGCCCTCTCACTCGAACCGCAGCATGGACTTGTGAATCTGCTGGCAACTTTAGCCCAGCCGAGCGCCAAGTGGGCAGTGAAGGTCTTCGTCACCAATTTGTGCGATAAATTCTATTACACCGGCCGGATCGACAACGCCACAATACTGACGGAATCAGGAGAATTCGGGCGGCCGCGCGAATTTGGCGCCAAGTTCACCCAAAAGTTCTAAGGGGTTTTAAACAGCCGCGTCGTGCGCCTCAGAAAAACCCTGGTTCTTGCCACCAAGGATAGACAGGGGGCATGTCAGTGCTTGGCTTCATCCGAAAATTCGGCGGTCGCTTTTCAAGGAAGGAGACCACTCCTTCCACGGCGTCGGCGCTGCGGCCCAGCTGCGATATCCCACGAGAATCAATCCGATGCGCCTCCATCGGATGTGCCGCTCCCAGCATCCGCCACAACATCTGCCGGCTCATGGCTACTGACACTGGCGAGGTGTTCTCGCTGATTTCGCGCGCCAGTTCAATAGCGCGAGGCATCAACCGGTCGCCTGCGACCACCTCTCGGACTAGTCCGGCCGACAGCGCTTCGGCTGCGGCAAATACGCGCCCCGTCAATACCCAGTCGAGCGCCGCGGAAATGCCGACCAGCCTTGGGAGAAACCAGCTCGAGCAGGCCTCAGGCACGAGCCCACGACGCGCAAATACGAAACCGAATCGCGCGTCCTCGGACGCGAGGCGAAAATCCATTGCCAGCGTCATCGTCACGCCGACGCCTACGGCGGGACCATTAATGGCTGCGATGAGCGGCTTTTTCGATGCAAATATTCGCAGCGCTATCTGACCACCCCCGTCACGCCAGTTATCATCTTCGGTGCGAAAGGTGTCCCCTCCGCTTGAAAGATCAGCTCCAGCGCAAAACGCCCTACCGGCGCCCGTGACGATGACTGCGCGAATGTCGTCGTCGTCGTCCGCCCGAGCGAGCGCCTCGCTCAGTAGCACCTGCATCTCCGGATTATAGGCGTTGAGCTTCTCGGGTCGATTCAGGGTCAGGATTGCGAGGCCTTTATTCGACTCGTAACGGACTACCTCAGAACCAGTCATGTTTGCCTCGCACGAATTTGCATACCGTTATCAGCGGCGCGATTAACTGCGCACTCGACGCAATTCCCGATCCAGCAACCGGATAACCGGCGCGGTGGCATCCAGAGTCATGTCGCGCGGAAACGCCCCACGATGACGCATGATATTGACGAAGCGCGCAAAGATCGCGGTCAGGCGCACCGCGGTGAATAAACGATGGAAAGCCAGTAAATCCTCATCCACCGAACGACCTAGTCGTCGCTCGAAGGCCCTCATTGATTCCACCTCGCTGGGCCATCCTTCCAGGGGCCGGGATGCGATCATCGTTGCGTACAGTTCGTCCATGATCAGCCAAAACGAGAGGTCCTTCTCTGGGCTCCCCAGTGTGACCATTTCCCAGTCGATCAAAGCGGCGATCCGCGTGTGGGCAAAAATAATGTTGCCGTAGCGCGCGTCGCCCCAGCTGATCGTCAGGGGCTCATTCCGAGGGGCATTGCGCCGGACCCATTCGAGCGCCTCATCCATCCGCGGATACCTCAGATCTTCCTGCGCCCAGAGCCAAAAGTTCCGGTAGTAGTTGATGTCCCACTCAATTTCCGAGCGGCCCGCCTCGGCGCGCCACAGACCGGGAACATCGAGAGTTTTCGGGTCCAATGTGGCCAGTTCGCCGAGCATTTCGACCCCGCTGAGCGCAAGCTCGCGCCGGTCACCGGGGGATAGGGCAGCAACCGATCCCGCGCAATGATAGCCCGGATTGTCACAGGGCACTTCACCGGGAACAACATTCATAACGTAGAACTTGCGGCCGATGACGGTCTCGTCGCTCTCGATTCCAAGAATGGGCGGCACCGGTACTCGGCTGCGCCGCCCCAGCGCTTGCTGGACACTGGCCTCGAGCAGAAAATCACCGCCGGGCGGAAAACTGATTTCAGATCCCACGGACTCCTGGCGCAGGATATAGCTTTTCTCAGACTGCAATCCGCATCGTTCTCTGAGAAAAATCGTTTCACCCGAGAAGCCGTTGCGCAGCGCCGGCCCCTCTATGATTTCCAACTGAACGGGCCGCTGCAGCCGCTGCGCAAACCACGCCTGCAGCTGATTCAACCGCGTCAGCTCGTAGACTTTGCGTGCCTTCAATAATTCTGCATGGTCCATACCCTGTCCCCACGCAAGCCGCGCTATAAGGGTAGCGACTGCTGAATCAGCCGTTCCGTGGCACTCCAGAGACGATCCGCGTTGTCCGGGTCCAGCGCGTACTTCATCACACCGCGGCAGTAGTTCGGCTCGTCAAGCAAGGGAGCGACGCCGCAATCCTCCAGGTATAAGGGCGCGCGGCCGGCGAGCAGCGGTTCGGTGGCTGCCCATACGCTGGTCGCAGCCCCACCTTCGGGGGTCTTCCAATCGTCAGGAGAAGGACTGCTGCCTCGTTGTTGGGCGAGTTCAACGTCTTCCTGAGACATGTCCCGGCCCAGTTCCGTCATGATGGCGCCAGGATGCGCAGCGAAAGCCTCGACGCCGTTGTCGCCGAGCGCGCGCGAGAGCTTCACGGCCAAGAGCACACAGGCAGTCTTTGATTGTCCGTAACCATCCCAAGCGCTATAGGGCCGCCGATCGAAATTCAAATCCTCAAACACCACCGGCGAGTAGTGGTGCCCGAAAGAACTGAGCGACACGACCCTTGAGCCCTGTGCCCGGACCAGCGCCCGAGCCAATCGGGAACTGAGCACCGCATGGCCAATGAAGTTGGTCATCAACTGCGACTCGATCCCCTGCTCGTTGCGCACGAGCTGGCCGGTGATCGCGGCGTTGTTGATCAAAATATCAACGGGTCGGCCGAGGCCTAAGACCTGTCCCGCGAATGCATCGATACTGGCAATCGACATCAAGTCCAGAGCAAACGCGTGAACGGACTGCTGCGCCGAGATCGCTGATAATTCCGCTCTTGCTCCGTCCAGAGCCTGAAGATTGCGGCCCGCAATGACGACCGTCGCACCCGCCTCCGCCAGCGCCCGAGCGGTCGCCTTGCCGATACCCGCCGTGGCGCCGGTTATCACGGCGAACTTGCCTTTGAGATCTACACCACGCAATACCTCCCGTGCCGTGGACTTTTTGCCAAACCGACTGTCCATCTTCCCTTGATGCATGACTCATTGCTCCGATGGCCATGAAGCACGCAGCAGGTGTTTGATGACTTTGCCGGCGGCGTTATTTGGCAGCGGCTCGTCGCGCAGCCACCAGCGCGACGGAACCTGAAAATAGGCGAGCCTGCTGCCCACGAAGCTCGCCAGCTCTTTCGTCGTGATCGTGGCTTCGCGTCTGAGCACGACGGCCGCTGCAACTTCTTCGCCGAGATCCGCGTGCGGCAACCCGACGACGGCAACCTCCAGCACCGCAGGATGCTCATAGAGCCGCTGCTCGATCACAGCCGCAGAGACGTTCTCGCCGCCCCGAATGATGATGTCCTTGGTTCGGCCTGTGACGTAGAGATATCCATCGCCGTCGATTCGACCCAGATCGCCGCTGTGAATCCATCCTTCTTGATCGATGATCTGCTCCGCGGTGCCCCAATAAGCCGTCATGGAAGATGGCCCGCGTATCAGAATCTCCCCCTCGCCGCCGGCATGGGGAGTGGCAATGCGCAGCTCGCAGGTGGGGAGGGGGCGCCCTGCGGAATTCGGGTGGGCGAGGTAGTCGGCACCACTGATCATAGTCACAGAACCCCCAGCCTCGGTCATGCCGTAGGTTGAGCCGGGATTATTGCGGGCAGATGGGAATACCCGCGCGGCCCGCTCCATCAATTCCGGGCTCACCATGCTGCCGGCGGCCGAAATTCCGATCACGCTGGGCAGCGTAGTACCGGTGGCTTGAGCCTGCTCTATGACGCGCGAAAGAAGCGTCGGTACGGTGGACCAGAGGTTCACTTGTTCGCGCTCAATGATGTCGATCATCGTCTCGCCGGTGGCTCGACCCTTCAACAAGACCAAGCGATGTCCGCTGAGCAGCGTTTGGGACTGCAGCAGCAGCCCGCCAACGTGAAACAGCGGATTGCAGCAGAACAAGGACCTCTGCGGATCGGCGGGCGTCATTTCATCGGGCAGGCGTCCACGATGGGCATAGATGTTATGCAAACAGGCGATCACCGCGCGATGCGACAGGATTGCAGCCTTGGGCTTCCCGGTAGTCCCGGAAGTAAATATCAAGACGGCCGATCGCTCTTCATCGCCGGATGGGACAGCCACGACGACGTTCTCGGGATTCATGTCGAAACAGGCGGCAAACTCTTCGATGGCGAGCACTGTCTGTTGCTCAGGCATGCCGCGCCAAAGTACCCGCCGCTTTTCGTCTGCGACGACGTATCGGGCATCCAGCTGGCGTATCGCAGCGCCGGTTTCCTCAGCGCTCCACCAAGCGTTGCCTTGCGCAACCACCGCGCCGATTCTGACCAG
>Ga0182024_10016437_pt1 | contig 14037 bp, 8 predicted proteins | sample P32metaG_FD_120480 | JGI IMG/M metagenome (GOLD analysis project Ga0182024, IMG submission 120480) | Permafrost microbial communities from Stordalen Mire, Sweden - P3-2 metaG (Illumina Assembly) | ecosystem: Environmental > Terrestrial > Soil > Wetlands > Permafrost | place: Sweden: Stordalen... | reverse complement strand
TCGGTTCGTCACATCCTGGGGCTGGAGAAGGTCCCAAGGGTTCGGCTGTTCGCCGATTAAAGTGGCACGTGAACTGGGTTCAGAACGTCGCAAGACAGTTCGGTCCCTATCTGTGATGGGCGTAAGAAAATTGAGTGGACATGACCTTAGTACGAGAGGACCGGGTCGTACGTACCGCTGGTGTATCAGTTGTGCCGCCAGGTGCAGTGCTGAGTAGCTATGTACGGACAGGATAAACGCTGAAAGCATCTAAGCGTGAAACCTACCACAAGATGAGTTTTCTTTTAAGGGCCGTCAGAGACTATGACGTTGATAGGCTATAGGTATAAAACTGGTGACAGTAAAGCCGAGTAGTACTAATTGCCCGTATGCTTTAATTTTTTTTTAATAATTTACTTAGGCTTCGGCTTAAGTGGGTTCTTTCTGATAGTATTCGTATTACGACTCCCAGTATGTTATTTTTTTTAATTTCTTATGGTGGTTTTTCCAAGGGTGTTCACCTCTTCCCATACCGAACAGAGAAGTTAAGCCCCTTATGGCCGATGGTACTGCACTATCATGCGGGAGAGTAGGTAGCTGCCATATTTTTTGAAGCCTCGTCTTTTTGGACGAGGCTTTTTTTTTGCCGTAATTGAGATTGAGTCTTTAAAGAAAAGTTGACGGTTGACAGTTGACGGTTGACGGACTTTTATGGAGCATTCATCATTAAAACCAGCAAGTTGAAATCGAATCAATGATTGAAGATGATATCGATAAGCGAAAATAAGCCCGTCAACCATCAACCATTTACCATCAACCATTAAAGTGCTTCTTCATCACCACCGGATAATCCGCCAATGCAATCTCCGGAGGGCCAATTTCGGGATGCCATAATTTTTCCCATTCAAAACTATAATATCCCGCATAACCATCCTTGTATAGCAGATCGATGGCGGAGAATATGGGCACGATGCCTCTGCCCAATAAAACATATTTTTCTTTTCCATCCACCATTTCCAGATCCTTAATATGCGTGTGCCGGATATATGGCTTTAGGTCCGCGTATACTTCAGGAGGTGTTTCTTTTGTAACGGACCACATATTGGTGACGTCCCATACCAATCCGGAATGCTTATGCGATGCCAGGCTCATAATTTCCTTCAGATCCTTCTTGTAGATTACTTCCCCGTGTGATTCGAGTAGCACACTCACCTTTGAACCGCTGGCATATTCTCCCAATTCCCTCAAACCCTTTGCAATTATTTCGAGTGTCTGCTGACGGTCAGCATCTTTAGGAATCTGATTGGGAAATACTCGGATAAAAGGACATTCCAGTTTGGCCGCCAGATCGATGAACCGCTTTGCCTCATCCAGGTTCTTGGTTCGTTCGGATCCCTCGGGATAATGCATGGCCGCTGATGAACCAAGATCCACAAACACCAGGTTTCGGTCCTTCATTTTCCGTAATGTGGAAGCTATCTGTTGTGGCGAACTGAATTCCGGCACCTTGGTAAGATCCATTTCACGCAGAATTCCTCTCACTTCAATCCCGGAATAGTCGTGCTGTCCGGCAAATTTTACTAGATCATCGAAAGTCCAGTCAGGGCAACCCAAAGTGGAGAATGATAATCTCAAGCTTGTTTGTTTTTTATAAGAAGGAAGGAATGGAATCGGCAACAGCGAAAGTCCAGATAATAGAAATTTTTTTCTTGAAACGGTTTTCATGCCGGTTATTATATAGATTAAAGATAGTGCGGGTCCATCAACCCGCCTTCGCATGGCTTCGGCGGGCGAAGCTATCAACTATCAACCATCCACTAATACGCTACTCCAATCAGCGACTGATCCTTTGTCTCCAGCATGGAAACACCCATCAGGTATTCATCCACTTTCCTGGCGCATTCGCGACCTTCACTAATGGCCCATACAACCAGGGATTGGCCACGGCGCATGTCCCCGGCAGTGAATATTTTCGAGATACTTGTCTGGTAGGATTTGTCCGTTGCTTTTACATTTCCTTTTTCATCCAACTCAACGCCCAGATCCAGAAGCAGTCCTTCGTGCTGTGGATGCAGAAAACCCATGGCAAGAAATGCCAGTTCGCAGGGCATAATCTTTTCCGATCCCGGAACTTCAGTAAACCTTGCCGGTTTTCCATCTTCTGCCAGCTTCCATTCCAGGGTAACGATCTTCAGGGCCGTCAGTTCTCCTTTTCCGTCCCCGACAAATTCCTTGGTCCCCATGGCCCAATGCCTTTCACATCCTTCTTCGTGCGAAGAAGAGGTCTTTAGCGTCATGGGATAGGTCGGCCAGGGCATATAAACGGTTCTTTCCTTGGGCGGCTGGGGAAGTAATTCAAACTGCGTAATGGATTTCGCGCCCTGACGGTTCGAAGTGCCAACGCAGTCACTCCCCGTGTCACCGCCGCCGATCACAATCACATTTTTTTTATTGGCCAATATGTCCTCTTCTTTATTTTCGGTTGCGCTTACCCGTTTGTTCTGCTGTGTTAGAAAATCCATCGCAAAATGAACACCTTTTAACTCACGTCCGGGTATCGGCAGATCGCGTGGTATCGTGGATCCGCCCGCCAGCACAATGGCGTGGTAATCACTCAGGAGCTCATTCACATGAACATCCACACCAACATTTGCATTGCACCGGAATACAATGCCTTCCTGCTCCATGAGGGCGATCCTTCTGTCGATCACCCATTTCTCGAGTTTGAAATCCGGAATGCCATAGCGCAACAATCCGCCTGGCGCATCATCCCGTTCAAAAACAGTTACGGAATGGCCCGCACTGTTGAGCTGGGTTGCTGCTGCCATGCCAGCAGGGCCCGATCCGACCACGGCTATTCTTTTACCGGTCCTTACATTCGGCTGCTTTGCTTTTACAAATCTCTTTTCAAAAGCAATCTCGATGATATGTTTTTCGATTTCTTCGATCGTAATGGCCGGCTGGTTAATTCCCAATACGCAACTGCTTTCACAAGGGGCCGGACAAATCCTTCCCGTGAATTCAGGAAAATTATTGGTTGAAGAAAGGATCTCGTATGCTTCGAGCCAGGAATTGCGATAAACAGCGTCATTGAATTCCGGGATCACATTTCCCAGAGGACATCCATGACTGCAAAACGGAATTCCACAATTCATACAGCGCGCGGCCTGCTGATTCAATTGCACGGGCCCGTAAGGATTTATAAACTCTTTGTAGTCTTTTTTTCTTTCCTGAACAGGACGCTTGCCCGGTAGCTCGCGTTTGAATTCCATAAAACCGGTAAGTTTACCCATGAATCATGCTCACTTAATAGTTACTCAATTATGATTTGACCCCGACGCGGGTCTTTTTTTCCAGCAAAACCTTTTTATAATCTTTCGGAAAGACCTTTACAAAGTTCCGCAACTGGTTTTCGAAATCGTCAAGCACAAACCGGGCGACCTTACTGGACGTATAGGCGTAATGTTTTTCAATCATTTCTTTCATCTCAGAAGCATCTTCCTCGGTCAAAGGATCCAGATCAATCATTTCCGTATTGCACAAAGAGGCAAATTTACCATCGACATCATACACATAGGCAATCCCACCACTCATTCCAGCTGCAAAATTCCGTCCTGTCGAACCAAGGATCACCACCTGTCCACCAGTCATATATTCACAGCCATGGTCGCCAATACCTTCCACCACCGCATTGGCACCTGAATTCCTGACGGCAAACCGCTCGCCAGCTTTTCCCCGGATAAAGGCTTCTCCTGACGTAGCACCATAAAATGCAACGTTTCCAATGATGAAATTTTCCTCAGGAACAAAGCCGGCATCAGCAGCAGGATAGACAATTAGCCGCGCTCCCGACAATCCTTTTCCAAAATAATCATTTGCATCGCCTTCCAGTTCCAGGGTAACTCCCTTCGTATTGAATGCGCCAAAACTTTGTCCTGCCGTTCCTGTCAGCTTAAAATGAATGCTGTCTTCCGGCAGGCCCTGGGCTCTAAACAATTTTGAAATTTCATTTGAAAGAATGGTGCCAATGGTCCTGTCGGTATTTTTTACCTGGAAAGCAGCAAATACTTTTTGTCCGGATTCCATCGCCGGCTTTGCAGCAGCAAGCAATTTCCAGTCGAGCACCTCAGATAATCCATGATCCTGTTCTTCCATATTGTGAACACCGGTGTACATGGATGTGGGCTCCTTGTATAATATTGGAGAGAGATTAAGTTTCTTTGCTTTCCAGTGCTTGATATTGTCATTCACTTCAAGACATTCCACCTGGCCCACCATTTCATTGATCGTACGGAAACCAAGCTCAGCCATGATCTCCCGAAGTTCGCGCGTAAGGAACTTAAACAGGTTCACCACGTGATCAGCATTCCCTGTAAATCTTTTTCTTAATTCCGGGTTCTGCGTGGCTACGCCGACGGGGCACGCATTTGTATGGCATTTCCGCATCATGATGCAGCCTTCCACAACAAGCGCTGCTGTGGCAACGCCCCATTCTTCTGCACCAAGCAATGTAGCAATGGCTATATCGCGTCCCGTTTTCAGCTGACCATCTGTTTGGAGCACTACACGGCTGCGTAACTTATTCTTCACGAGGGTTTGCTGAGACTCTGCAAGTCCCAGTTCCCAGGGGAGACCGGCATGACGTATGGAACTCATGGGCGATGCCCCTGTGCCTCCATCATGGCCTGATATCAGGATCACATCCGATTTTGCTTTTGCCACGCCGGCAGCTATGGTTCCCACACCTGCCTTCGATACCAGCTTTACACTGATGCGTGCGTGGCGGTTTGAATTTTTCAAATCGAAAATCAGCTGAGCAAGGTCTTCAATGGAATAAATATCATGATGAGGAGGAGGAGAAATCAGTCCCACGCCAGGTGTGGAATGCCTGACTTTCCCGATCCATTCGTCTACTTTATGACCAGGCAATTGCCCCCCTTCGCCCGGTTTTGCTCCCTGGGCCATTTTGATCTGCAATTCGTCCGCCTGCGTGAGATAATAACTGGTGACTCCGAACCTTGCAGATGCAACCTGTTTGATAGCAGAGCGCATAGAATCTCCATTCGGGAGCGTATCGAAACGGAATTCATCCTCGCCTCCTTCCCCTGTATTGCTTTTTCCACCGATGCGGTTCATTGCAATGGCAAGTGTTGAATGCGCTTCATGAGAAATACTGCCGAAGCTCATGGCCCCTGTTGCAAATCTTTTCAGGATATTTTCTTCGGGCTCTACTTCATCCAGCGAAATGGAAGGACGGTTTCTTTTGAATGCAAACATACCTCGCAGGGTGGCTGCTTTTTCCATCTGATCGTTTACCAGCTTCGAATATTTCTTGAACGACGGGTAATCGTTCATGTGTGTTGAATATTGCAGGTAATGAATTGTTCCCGGATTGAATAAGTGGAATTCTCCTTTCCGCTTCCATTGGTAAACTCCGCCTGCCGGCAGACGATCCACCGGAATATCTTTTCTGCTGAATGCAAATAGATGCTTTGCCAGGGTCTCGCGTGCTATTTCATCCAGTCCCATCCCCTCGATACGCGAAGTAGCTCCGGTAAAATATTTATCTACAACAGAATGATTCAGGCCGATGATCTCAAATATCTGGGCTCCCTGATAAGATTGCAGAGTAGAAATTCCCATTTTGGAGAACACTTTCAACAATCCCTCATTTACTGCTTTTACATAATTTTTTTTCAGTTGTTCGGCATCCAGCGCGGATTGCAGTTTACCCGTGGTTTTTGCATCCCGAATCGTTGCAAAAGCGAGGTAAGGATTGATTGCAGTGGCACCAAATCCAATCAGACAGGCGAAGTGGTGCACTTCCCAAACATCACCTGCTTCCACAATAATTCCTACCTGTCCGCGGTATCCTTTGCGGATGAGATGATGGTGAACTGCTGCCGTTGCCAGCAGGGAAGGAATGGGCGCATGTTCGGAATCAATCGCGCGATCCGTGAGCACAAGCACTTCAAATCCATCCAGTACCGCATCCACAGCGTAGCGGCATAGTCTTTCCACGCCCGCCTGAAGAGAACCCGGTTTTCCGTCGGCCCTGAAATAAGTCTGCAGGGTCTTGGCCTGAAATACACCCGTATCAATACTCCTGATTTTTTCCAATTCGTGATTGGAAAGCACAGGATGTTTTAATGCCACGCTGTGACAGGCCAGTGGGTCTTCGATAAGCAGGTTGCCGTTGTTTCCGGCGAATGTGGTGAGCGACATGACCAGCCTTTCCCTGATGGGATCGATGGGCGGATTTGTCACCTGAGCAAACAATTGTTTAAAATAACTGCTGAGATGCTGGGGTTCATCGCTAAGTACAGCAAGCGGAACATCAGAACCCATCGAGCCGACAGGCTCCTTCGCATCCAGCGCCATCGGCATGATGATGCTTTCAATGTCCTCTGTTGAATAGCCAAATGCTTTCTGGTATTTAAAAATCTGGTCGTGATGCAGCTCGGTAAATAAAACCCTGGGCTCCGGTAATTCTTCCAGACGGATCTTATATTTATTCAGCCATTCAGCGTAGGGTTTGGAGGAACAAATCGTCTTCTTCAATTCTTCATCACTTATGATGCGTCCCTGCTCCATATCCACGACGAACATTTTGCCAGGTTGGAGTCGCCCCTTTTCCCTGATCATTTTCTGCTCGATGGGCAATACCCCTGTTTCGGAAGCCATGATAACGCGGTCATCAGTTGTAACGCAATATCGTGAAGGCCGCAGACCATTCCTGTCCAGCGTGGCTCCGATTATTTTTCCATCAGTAAATGAGATAGAAGCGGGACCGTCCCAGGGTTCCATCAGCGAAGCGTGAAATTCATAAAATGCTTTCTTCACCGGATCCATCTGTTCATTCCCATCCCAGGCCTCAGGGATCAGCATCATCATGACATGTGGTAATGAACGGCCGCAAAGCAGGAGGAGCTCGATCATATTATCCAGGCATGCCGAATCCGACTGCCCGTCGGTAATGATGGGCAGCAGCATGTCCATTTCCTCCTTGGTAAAGTATGGAGATTCAAATCCCTTTTCACTTGTCTTGAGCCAGTTCAGATTTCCCTGAACAGTATTTATCTCCCCGTTATGTGCGATATAGCGAAAAGGCTGCGCTAATTTCCAGGATGGAAAGGTATTCGTAGCAAACCGAGAATGGATGAGTCCGAATGCGGAAACCACACGGTTGTTCCTCAGATCAGGAAAGTAGTCCCTAACCTGCAGACTGGTAAGCTGACCCTTGTAAACAACGGTTTTGAATGAAAGCGAAGCCACGTAAAATCCGATGGGATCTTTCCTTACTGTATTGTAAATAGTATGGCTTGAATAATTTCGAAGTACGAACAGCTTGCGTTCAAGATCTTCCGGCTGGCTGATATGGTCCGGACTGGCAATGAAAACCTGTTCTATTTCAGGTTCAACCGAAAGCGCTGTGGAACCAATGCCCTCCGGATTTACAGGAACCCTTCGGTAACCGAGCACTTCGAGTCCCAGTTTTTCGGCGGCGCGATTGAAGATATCCCTGCATTCTTCCCTGAGCATAACGTCCCTGGGGAAAAACAACATGCCTACTCCATACCTGCCGTAAGCGGGAAGCTGTATACCTAGGCGAATGCACTCATCAAAAAAGAATTCGTGCGGAGTTTGGATCATGATACCCGCCCCATCACCTGTGTTGCTTTCACAGCCGCAGGCACCACGGTGTTCCATGTTCTCGAGGATCGTCAGCGCGTCGGAGATGATCTGATGCGATTTATTGCCCTTAATATTGGCGACAAACCCGATGCCGCAGGAATCCCGCTCAAAAGAAGGATGATATAATCCCTGATTGCGTTCCATTAATTTCGATTAAGCAGTGAATGGCATCTACAGACAATCGTTAAATCAATGATTTTTCTAAGGAAGCAAGCGATTTGTCTAAAAATATAAAAAAACACTGATACTTTATTAAATAAATATCAACAGTTACTGCACTATTTATGTTCAAATCAGGTACGCATAAAGCGTATCATTTTTGTTGATTTCAGAGAAATCAATCTGGCCCGAATTCAGGTTCCGGAGCAACACATCATAATCCTTTCTGGTCCGAAGCTCAATACCCACCAGGGCCGGCCCGGCTTCCTTGTTGGTCTTTTGCATGTATTCAAACCGGGTTATGTCGTCGTTTGGCCCTAACACATTGTTCACGAACTCCTTAAGGGCTCCTGGCCGCTGTGCAAACCGGATGAGGAAGTAATGTTTAAGTCCTTCGAATTGCAGGGATCTTTCTTTGATCTCTGGCATGCGGTCAATGTCGTTATTGCTTCCGCTGAGAATGCATACTACATTCTTTCCTTTGATCGCATCCGCATACTTATCCAACCCCGCAATAGACATTGCACCAGCGGGTTCCACGACGATGGCATCTTCGTTATATAACTTAAGTATTGTTGAGCAAATCCGGCCCTCTGGAACGAGATCCAGTTCATCCAGCACTTCCTTGCATATCGAAAGCGTGAGATCGCCGGTTCTTTTGACTGCGGCACCATCCACAAAGCGGTCAATCTTTTCCAGCGTTACCGGGTGCCCGGCTTTGAATGCTTCAAACATGGAGGGCGCGCCTTCGGGCTCAACACCAATGACCCTTGTTTTTGGAGAATAGGTTTTGAAATAGGAACCGACGCCGGAAGCAAGGCCACCGCCCCCGACGGGCACAAAGAGAAAGTCGATGTCGGAGAGGTCTTCGAGGATTTCAAGTGCGACGGTCGCCTGGCCTTCAATGATCCGGAGATCTTCGAAGGGCGGGATAAAAGTCATCTGATTTTCGGAGGTGAATTTCTTTGCTGCCACGGCGCAGTCATCAAATGTATCACCTACCAACTTAATTTCAACGAAGTTTTCACCAAACATTTTCGTTTGATCCACTTTTTGTTTCGATGTGATGATCGGCATAAATACAACCCCTTTCAGGTTGAGTTTTTTGCAGGAATAGGCAAAGCCCTGAGCGTGATTTCCCGCGCTCGCACACACGACTCCGTTACGGAGTTTTTCTTCAGGAAGACCACTCATCATATTGTAGGCTCCGCGGATCTTGTAAGAGCGAACGACCTGAAGGTCTTCCCGCTTCAGGTAAACATTCGATTTATATCTGCGTGAAAGATTCTGATTCAGCATCAGGGGCGTTCGCAATACTACTTTTTTCAATCTTTCCGCAGCTTTTGCTACATCGAGATTCGGAAAGGAAAGTGTTGACGGTTTCATAATTATACTTTTTCTGCCAGCTTCTTATCCGCTTTTTGCGCCGGCGCGGTTTGATTTTCAGGACGAAGGCTGCGGACGGTTTTTCCAGCCTGCCACATTTCACTCTCACGCAATTCCTTCAGTTCAACTTCCAGGTTTTCGCGGTAATCCGTTTTACTGTTGCTGTCAATAGAGCGCCGGGATTCTTTTCCGCTTGCGACACTTTCATACAATTCCTTGAAAACAGGCGCAGTTGCATCCCTGAATTTTTTCCACCAATCGAGTGCGCCGCGCTGTGCCGTTGTTGAGCAATTCGCATACATCCAGTCCATACCGTTTTCAGCAACCAGCGGCATCAGGCTCTGTGTAAGCTCCTCCACCGTTTCATTAAATGCTTCAGAAGGCGTATGCCCCTTATCGCGAAGTACCTGGTATTGGGCAGCAAATATGCCTTGGATGGCTCCCATCAGCGTGCCTCGTTCGCCAGTGAGATCGCTGTAGACTTCTTTTTTAAAATTCGTCTCGAATAAGTATCCGCTACCGACAGCAATACCCAATGCAATGACCCGGTCCTTTGCCTTGCCTGTCGCATCCTGGAAAATGGCATAGCTGCTGTTCAATCCCCGTCCCTGAAGGAACATTCTCCTCAGTGAAGTTCCCGATCCCTTCGGAGCAACCAGGAAAACATCCACGTCAGCAGGAGGCACGATGCCTGTCTGTTCCTTAAATGTGATCCCGAATCCATGGGAGAAATAAAGGGCCTTACCCCTGGTCAGATGTTTTTTTACTGTTGGCCAGAGTTCAATTTGTGCTGCATCACTCAAAAGATAACAGATAATAGTTCCTTTCTGCAATGCCTCCTCAATTTCAAAAAGGGTTTTGCCCGGAACAAATCCATCCCGTACGGCTTTATCCCAGGTTTTTGAATTCTTACGCTGACCGACGATCACATTGATGCCATTGTCTTTCTGGTTAAGTGCCTGACCGGGTCCCTGAACCCCATATCCGATCACGGCGACAACTTCATCTTTTAATACCTGCTGGGCTTTGGACAGCGGAAATTCTTCACGGGTTACAACCGTTTCGTTTACTCCGCCGAAATTTAATGTTGCCATGTTTTGTTTTTTATTGTTTTTATATTTTAATCCATTACGAAGTATCCTGCTGCTATCTGTGGATCTTAATTTTCAAATTTCCACATTTTCAAATTTGCCTCCGGTTTACATTGTAAAAACCTCATCTTGTTTATTCAGGTATTCATTTTCCACCAATTCTTCCCCCGGCTCTATTTGTTCGAACTCTTTCAATTTTTCATGAAAACCGCTGCTCGCATTAATAATGGCCACCCGCGCGCTACGTACAAACTCAATAACGCCATAGGGTTCCAGTGCTTCCAGCAAACCGTCCGTCTCTTCCCGATGGCCCGTTGTTTCAAACACTGTGTAATCCTTACGGATCACCACAGCACGTGCGCCGTATTTTCTGAGCAGCCTTTCCACTTTTACCTTTTCCACGATCTGATCCGTGGAAACTTTATATAAAGCAAGCTCCTGCCATACGATCTCGTCATTCTGGTTGAAATATGCCTTTAGCACCTCCACCTGTTTTTCAATTTGGCGGCAAAGTTTTTTTACCACTTCTTCTGTTTCGTTGATAACGATGGTGAAGCGGTGGATACCTTCGATCTCAGAAGGAGAAGTATTCATACTTTCGATATTGATCTTTCTCCGCGAGAAAATAATCGCGATGCGGTTAAGCAGACCGATCTGGTTTTCGGTATAAACGGTGATGGTATATTCCTGTTTGGACATGGGGGGAAAATTAAAAATTAAAAAGTAAAAATTAAAAAGTAAAAATTGGAGCTTGCTTATTCGTTATTATTTTTGGTATTAATGATTATTGATGCAATGATTTTTGATATTTCTTCAGCTTCGATAATAAACTTTACAAGGGCTGCTTTTTCAATATTTAGTGTGTCCTTTATAAGGGATAGCCAATATTTCGTTTCGTTTGCGGATTTTAGCGCGATGATATTAAACTTGAGAAAATCATTTTTAGAAGCTCCAGCTAGTCCTTCAACTAGGTTTGCCCCGATGGAGGTTGAACTTCGCAAAAGTTGATCGAAAATAGAAAAATGAATACGTTCATACTCTTGTTTTCCAATAAATAAAACGATATCTCTTGAAAAATAAAAAGCTCGATGCCTTATATTATAAACAGATGCACCCTCTTCAACCATAGAACTCAAATCATCTAAAACATAGGTGAAAGAGTTCTCCGCATGTATCGCCAACACATCATCCATTTTTTACTTTTTACTTTTTACTTTTTAATTACTTCAGCCTGATTTCGCTTACGCTGCATCCTTGAGGCACCATTGGGAACACATTATTTTCTTTGCCAACCATTACCTCAAGAAGATAAGCGCCCTTATGCTGCAACATATTTACAAGATCCGGTTTCAATTGGGCCCGGTCTGATACACGTTGCGATGCAATATGATAGGCGTTTGCCAACTGCACAAAATCGGGACTTTCGATATTCACGAAAGAATATCTTTTATCATTGAATAATTGCTGCCATTGCCGCACCATGCCCAGGAATTCATTGTTCAAAATAATAATTTTTACATCCAGTTTACTTTGCATGATCGTGCCGAGTTCCTGCAGGGTCATCTGGAATCCGCCGTCCCCGATAATGGCAATAACTGTTCTTTGGGGCGCACCGAATTTGGCGCCGATGGCTGCGGGTAAGGCAAAGCCCATCGTACCGAGCCCTCCGGAGGTGATATTGCTTTTCGACTGATTGAATTTTGAATACCGGCAGGCAACCATCTGATGCTGACCCACATCCGTTACGATGATAGCATTTCCTCCTGTGAGTTCATTTAATGCATCAATGACTTCCCCCATGGATAATATATCGGTGTCCGGATGCAGTTCAGGATAGATGCATATTTCATTTTCCTGTTTTTGCAGGTCTCTGAATTTCTGCATCCACTCAGTATGATTTTTTTGCTGGATTAAGGTGGTGAGAAGCGGAAGCGTTTCTTTACAATCTCCCCAAACGGGAACCGTGGTTTTTACATTCTTGTCTATCTCCGCCGGGTCAATGTCCAGGTGAATGACTTTTGCCTGTTTTGCATATTTGTCAAGCCTGCCGGTGACGCGGTCGTCAAAGCGCATACCCACGGCAATCAGGACGTCGCATTCATTTGTCAGCACGTTGGGACCATAGTTTCCGTGCATGCCGAGCATACCTACCGCCATTGGATGATCCGTAGGGATGGCGCTCATGCCCAGGATGGTCCAGGCAGCCGGGATTCCGGATTTCTCCAGGAACTGGGCAAATTCTTTTTCTGCGCGTCCTAGAATAACACCCTGTCCGAAAATCACAAAAGGCTTTTTTGCTTCGTTAATTAATTTTGCCGCTTCCTCCACATATTTTTTTCTGACAATCGGTTTGGGCCGATAGCTTCTTATATGTTCGCAGGGCTGATAATTCTCAAAATCGACCATCTGCAGTTGTGCATTCTTGGTGATGTCAATCAGCACAGGTCCGGGTCTACCGCTGGAAGCGATATAAAATGCCTTGGCCAGCACGGCAGGAATTTCGGTAGCGTCGGTGATCTGGTAATTCCATTTGGTTACCGGCGTAGTGATATTGATCACATCTGTTTCCTGGAAGGCATCAGTTCCGAGTAAATGAGCATAGACCTGCCCGGTTATGCAGAGCACAGGAGTGCTGTCGATCATAGCATCAGCGAGCCCTGTTACCAGATTGGTAGCTCCGGGGCCGCTTGTAGCAAACACAATCCCCGTTTTGCCGGAGGTCCTGGCATAACCCTGGGCTGCATGAATTGCTCCCTGCTCATGGCGAACCAGGATATGCTTTAGCTTATCCTGGTAATCGTACAGGGCATCATAAATCGGCATGATTGCGCCACCGGGATATCCAAAAATGGTTTCCACATTTTCTGCCAGAAATATTTCCAGCAGTGTAGCCGACCCGGATAATTTCTGCGCAGGCTTTTTTGTCGTCGCCATCTTGTCTTTTTTTACTGTAAGCGCTTCCATCCTGATTTATTTATCGGTATTAAAAATAATCTCATCCGTCACACAACCTTCCGCTGCATTCTTCACACTTCTGGCATATTTGAAAAGAACTCCTTTGGTTACCTTGAGTGCAGGCTGCTTCCATTTTTTTCTTCTCTCATTTATGATATCATCCTTCACTTTTAATGTAAGCGTGTTTTTGCTGGCATCGATCTCAATGATATCATTGTCTTCCACCAGGGCAATCAGGCCGCCATCAAACGCTTCCGGTGTAATATGTCCCACTACAAATCCATGCGTTCCTCCGCTGAACCTCGCGTCTGTGATCAGGGCGACGGTTTTACCAAGACCGGCGCCAATGATAGCGCCCGTAGGCTTCAGCATTTCGGGCATGCCGGGAGCGCCTCTGGGTCCGATATTCCGGATGACGACCACGTCACCGCTATGCACTTTCCCTGTTTGTATGCCTTTGATTAGATCGTGTTCTCCATCGAATACCCGGGCAGTTCCTTCAAAGCGTTCTCCTTCTTTGCCGGTTATTTTTGCAACACTTCCTCCTTCAGCGAGATTGCCATACAATATTTGCAGGTGACCAGTCGCCTTTATAGGTTTATCCAGGGGCATTATTATTTTTTGAAGATCAAAATCGAGATCTGGCGCCTCTGCCAGGTTTTCTGCAACGGTTTTACCCGTAACGGTTAAACATTCGCCGTGCAATAATCCATGCTTCAAAAGATATTTCATCACAGCGGGCACTCCGCCATACTGATGAAGGTCTTCCATC
>Ga0182024_10016436_pt1 | contig 14037 bp, 16 predicted proteins | sample P32metaG_FD_120480 | JGI IMG/M metagenome (GOLD analysis project Ga0182024, IMG submission 120480) | Permafrost microbial communities from Stordalen Mire, Sweden - P3-2 metaG (Illumina Assembly) | ecosystem: Environmental > Terrestrial > Soil > Wetlands > Permafrost | place: Sweden: Stordalen... | reverse complement strand
GAGGGCATGCTGACGATTCGCTATGGTTTCCACATGCGCCCCCACATTCCTGGCTTCCTTGGACACCTCTGGGGTGGGGTCGTGCCGTTCGTAATACTTGTCCCAACATGCGTTTTCTGGGTTGACGGTAAACGTTTCCCCAGACTGCATCGTTGGTTAGTTTACCCTTGCTTCATTTCAGCCCTCTCAATGGCCAGCACCGGAGATATACTCGTACACAACCTCCATTAACTAACCTGCACACATATGTCACAAAAAGGACGTTGTGCAACGGCGGCGATTGCCGCCTGCAAAAAGGTCCTGAACTAGTTCGAGAAAAACGGAGAAGGTGGTCGGGCGACTAGATAGGGCTTGTCGCCGCGCGGCGCAACCGGAGGAATAGTGGCAACGACCTGCGCTGCATATTCGCGGCTGATCTGTTCCGCGGCCTCGATAAGCGTTTCAAGTTGACCGGCGAGATGCTCGCGCTGGCCAGGCGCAAAATCGTATTTGAACCAGTCGAAATAGTTCGCAAGCGAACGAGCTGCCGCGGCTACATGCTCGAAATCACCACAAGTGAGCCTGTCCATGAGCAGGGTAAGGGCGCCCCGAATGAAAACGGCCCGAAGCTTCCGTATGTCTTGAACGGAAGCATTCACGCAAGCTCCCGAGCGCCTGGTCGGTTTATAAAAACGCGGCGCCCTTCCGATCTCATGACGGCTGTTGGACCGCTCGTACCTCGGAATTGTTCTAGTGGTAACGGTGACAGTCCAGGGCGGTGGGAATCAACCCGCGGAGTCGGCGATTCGCCGGCACCAAGTGTCCTCAACCAGTTCCGTGAAAGCGAGGGGACGGTCTGGCACCCTGAGGAACTCTGCCACTCTCAAACCGGGGCCGATTGTCCGATCGGTACTATCGCTCTATACTTATTCCAACCCTTCCCCAGGGCGAGTCTCACTTCCCCCCATGCCTCAGACCGAATCCGATCCCTTCAATATGGTTCCCACCAATGCCAATGAAGAGATGGCCAAGCTCAGAGACTCGATCCCCCCCAAGGAGCGCTGTCTCGCCTGCGACGGCTTCGGGATGGTCGAGAATCGCTTCGTGCATAGCTTCGGCGTCTGCCACCAGTGCGGCGGGACGGGAAGAAATAACCTGGCGAAGAGCCAACAGCGGACGTAGCGAACAGGCCGCCATCAACAACCAACGCAATCACCACCCACGTGTTTCACCATCCGGTACACCGTCATCTTGTATCGATCAGCCTCGCACTGCTCGGGATCGGTCTTTGCGGAGCAGCGCACGCCGCACCCCTCACCTACAGCACGGCCGAAACCATATCCCTCAGTTCGCCCGCAACGACCTTCACGATCGCTACGGGTTCGGTTGCGGATGCTCTCCAAGTGAACGCAACGAACGTCATTGTCACCCTATCCAGCTCCACGGGCGGCAGCTTCACGCTTATCTCGCCGTCGTATGACCTTACGATCGCAAGTTCGAGCGTCGGCGGAGCGCTGACGCTCTCTTGCACCTCCGGCGTCGCGAGCGCGATCATCTCCCAGGCCGCCGGCCAAACAACGTACACGATCTCTCCCGCAGCATCGCAATGCACCACGCCGTCCAATAACTCAAATGGCGGAGGGGGAGGCGGCTCCGTCGGCGTCGCATCGCAATTCGGATCGCCTTACATCTCAGGCGTAGGTATCATCGCGACCTCGACGCAGACCGCGGCAACTTCCACTATCACGACGAGTTCCCCGGCCGAGCTTCAAGCGGAAATAAATTCCCTGCTGGCGCTTTTAAACAGTCTGATCGCCCAAGCCGCAGCACGAGGCATTCCCGTACCTTCAGGCACCGGCGCAGGAGCGCCATACGTTTTCACGACTAACCTCCACTTCGGGATCTCAGGTTCTGCCGTCACGCATCTCCAAGAGTTCTTGGCAGAGAACTCGGCCATCTATCCTGAAGCTAAAGTAACGGGCTACTTCGCATCGCTCACGCTGCAAGCCGTCGAACGGTTTCAGAAACAATATGGGATAGCCAAAACAGGCAGTGCAGGCTACGGTTCCGTAGGTCCGCTCACGCGTGCGAAGCTGAACAGTCTTATCAAGCAAGGCATCGCTCCGTGAGTCGCTTGCAGTTTCCACATTGCGTTGGTTGCAATTTAACACCAGTCATTTATGATTCAGAGAAATAACCCCACGAAGAGGCGATGCATGACTCACCACCGAATTTAAGAAGACGACTAATAACCCTGGCCACATTGATCGGAGTCGTTTCCGCGGCGATTGGTATTTCGGTTTCAGTCGCCTTCGCATCGCTCACGTTCACTGGCACGAGTATCAACGGTGATTCAAACAGCACGATTGACGCGACGGGTACCGTCACGATCGGGGCATCGTCCGCCACGGGCATCACAATTGGGAGATCGGGGATTATCGCGACCTTTCCAGGAACGGTTACGATTTCTGGCACGACGACCACGCTTCAGAATCTCGTCATCAGCGGCACCTGTTCGGGATGTGGCGCCGGTAATTTCACGGCAGGCGGCGACCTTTCGGGTAGCTCGACGTCCCAGACCGTGATCGGTCTTCAAGGAAGAGCGGTTTCGTCAACCGCTCCATCAACAAACCAGGTCCTGACGTGGAACGGCAGCTTCTGGGTGCCGACAAATACCGGGAGCGGTATCACGGCGATCAACGGACTCTCTAACTCGACCACCTCGATTGCCGCAGGCGCGAATATCACGATCACGACTTCATCGCCTAATGTGATCACGATCACCGGCACCGGCGCGTCCTCGTCCATCACAATCAACAGCCTTACAACTTCGACCTTCCAGATCGTCGGTACCGCGAATCAAATCACGGTCACAACGAGTTCGCCGAACGGCCTCACCCTGAGTCTTCCGCAGGACATCGCGACCGGTTCCTCTCCATCGTTCGCCAGTCTGTCGATTACAGGTAACGCAACCACGACCGGCAACCTCGCCGTGCTCGGCTCGCTTCTCGACGCCGGCGGGAACAAGTATGTGACCTCAACCTCTGGAGTGGGTCTAACAACGATTAATGGCATCGCGACATCCACATTTTCTTTCCAGGCTTCAGGTCTAACTGTTGCGACGTCGGCTCCAAACATAGTCACGTATACGTTTACGAACCCAGGTTTTGTCACGGCTGCTTCGTCGGTTACCTGGACGGCCGCGCAGACGTTCAATTCCACCACGACATTCCTCGGCGCAATCGTGGTGAGCAGTACCGGCGCGGGCTATGTTCAGCTTACCGAGGGAACATGTCCAGCAGCCTTGGCCGGTAGCGATATTTTGTGCGCGAATTCGAGCCACGTATTCCAATCCTCCTTAAATGGCGGTTCTTTCGTCGCTATCCCGCAGCTTGCCGGTGATCTCGGTAATACTGCAGCATCGCCGACCGTGATCGGCCTTCAGGGAAGGTCAGTTTCTTCAACGGCGCCTTCAACGAACCAAGTGCTCACCTGGAACGGAACAAGCTGGGCGCCGGCGAACGCTTCGGGGACCGGCGCCTCCGGCATCACGGCCATCAATGGGCTTTCAAACTCCACGACCTCAATCGTAGCTGGATCAAATATAACGATTACAACGTCGTCGCCGAATGTGATAACGATTGCAGGTAGCGGTGGGGGTGGAACAGTGACAGATGATCTGTGGGTATCATTTACAGCTGCTTACGAAGGCAATTCAACTTTCTCGGTCGCCAACATCACTTATGACGGCACGAATGCCCCTGGGCAGGCGACCCACTTAGCCGAATCTGGATTCAATTACGGCGTCATTCCCTTCAACCACGACGCTGGGCATCCGGACACGATCTACCTCGATTACCACACCGACAAGAACTGGACCGGGAGTCTGAACTTAACCTTGCAGGGTTTTTCTGGATCAGGCTCCGGGAACGCTCTCTTTTACGTCGAGACGGCCTGCCCTACTGCGGGCGGTGATATTACCACGATCAGTGATAATGCTTCATCGACGGCTTTGGTCGCGGCGCCGGGATCTGGAACCAAAGACATCACGTTTACGATCACCGGTGTTGCTGTCTCTGGAAATTCAACATGTGCGGCCAATAGGAGAATGCTTATCACGGTAACGCGGGATGGTACCAATGCATGCGACACATTTAGTGGCCCGATGTACCTCGAAGGAATGGTGGTGGAAACAGCACATACATAAGGGATGAACTGTGATGCTTCTGTACATCGCTGGACACCGAATCCGGGTACTAAAACAATAATTCCATTCTTGCTAGGGTTTGTTGTGAGCTTGAGCTTGGGATCATTCACGTCTGCGTTCGCGGCGACTACGACCATCGCACAGGTGGCAACTTATGGCCAATCACTGTCATTAGGCGATCAAGGATGTCCTGCGCTATCGACCTCACAGCCATATTCCAATTTGCAACTTTCAACTGATCCGACCGGGAGTCTAGTGCCGCTCGTCGAAAATATTCTGAATTTCGATTCGTCAAATCCCCCCTGCAATCCTGCGACGGACAAACAAGAGTCTCCGGCTTCCGGGCTTGCCAACACGATCACATCGCTTTCATCCGACCAATCGCAGGTCGTTGCCGTGACCCGCTCGGGCGTCGGGGGAACAGCTTATAGTGGTCTTAAAAAGGGCACAACGCCTTACTCTAATCTTCTAACGGCAATAACGACTGTGAGTAGCGATACGAGGAGCCTGGGCGATAATTACAGATTTCTCGGAGTAATGTTCACTCACGGTGAAACGGATTATCAGGAGAACAATACCAGCGGGACGGCGTATGAGGCCGATCTTGTACAACTGCAATCCGATCTAAACAACGACATTCAGGCCATTACTGGACAAACGAGCACCGTAATTGTGTTTCTCGACCAGATGTCGAGCTGGGGAGCGATCAACCCTTCTGGGAATCCCTGCTATCCGGGAGACACGAGCTATTCGTGTGCGACGTATAACAACGGTACATTGGGAGATTCCGAGCTGGGTGTCCCTATTGCGCAATGGGAATACTTCCGCGATCATCCATCGACATCCTGCTTAATCGGTCCCAAGTACCAATACAACTACACTTCGGTGACGGGCGACATTGGTGTGCATCTGACGAACGCCGGCTATCAGCAGCTTGGGGAGCTGCAAGGAAAATTTATTAAGAAGGTCGCGCTGGATGGTCAGCAGTGTCTGCCTTTGGCGCCTCGTTCAATAACGTTGGACGGCGCGACAGTCACCGTCAAGTTTTGGGTTCCCAGCGGATCGCTAACCATCGATACGACGCTCGTCGCCCAACGGGCAAACGATGGATTTTATTACCACGACGACAGCAGCAGCACGTCGATTTCAAGCGTTACCGTCATAGCATCTGATACGGTAGCCATCACTTTGCACCAAGTTCCTACTGGTGCCAATCCGAGGATTGGTTATGCATACCAGGCGACCCGTTTTGCCTCGAGTTCCGGTGCCTCGATCGCCGGTGCTCCCGGAGGGAATCTGCGCGATACCGATCCCACAGTTGGCCAGTACGGCGATCAACTTTACGATTGGGCAGTGGCATTCTATGAGCCAGTAGGATTCAGTTGGAGTCCATACACATCAACCACGGCCGGAACACTCACCATGGGCGGACCCGCAATGTTGGGGGGGCGTTGCATCGCAAACTGATTCCACGTTCACCCTAAGGATTTGTTCAGCAGGACATCGGCTAGGTTTTTGTCGCCTTCCACCCTAAAGCACGACACCGGCCCAGGCCAAGAACGCATACTCCCTGATTACAGAGCTGCGGACGATCGGGAAGCGCCAAGCTGTCGCCCTCCCATATCATTTGCGACAAAGGTCGACACTTCACTGAGCGTATTGTGAACAGATCGCCAAAAGCTCGTCTATGAGGGACTCCGATAGAGCAGCTGCTTCCGCTACGATATCCTTCGCTTGAAGCCCGCTGAACAAACCAAACATGACCTTGAAAGCCGCCTGCTTTTGTTCTAAGGACAGCGCTTCCTTTGCGGTAAAATCCGTGTAGCAGCGAGCAACGCGCTCCCACCACATAATCTCACGCTCCGGATGCTGGTCGCGTTGGAAACCGTCCAGCCATTCTTCACGGCTGATCGGACAGACTTCGGCGAGCGTCGCGCGCACGGCTTCTATCCGGATGGCAAGTACCGGCGAAAGGCTTGGGTGACGCACAGGACCTGCCTTGAGGTCCTTCGGGTTTATGTTCTCACTACTCATTCTCTTAAAAGTAATCTGGATTGACTAGAATTTCACCCGTCAAGCATATCAGGGTAAGCGTGTTTCGACAACAAGTTTTGAGAGCACATTGTGAAAGCGCGTCGCGGGCGTGCGCCGAAGCACGGTCCGCGGCTCAAATCGCAATCCGCTCCACTTCATCGAGCGTGATCTCATCGCCCGTCCGGTCATAGAGCTTCGTCGTCCGCGGCGATTCGTGCGCGGCGATCAGTTGCGCATTCTCGATCGTGCCGCCGTTCTCCAAGTACGCCGTGATCCCGGTCGCCCGGAACGTATGGCAGCACGTGGAAGAGGGGAGTCCCGCCCCCTTCGCCCTCCTCTTTATCATCCTCAAGACATCCGTCCGCGTCATCGGATTCGCCGTGAGGCACCGCCGGTTGTCCACGCTCCGAAAGAGCGGCGACTTTTTCTCCTCCCGAATACCGGCAGCGTCGAGATACGCGTCCAGATACGCTTCCGCATTGTGGTGCGCTGGCACAGAATGCTCCTTGCCTCCTTTTTCGTGGAGACGTATCCACGAGCGCTTGCCATTCAGGTAATAGTCGTCGCCGCGGAGGTTTGTGACCGCCGAGACGCGCGCGAAGGTGTAGCACATGAGGGCGATCAGCGCGCGGTCGCGCAGGCCGACGACGGAATCCGTCTTGATCGAATCGAGGAGATGCCGAGCTTCATCGGCCGTAAGCACCGGCGTCTTGCCGCGCTTCACGACATGCTTCGGCCCGCGCACGGATGCCGCCGGGTTCATCGGGATGATCTGCCCGGTTACGAGCCAATCGAAAAGCATCCGGATCGCAGCCAAGTGCTGCTTTACGGTCGGCGCCGATGCCGGATGGTGCTCGATGTACGCAGCAACGACAACGGGCTTCACCTGTTCAAGCGTATGTATGCGATGCTTCTCGCACCACGCGAAGAATTGATTGATCGCTTGGGCGTAGGTCGCGCGCGTGTTCCGGTTCCTTATAGTCGCGGCGAAGAATTCAATAAAGCGCCAGGCGGCCTGTTCGCCAGCGCGTCCGATAATCGCCGGCAGCCGGTCAAAACCCGCGCGAGAAAGGTCCCGATAGGGGACGGGGACAAGAGCCCGGCTCATGGGCGGAAAGGTTCACGTTTCCTCCGGATGCCGAACTCTTCCGGATCGAAAAAATCGGCGGGGTCAATCTCCTCGTCGGCCAAAGGGTCAGCCGCCGGTTCTTTTCCCGAACCAGTTTCAGGCAAAATAAGCCGTTTTTTCCGCTCCTTACCCTCCCCCAATTGCTGCCTCATAAGTACCTTTATGATACGGCCTGGGTTCTGGGTGTCAAATTGCGGCTAGCAGAAAACAGGGGAGTTGGCAAGGGGAGTTATGCACATGCCGCAACCAGCTTCAGGAAAAACATGCAGTGCGCCTGATCCCCGCCAGCACCGTGCTTCTCGTGCTCGGCGATATTTTAGAAACACTGATGTCAACCAGACGTCTCCTTTCTTAACCCTAAGGGAACGTGTCCTGACAAATGCTTGAAGTCCTCCTCGTGGAAGACAACGCCGGAGATGCCCTGCTTATTCGTAGGGTCCTGAATGAAAATCCTAGACCTATCCGTCTAAGTCTCCGTATCTTACAAGCTGCCGTATTCCCATGAAGGTCAATGACCTGACGACCTATCGGGCATTCTCCGAGTTGCCGATATCTACCTAGGACCGCTATTGGCCTGCTGTTGGCGTTCCGGAGCTCTCTAATGCTGCTGCCTAACTTCTCGACCGTGCGGGTATTCTTCTCGAACTTACCCATTCATCGCAAGGGCCTAGTGGTAATCGTTATCCCGGTTATCGCACTTATCCTGTCCACCAGCCTTTTCTCGTACGCACAGTGGAATGCGAACGTCGCCGAGGGCTGGGTGAAACATACGTTGGAAGTTGAAAAGCAGATCTATCGAGTCGTTGGCACGATTCAGCAGGCGCAAGCCGGCGCGCACGACCAAGCGGCCCATGACGATCGCGGGCTTGCCCAATATCAGAATGCTAAGCAACAGATACCAGAAGAGCTAAAGCGCATAGAGACACTTACAATCGACAATCCTAGGCAGACTGCACGTTTGAGGGCGCTACAAAGTATCATCGCTGAGATGCTCATGCGTATTGATGCAGCTGTGAGCCGCCCTCCTGCGGATTTCATAGGGTCATTGAGTTTTCAACAGTGGCTGGCAAGGAATAACGTGCCAGCCGATCAAGTCGGTCAGCAACTGAGTTTGATGCTTCTCGAAGAGGAGCTGCTCCTCACCGAGCGAAAAGGGCGGCAGAACAGCGCGGAGCAGATCTTCAACATTGCGATGGCGCTAAGCCTTGTCGTGGGAATCATCGGGACGTTCGTCGCTGGGCGGTTCTTTACTGCCGGTATCACCAAACGAATAAAGATTCTGGAGGCAAATGCAAACCGCTTGCAGCAGGGTCTACCTTTGGTCCCGCTGCCACAGGGTAGCGACGAGATCGGCCGGCTCGGCTCGGCCATAGAAGATGCAAGTGCACTACTCATGGAGAAAAGCGAGCGTCTCAAGCTTGCGCTGAAGACCGCGAAGATCGCAGTTTGGGAAATGGATCCGTCATCGGGTCGGATTAGCTATGAAGGCAAGAACGACTTCATAGAGACCACGGATTATCCGCCAGATCTCTTGCCATCAACCATTGACGCATTCTTCAAGCTCATTGATCCAAAAGAGCGTGCCGATGTCGAACAAGAGTTCGCGAACACACTCGCGATCGGCGCCGAATTCCGCCGGGAATGTCAACTCAGCAGTGATAGCCGTCCAATTCGATCGGTATCAGTGACCGCTCGGCAATATTCTTTCGGGGAGTCCTCAACAGTACTGGGCATCATTATGGACGCAACCGAAAGGAAGCGGTCAGAGCAAATAGCATTGCAACATGCTGAAAAGTTGGACAAATCAGAGCAACACCTGCGGGAGCAGACTAGAATTCTTCAGTGTGTTGTGGACAGTATGGGCGACGGCGTTGTAGTAGCAGACGGGAATGGCAAGTTCCTGCTGTTCAATCCAGCCGCGGAAAAGATATTGGGAATCGGTGCGGTGGAAGGGACTCCGAACGACTGGACGGAGCAGTACGGCATCTTCGAGGCAGATGAGGTAACGCCCTATCCTGCGTCGGAACTCCCTTTGGCCGTGGCACTACGAGGACTCAGTGTGAACGGAGAAGACCTCTTTATCCGAAATGCAAATATCCCAGACGGAGCGTGGATCAGCATCACCGCCAGGCCCCTGAAGGATGACAACGGCACCGTTTGGGGCGGCGTAGCCGTGTTCAGTGACATTACTCAGCGGAAGTGCGCGGACCAGACACTCCGGGCAGCTAAAAGCGACGCGGAAAATGCGAATCGAGCGAAAAGCGAATTTCTATCTCGCATGAGTCACGAATTGCGTACGCCTTTAAACTCCATCCTCGGGTTTTCACAGATCCTGAAAATGAATGAATTGCCAGAACGACCTCGCGAATGTGTAGATCACATTATGAAGGGCGGAACGCACCTGCTGGGCCTGATCGATGAGGTGCTTGATATTGCTCGCATCGAGGCGGGAAGGATGTCCCTCTCATCGGAACCGGTGCTCATCAGCGACTCAGTTCATCAAGTCCTCGACATGGTGCGTCCGCTCGCAGATACTCGCAATATCGTGCTTGCCTTTGAACGTCCAAAAACTTGCCAGCAGCATGCTCTCGCGGACCGGCAACGACTTCACCAGGTATTACTGAACCTTCTATCAAACGCGGTGAAGTACAACCAGGAGGGAGGAAGAGTTGAAATCTTCTGCAACAAAAGCCAAGCAGGCCAACTACGAGTAAGCGTAAGGGACACTGGGGCGGGAATCGCTGAAGCGGATCAGACGCGCCTCTTTGCGCCGTTTGAGCGTCTATCCGCTAATCAAAGTGAAGTGCAGGGTACGGGGCTTGGACTCGCTCTCTCTAAACGCCTGATGGAAGCCATGGGAGGCAGCATCGGCCTAACGAGCGTGCCCGGCCAAGGCAGCACATTTTGGATTGAGCTTCTTTGCGTCGAGGCACCCGAAGAGGTCTTGCGCCGGCAAGAATTGGTAAGCGAAATAGAAATCAAGCATGTTCCAGGAATACGTACCGTGCTCTATATCGAGGACAATCTTTCCAACATGCGGCTTATGGAGCACATTGTAAGCTATCGCCCGCACATTCGGCTTGTACCGGCAATGCAAGGCCGACTCGGTCTGGAGCTGGCGCATGAGCACAGGCCGGACTTGATTCTCTTAGATCTCCATTTGCCCGATCTCGCTGGTGATGAAGTGTTGAAAAAGTTGCAAGCCGATCCGAAGACCAGCGGGATACCGGTCGTTATGATCAGTGCAGACGCCACGCCGGGACAGGTTAAACGACTACTTGCAGCAGGAGCCGCAGCGTACGTCACGAAGCCCCTCAATGTTGAAAAACTCTTGAAAGTCTTCGATGACTATCTTGTAGAACTTGCAGGGGAATCAGTGGTTACAGACATCGCCGCCGTCCAGTAAACTATGCAGCCCGTTAGAGATGCGGATCTGACCTCTTCGCGAATCCTGATCGTGGATGACCAGGAAGCCAATGTACGTCTGATTGAGTTCATTCTCGATTCGGCGGGATTCCAACACTATAGCCACACAACCGATTCTCGCCAGGTCCTTCAACTCTTTTCAACGTTTCAGCCCGACATCCTGCTGCTCGATCTCCAGATGCCTCACCATGACGGCTTTGCAGTTATGGCGCAATTGGCAAGCGAACTTCCCGTCCAGGAGCATCTGCCTATTCTCGTATTGACGGCTGACATCACCACTGAAGCCAAACAAAGGGCGTTGGCGTCCGGTGCAAACGATTTCTTGTCCAAACCTCTCGATGCAACCGAAGTCGTCCTGCGGATCAAAAACCTCCTGCGGACTCGCTGGTTGCAGGCCGAGCTTCGGCAGCATAACGAAACCCTGGAAGCTAAGGTTCGCGAACGTACGCGACAATTGGCGGAAGCTCCGCTTGAGATTCTCGATCGGTTGGCACTCGCAGCCGAGTATCGCGACGATGATACCGGACAACACACGAAGCGCGTCGGACAGTTGGCAGCAATCATCGCACGCGGAGTAGGGCAATCTGAGGACCAAGTGGAAGTGCTGCGACTTGCCGCGACACTGCACGACGTCGGGAAAATTGGCGTTCCAGATCGAGTCTTGCTGAAGCCCGATAAATTGACCGGAGAGGAGTTCGAGATCATCAAGTCACATACCAACATCGGTGCTGAGATCCTTGGTAAAAGTAAGTTTTCCATTTTACAATTGGCCCGCGAGATCGCCGTCTCGCATCACGAAAGATGGGATGGCACGGGATATCCGCTCGGACTTAAGAGGGACCATATACCTCTGGCCGGAAGGATTGTTGCCATCGCGGATGTCTTCGATGCGCTTACTCACGATCGTCCATATAAAAAAGCGTGGTCGCTTGAGGCCGCGGTGGCAGAAACGAAGCGGTTAAGCGGACGTCAGTTCGACCCACACCTTGTGGACGTGTTTTTGGCCGCAGTCAAAACCGAAGGTATCCGAAAGCTCGCCGAGTTCATTGAAAACACGACTGACGATCGGATGGCTGTTTTGCCAGCTCCGCAAATATAGCAGAGCCGGCCATTGCTGATGTGTCCCAGAAGTTTTCGTGCACAACGCCCATCGCATTGAGATGCGGGGGGATACCATGCGTAAGAATCGCGGCTTGGCCGGAATTCCCATTTGAAGCGGTACGACCAAAAAAGCCGGCCGAAATCGGCGCCGCGATACTCGTTCGAGGTGTCCGTTCTGAATGACGAGTGCTGAGTACTAATGCGCTTTCAAGTCAGAACCGATAGATTAAATGTCCATGGCAACGGTTGTTACTGTCGAAGAAGTTTTGGAAGCCTTCGCAAGTGGTACCGCTGCTTGCGACATCCAGCCCTTTCTCGACGAGCTACCTACAACTGACCGTCTGGCCGTGCTGTGCACCGCCTGCTTCATGATAGAAGAGGTTTCCGCCAACTGCCATGAATGGGCCGATGAGATTAGCGAGGTTGTCACCCGCAACTGTTCTTCATATAAGGCCGGCATCCGAACGTGCGGGTTTTCAAATGAACACGTGTCTCTTTCAAGAATCACCGTGGGAGCTTTCCCAAAACAAGCACCGAATTTTGTCCCGCCTAATGGCCCGCTCCAGTCTTGATGGGGTAAGCAATCAGACGTTTCCTCAGGTGGCATCCGGCCGATCGATGCGCCAAAAGTATATCCAATCGGCGGCCCCGCAAATGCTTGCAAACGTGCCTCCGGTGGAGCTGGTGATTTGTGGGACTCCGCAGCGGGTTCGCTACCTAGCCCCTTAGGTCGTTGGGGGCAAGTAAAGATCTGCGATGAACAGATTTCGGGGAGTTCTTCTCTATCGGTAGGCTGAGGTTTCCGTCACAGAAAAATCGGAACTGAACCCGACGGCTCTGGCCTCGTCCGAGAGCCGGTGGCTGCACCTACTAATCGCTCTGCCACTCTCGCACCCGCAAACAAAAAGATTAAATCTGAGGCAGCGATTCGCGATATCTTTAGTGGTTATCCCTTTCGTTAATCTCTAGTCCGATCGCCAATCAAAAGGGAGATCGGACTAGCGCTTTGCCACTTTCTGCCGCTTCTTTGTCTGTTCGTTCCCTTCCTAACTCCGTATCACCCGTCGTCAAATTTCCGATGTGAGACGTGAGCATGGTTTGGTGGCTGCTGCCATTGACGAAACCGCCTTCTACCATTACACTGAAAGCGATTTCTAACCTGATTCGTAGTAATGGCTATGAAGACCTACAATTTCAGAGTGGTCGTAGAACCCGACGAAGACTTCGGCGGGAACCTGTCGGGCTGGCACGCCTACTGCCCGCTTCTTGAGCAGCAAGGAGCGTCCACTTGGGGCGCCTCGGAAGACGAAGCCCTCAAAAAGATCCATGACGTGGTGCGCATGGTAGTAGAGAGCATGCTTGAGCATGGAGAACACATTCCGGAGGAACCAGCCGACCAAGTGGAGGTTACCGTCGAACCTCGCGTCGCAATCACCGTCTGATCCGTGGAGATCGACTACAGTCGACTTCGCAACCTCACCGCTCGCGACCTCATTTCCGCTCTGAACCGCGACGGGTTCGCGTTTGATCGGGGCGATGGTTCCCACCAGATTTATTACCACGCTGACGGCCGCAGAGTGACCGTTGTGTTCCATGGCGGAAGCAGCACGTTCCGGAGGAAAACCCTGAAGAGCATTATCAGGCAGGCGCGCTGGACAGAACAGGATTTCAAGCGGCTGAAGTTGATCCACTAATACTTTTCGGGACTGGTGCCACTGCGCGAGAATAAAAGTACCTTTATGAGACGGCCTGGGCATAGTGTACTTTCAGAGCCAGCAGCGCAACGTGGCTCAAGGTCCCGAGGAATTTCTTTCGATTCGAGACCGCCAACTTGCCGTCACCGTGACGGAGCGAGTTGCCTTGTCCCTCGCCAACCTGTATCTTCAGGAAGCTCTCCACGTGCAAAGTATCCGCGACCCGCTCACTGGCCTCTTTAATCGCCGCTACCTGGAGGAATCCGGCGAGTGAGAGCTTCATCGCTTGGAACGCCGAGACCCAACCGGGAGGTTTCCTCATGATGGACCTGGACCATTTCAAGATGTTCCGGTTCAGCTGGAAATGGAGAAAGCGTTCTCCCGGTAAGGTAATGGAGAGAACGCATGAAGAAGCAACGGAAGCACTACACGCCGGAAGAGAAAGTCGCCATCCTGAGGCGGCATTT
>Ga0182024_10016435_pt1 | contig 14038 bp, 11 predicted proteins | sample P32metaG_FD_120480 | JGI IMG/M metagenome (GOLD analysis project Ga0182024, IMG submission 120480) | Permafrost microbial communities from Stordalen Mire, Sweden - P3-2 metaG (Illumina Assembly) | ecosystem: Environmental > Terrestrial > Soil > Wetlands > Permafrost | place: Sweden: Stordalen... | reverse complement strand
TTTACGTGGATGGGTTCTACACACCCTACTATTCCACTTTCGAGGCATCCCCTTTGTCTATCGCATTCTTATAGCCAACTGAGGTACTCCGAAGGGCGTGGATGCCTTGCAAGCGAGCCACGCCCTTCGGAGTACCTCAGGGCGTGCCACCCGAGAAAATGCCCCGAAGGTGGGTCACGGCAGAAAGAACTTCTTCTGGGACTTGGGCAAACACTTCATTTCAGTCAGGTGGCATGTGTTGAGGATCAAATCTACCTCCAGAGGACTCACATCGCCAACCTCACGCTGCACGGAAACTTCGATCGTCGCCTTGTCATGGTAGATCATGTACTTGTCGCCGAATTCTTCATGCAGCTCGCCCGCGGGAAATTGAATCTTGACGTTGCTCAGCTTGCCCTTGGCGTTCACGCGGACGACCGTCTGGTTCTTCAGGTAGTCATCCTTGGGGTTCTGCACAGGGTTGGCGTAGATGTACCAGCCATGGTTGATGAACACGGTCAGCGTCACCGTCTGTTTGCCGGCATCCGTTTTCGTGATCTTGGCCGTTGCCTTGACTTCTGAATTGAACACCTTCGTTTCCTGGCCGAGGCAAGGATGCTGGGTCGAGAAAAAAATGGCCAGCGAGCCCAGGACGGTGAGGTATGTACGGGAGTTCGATCCTTCGAGTCGCATCGCTTGTCTCCTTTTTGATTTGCGAACGCTACGCCGCAAGCGGCGATCTATGGCAGCGAGATTTTCTTGGTGGCCGGGAACAGGCACGAACTCGAATCGCAGGCGCTGAAGCGGATCGTCGCATCCAGTGGACTGGTGTCGCCGGCGGCCCGCTGTACCTGAACCTGGATCGTCACCTTGCCGACGTAGTAGGAGTATTTTTCGCCATCTTTTTCGTGCAGCTTGCCGGCCGGGTAGATGACCTTCACTTCTTTCGGCGCCGTCTTGGCGTCCACGGAGACGACCGTTTGAATGCTGGCCAGCATGTCATCCAGGACGGGATTGGCGTAGATGTGCCAGCCCTTGTCCACGTCGAGGGTGACGGTGACCGTTTGCTTGCCGGCCGCGTCGATCTTGCTGGCGGTCGCGGCCACCTTGACCACGGCGTCCGATCGCTTGCCGGCGGCGCGGGCGTCATTGCCGAGCTGGCAAACCAGGGCGAGCAGTGCGAAAGCGACGATCCGACCAGTCCATTTCATGCTGTCACGTCCCATGGGTTACTCCTTGACATATCGCGGTGTATGGCGAGCGGAGGGCGTCAGCCGCTCATGCTCTGGCATATTATAAGGTCAAGGGGGCCTGGAATAAAATGCCAAGATGGTGTCCGTCGGTAGACGCTTGCCGGCACGCATCGATTCACCCAAACTGCCAGGAATATCTATCGTTCGCAAGCGGAGCGCGGCTCGATTCCGTCTTCGCAATCTTGCTGGATGACCGGGAACCTGCGAGGATTGCGCGGGATGTGGGGCTGGAAAGTATGGCATGAATGGGCTATCTTGCCAGGGATCCCTGAATCGCAATCTCTCGCCTTCCTGCCAGGAGAATTCACCATGCTCCGACAACTGCTCATGTTCGCCGCCGCCCTCGTCCTGATCGGCCCAGTCCAGGCCCAGGAAAAATCAGCCAAACAGAAACTGTACATCATCAACACGGCCGGCAACGACGTTACCGTCGCGGACGTCGCCACCAACAAGGTGATCGGCCGTATCGAGGTCGGCCCCCATCCGCACGGCATCGCCGTGCCCGATTCGCAAGATCTGCTTCTGGTCACCATCGAGGGCGGCAAGGGCGAACTGGTCTGGATCGATCCTGTCACCGATACCGTCACACGCCGCATGCCGACCGGGCCCGGCCCCAATCAATTGGCCGTGACTCCGGACGGTAAGTTCGCCTACGTTCCCGTGGGCACCGGCCATTACGAAGTGGTGGATGTGCGCAAGGGCGTCATCATCGACAAGGTCTTTACCGGCGGTCGGCCCCACAACGCCATCTGCTCGGCCAACGGCGAACGCATGTATCTGGCGCCGCTGGGCAATACCAAAAAGGTGACCATCGTGGACGTGGCCACGCACAAGGCCATCGGCGACATCGCGTTCAGCAACTCGGTCCGGCCCATCGCCATCACCAAGGATGAGAAGTGCTTCTTCGCCGAGGTGGACGGCCTGGTCGGCATTGAAATGGCCGACGTGGCGACGCGCAAGATGGTCCATCGCGTGCCGGCCGAGCTAACGCCCGAGCAAAAGAAGGTCGGCAGCCGCAGCCATGGGCTGGGCGTTCATCCGAATCAAAAGGAAGTCTGGGAATGCGACGTGGAGCACAAGGAGGTACACGTTTACGACATCACGGGCGATAAGCCCAAGCAGGTCGCCACGATTCCGATGGGCGGCGGCGTCTACTGGCTCACGTTTGGGCAGGATGGCCGATTTTGCTATGTGTCGGTGCTGAGCCGCAGCGAGGTCGCCGTTGTGGACACCGCGAGCCGGGAGATCGTCGCCCGCATTCCGACCGGCAAGGCGCCGAAGCGGTTGATCGTGGTGACGCCGCCGGCGAAATGACCCCGTTTTGATCCGGCGAAAAATAACTACCGGGTTTTGATAAGGGCAGCCGGCTCCCCTCTCCCCCGTACTCGGGGGAGAGGGGTCGGGGGTGAGGGGGAAGAATCCGAATCCCTCGACAAGGCATTAAGTTTTTGCACGGATGCGGACTCTCCCCCTCAACCCCAACCCCTCTCCCCCGAGTACGGGGGAGAGGGGTGCCGGTACGGGCCGATGTCCCTTGAAATGCGGAAGTTATGCACGCGCGATTCCTTTGTCGCTCGCCTCTGGCGAGCGCGGACCGGCGCGGGCCGCGATGAACTGCGCTCGCCAGAAGCGAGCGGCTAAACGGATTTCTTTTCCAGCAATAAATATCCCGCCCGAATGACCATGCGCGTGAAGAGCATGTTCGCAATCAGCCCGCCCATGACCATGATGGCCAGCGGCTGCTGCATCTGCGCTCCGGGTCCGATGCCGAGAGCCAGCGGCAGCAGGCCCAAAATGGCCGCCAGGCTCGTCATCAGGATCGGCCGAAAGCGAACCCGTCCCGCCAGCAACAAAGCGGGCCGCAGCTCCATGCCTTCCTTGAGCAATTGCTGAATGTACTCGACCAGCAGGATGCCGTTCTTCATGTCCAGCCCGATCAAAAGAATCGCGCCCATGTAGCTGGAGACGTTGAGCGGCGTGTTGGTGATCCATAGAGCGAACAGCCCGCTGACGAGCGATAACGGCTGCTCCAGGAAGATCAGCAGCGGCAGCACCACCGAGCGAAACTGGAAAGCCAGCATGATGAAGACGAGGAGAATGGCCGCGGCCATGACCTTGGTCAGACTTTCAAACGCCGCTTGCTGCTGGAGATAGTGGCCGCCGAGTTCCGCGTGGTAGCCGGGCGGCATGTGGATTTCCGGCATCCATTGGCGGATGTCGGCGACGATGGCGCCCAGGCCGGCTTCTTCTTCATTTTGCTCGGCGGTTACGATGACGACCGGCTGCTGATTCTCGCGTACCTGCTCATCGGGCGTGCGCAGCCGATCCAGGCGTGCGATGGCGCCCAGCGGGACCGTGCGGGCGGGACCAGGCAGCGGGGCGGTGCCGGGCAGCGCCGGCGCGGCGGCGAGCGCGGGCGGCAGCAGAATCGGTTGCTGAAGGGCGAGGTTGGGGTCGAAGCGCCCCGGACCGAATCGCAGCGCATCCGGGTAGCGAACGCGCACGTCCGTGATTCGCAAGGAGGACTCGCGCACCTGCGTCGCGATCTGCCCCAGGTAGATGGCCCTGAGCTGGCGTTCGACTTCCATCGCGGTCAAGCCGCGCGCCGCCCAGTAGCCGTTCACCTGGACCATCAAGTCCGGGTTGCCAGCGAAGACATGGCTATCGACTTCCTTGATGCCGCGTCCTTTCCCCTTCTTTTCGAGCATCTCGGCCACTTCTTCCGCGAGGGGGCGCAGCTTGCCGTAATCGGGCCCATACAGCTTGATTTCCAGGGGCCGGTTTTGACCGGAGAGATCGTTGAGCTGGTCCTGCATGATCTGGATCAGTTCCGTCTTCAGCTGTTTCTCGGTGAAGTGCTCGTCGATCTCCTCCCTGAGTTCTTCCATGATCTTGACGAGCGGGCGGCGGCGGTACTTAAGGCGGACGGCTTCCCGGCCGATTTCCTTGAGCTCTTCCTCAACCTTCTTGAACTCGGGACGGACCGGCTTGGTCAGAACGCTCCAGAGATCGTCCTCCGCGGGCCGCAACGACACCTGGATGTCGCCGCGATTCGTCTTGGTGGCGAACAGGCCCATCTGCGTGCCGGAGCGGCGAACGTAGACATCCACATCGGGGTTTTCCAGAAGAAGCTCTTCCAGCGTATGGGCGATATCCTCGGTGCGTTTCAGCGGCGTGCCGGTCGGAGCGTAGTAGTCGAGCGTGAAGGAACCCTCGTCCATGGCCGGCATCAAGCCGGTCTGGATACCTTTGACGAGCGGCTCGGGCGGCGCTTCGCCCCGCTTCTGTTCTTCCCAATAGTTGGGGATGCCCGTGAGCAGCAGCACGCCAAAACCCATGGCGAGGAACGAGACTGCCAACGTCGCCCAGGGGAAGCGCAGGCTGGTCTCGAACAATTTCTCGTAGCGATCGACGATGAAGTTGTAAAATCGGCCCGGCTCCGGCATCGGTCGGCCCGCCAGGAACTTTGCTGCAAACACGGGCACGAGGGTCAGGCTGATGACCATCGACACCAGCACCGCGATCGATAGGGCCCAGCTCAGCGAGGCGAAGAATTGGCCATAGACGCCGGCAATGAGCGCCAGGGGCACGAACACAATTACGGTCGTCAGCGTCGAGCCGATGACGGCCCCGGTGATCTCGGAGGAGGCAGCATCGACGGGATCGAGGGGTGAGGAACTTGGGGTGACGGGCGAGGTGTCAGGCTCGTGAACGTCAGGCTGGAAAGCCTGACCTACGTGAACGACTGAAGCCGGCTTTCGGCCCCAGGTCCAGGGTTTGTACCATGCCGCTTTTCTGCCAGCGATTTCCCCTGCGCCGAGGCTTCCCTGGCCTCTCGCTCCGCGCCCCGCGCCCTTCGTTAAATGGCGGGCGATGTTCTCGACGACGACCACGGTATCGTCGATGATCAGACCGATGGCGACGGCGAGTCCGCCCAGCGACATCAGATTCAGCGTGGCGCCGGCTGCGTAGAGGAACAGGAACGTGATGGCCAGCGTCATGGGGATGGCCAGGGCGGAAATCAAGGTCGCTCGCCAGCTGCGGAGAAAACCGAGCAGAATGAGGATGCTGAAGAAGCTGCCGATCAGGATGGCGTCGCGGACGTTGTCCACGGCGGTGTGAACGAAATGAGCCTGATCGTAGGCCACCGTGGCGCGGATGTTGCTGGGGATGGGCTGACGCTTGAGCAACTCGCCGAGGTCGTGGGAGATGTTCAGGGTGTTGCCGTTGGGTTGGCGAAAGACGGTGATAACGACGGCATCCTTGCCCTCGAAGCCCACCGAGCTGCCGCGGTCCTGGTGGAGTATCTTGACGTCGGCCAGGTCGCGCACCCGGAGCGGTTGGCTGTTTTTGGTGGAGATGATCAGGTCCGCGATCTGGTTGGCTGTCTCGCCCTGCGTGTTGACAAGGAGCTGGAAGGACAGCGGCAGTTCCTCGAGCCGGCCCACGGGTTGCAGGCGATGCACCTTGCTGATCTGGTCGGCCAAGTCGGCGGCGGACATGTCGGCGGCGAGCAGGCTTTCGGGCCGAACCACGACCTCGATTTCACGGATGTCGCCGCCAGCAACGTTGGCGTAAAGGACGTCGGGGATGTTCTTGATCTGGGGGGCCAGTTCATAGAAAGCGTAGTCGCGGAGTTGGGCCGCCGTGCTGCCGCCCGTCAAGGCCACGGAAATAATGGGGAAGACGGATGGCGTCATCTGCTCGACGGCCAGTTCGATGTCGGCCGGCATTTGGCCACGGGCGGCGCCGATGCGGTTCCAGGTGAGCTGCAGGGCCTGGTGCATGTTGGTGCCGGGCGCGAAATCGATGGACAGATCGCAGCCGCCGCGGATGGTCGTCGAGCGCACGCGGCGGACGCCCAGCACGGAGCTAGCCGCTTGTTCCAGGGGTCGGGTGACCTGCAGCTCCATCGAGACCAGATCGAGGCCGGGTTTCTTGCCCACGACGGCGATGCGCGAGAAGGTGACTTCGGGGTAGACGCCGCTGGGCATGCGCGTGGCGCAGTAAATGCCGCCGGCCGTCAAGAGGCCGGCGGTGAGGACCACGGCGCCGAAAAAGGGGCGCGCTTTGGATGCAAGGTTTAACATGAATCATATCCTCTCGTTCCCAGGCTCTGCCTGGGAACGAGGGTTAGTGGTCGCTCTTGTGTTCCGCCTCGATCTTGACGACGTCCCCGTCTTGCAAGCCGTGCGCCCCTTCCGTGATGAAGAGCAATCCTTCGGGCGAGACTTCCTTCTCCGTCGTCGGGTCTTTCAGGCTGAGAATCTCGGCGATGCCCCGAACACGGTCGCGAACCCCGAGCGTGACCTCAAGCTTTTTGGCGTGCTTCTCGGCATCGCCGGTCTTTTTGTTTTTCGCGTCCTGGGCCACCACCACCATCGGGATGTTGCGATCTTCCATGAGCGCCGCTTCGGGGATCGTGAGGCGTTCTTTTTCCGGCTTGGTCAGAATGAGCACCCGGATGATCGCGTGAGCCCGCAGCCGCAATTCCGGATTGGTGAAACGGGCCTTGACGGCGACGTTGCCCGTCTCCGGCTGGGCCTGCACGGCGATGAAGACGACCTTGCCCGGCGGAATCTCCGGCCCGCCGCCGTCGTGCGTGTCTTCGACGATGAGCTTCGCGGATTGATCGAGAGCAAGCCGTGCCGCGACCTGGGCGGGGGCGTGGCAAAGGGCGTCAATCTGGCTGAGGTCCATGACGTCGGCGACGACGGTACCCGGGGTCAGCGTCTGCCCGGGCACGGCATTCACCAGGCTCAAGCGGCCGGCAATCGGCGCTCGCAGCGTGAAGAACTCGAGCTGCGACTCCAGGGCTCTGAGGTCGGCGCGGGCGGCGGCTTGCCTGGCGGCGACGCCCTTGGCCTTGGACTTGGCATCTTTTTCCAGAACGTAGGCTCTTTCCAGCTCGATCTTGGACACGAGCGGGAGCGTGCCGGTCGTCTTGCCAAGCTCTTTGAGCCGATTGACGTCGATTGTGGCCAGTTCCAGAGCGAATCCCGCCTGGATCTGCTGCTCGTCCAGTTCGTCCAGGGTCGCCTTGAGTTTATCGCGATTGGAGGCCGGCACTCGGTCGTCAAGGCGAACGATAACCTGGCCCACCTTCACCTGTTGTCCCTCGACCACGGCAGCACCCTTGCCATCGCCGAGGATGGACACCACGTGACCTTCGGCCGCCGCACTAATGCGAGCCGAGCGGTTCGGCAACGGCTGCGTGGTGCCCAGCAGATCGGTCCACTCGCCCAGCACGACCTTCTGGGCGGCCTGGGCATGGACCGGCGCCGGGTCTTCGCCAGGGGGGGTTGGCTCGGCGCGGCAGCCAACAACCGCGCTTGCAATCAGCAGACCGACAAACTGGTGGTAATAACGTCGCCGTGACGGTGCATTTATCATGGTGAGGTTCTCGTATCGGCATTTTCTTGTTGAGCCGCTCGCCTCCGGCGAGCGGCTCAACGGATTACTTACCGCTGTTCAGGACGACGCGATCGGGCGGCAAACCCGTGGCCTGAACCACGGCCGCCGCGGACTGAGCCAGCTGGTTGAGCAAGTCCAGATAGATCCGGCGTTCCTGCAGCAAGTTGCCTTGCGTGGTCAGCACCGCCAGGATGTCCGCTTGTCCCGCTTCAAATAAGCTAGTGATCTCCTTCAATTCAGGCGACAGGGCATCCACGCGCACCGGCCTGGCCTTGGCAACCAGTTCCAAAACGCGCTCATACTGGTCGATGGCCGCCTGCGCTTCCAGGGCCGCCCGGATTTTCAGTTGGCTGTACGTCAGTTCCTGCTGATTCATTTCCGCGCGCCGCTGACGTGTCAGCGGAGTTCCATTATCGAACACGGGCACGTTGACCTGGAAGCGGACGCCGAGATAGCGGGTCCCATCGTCGGCAGTTTCATAGATGGGCCCGGCCTGGAGATCCGGCATGATGCCGGCCCGTGCCAGCTTGAAGTTGGCAGTGGAAACTTTCACGCCCGCCTGCGCCGCCAGCACGTCGGGGCGTCCTTCGACAAGCTCCGCCGCGAGGTGGCATGGGTCCGTCGCCGGGCCTTCCGCGCTGCCAACATGCAGCCATTGGATGTCGGACAGCTTCTCCGTAAAAGCGAAGGGACCGGTCATGGGCAAGTTCATCTGCTGGCGAAGCATCAGCAGCGCCGCCTGGTAGGTGGTCTCCGCGAGCTCGGCCTGGCGCCGCGCCTGCCGGGCCGCGACCTTCGCCGTCATCACGTCGCCCGCCTTGGCCAGGTTCGCCTTGAAGCGGCGCTCCACGACGCTGGTGAGGCGCTCGTTCAATTCCGCGGTCTCCTCGGCTAACTGTCGAATATCTTTTTGATAGAGGGCCGCGAAGTAAAGCCGGGCGGTCTGGGCGACGTTGAGCAGTTCGCCCTGAAAGATGTTCCACTGTACCTGGTCCATGGCCGCCATGGCGCTGCTGATGCGATGGCGCCGCTGATGGGCCAGCTCAAAGCGTTGCATGACCCAGACATAGTAGTTCGATTGGCCGGCTTGTGAGCCAGGCATGCCAGGCGTGTTGGGAACGAAGGGCCTGCCCTGGGGCAAGAACTGGGCCTGGATGAACGGATTCCAGGGATAAGTTTGGGCGACGCCGACCATGGCCTTGTTGACGTTGATCTGGCCGCGCAAGGCGACCAGGTCCGGATTGGTGAGCAATGACTGATTGAGCGCGTGAGCCAGGGTCCATGATCCCGCTTCGACGTTCCCTGGAGTTTCGTGCCGGCCAGGTTCCGGCAGCGTGGCGCCGATCTGACCCGACACGGGCTGGATCGAGCGAGCGGGGACGGGTGCCGGTTCATCGACGTCGGAGAATCCCAGGGTCGCCACCCGCGCCTGGGCGATTTCGGGGGCAGCCGCCAGGTCCGCGACGATCGGCTGCGGACCGGGACGCGGCAACTTGCCGACGGTCGGACTGGCACAACCCGAGACAAGAACCATCGCGAGAAGGCACGGACCAGCTACCGTGCGCGTGGACACGACCAACCAGCCAGCGAAGGAAAACGGGGGTGCCATTTCTTTCTCCCTGCATCAGCGTGCGGCGTCCACGGGGACCGAATCGCGCACGGTCATATAGTATCGGACTGGCGAATAACGGAAAGTTAGCTGTTTTTGGCGATTCTTGGACGTTTGGCGAAGATGCGGACACTGCGGGCAGGACGACAAATGCGCTTTCCGCCGTGGACGGTTGACATGGGCATGTCATTTCCATAATTCTTGTCTAAGGACATGTCTCAAGGAAACCGCCATGTCCTTTGTCCGGCATGGGCTGGATTTTTCCGGGCGTCTGAACCAGATTTGTGCCAACCCATCTGGTCAGCCTTGGAAACCGCCCTGCTGGGCTTTTTTTGTGCGCCATCTCTTGATCTGGCGGAAAATCTTCGCCATCCTTACATTGAAATAGAAGAGATTCCACTTTCCCTGGGAGGTAATTCACCCATGAGTATCGTTCGCGTCGGTCTGGCGGAAACCAAAAAATTCTCGGAGGGGTACGACGCCATCTTCGGCAAGAAAAAGGCGGCCGAGAAGCCGGCCAGCGCCAAGAAGAAGGCCGGCAAGCCCAAGAAGAAGTCGCTCAGGAAAAAGTGAGCCAGTTTTCAATGGCCGTTTAGCCGCGACGCGCCAGCGGAGCGCGGGGCGACTCCCGCGCTCCGCTGGCGCGTCGCGGCTAAACTGAACCACCATGTCACGGGCTGCGTAGAATAAGAGAGGCCATGTGGACCCTTTCGATATCCTGACTTCCTGTTCGGATGAGGATCTCCTGGAAAGTTTCCAGCGCGGGGAGAAGGAGGCGTTCGGTGCATTGGTGCGGCGCTACAGCGGCGAGCTGTACGGCTATTTGCGCCGCTATCTGGGCGATGGAACCCTGGCGGAAGATGTGTCGCAAAACACGTTCCTGCAGCTCTTCATCAAGATCGGCCAGTATGAGCCTGGCCGGCCGGTCAAGCCCTGGCTCTACACCATCGCGACGCACCAGGCCATCGATGCGCTGCGGCGGCAGGGACGCCATCAACTGGTCAGCCTCGATCAGGAACGTGAGGACGCCGACCAGGAGGGATCGCCGCAGTTGCTGAGCCTGCTGGAAAGCCGGCTGCCGGGCCCCCCCGACGCTGTGGAAGGCGAGGAACGCAAGGAGCTGGTCCGGGCCGGGGTCGATCGCCTGCCCGACTTTCTCAAGCAGGTATTGATCCTGGCGTATTATCAGGGGCTCAAGTACAGTGACATTGCCGAGATCGTCGGGATTCCCGTCGGCACCGTGAAATCCCGGCTGCACTCCGCTCTGGTCAAGTTGCAGGAGTTTTGGTCCGCGGCGCCGTCTTTGAGGGATTGAGACCGATATGGACGACAATTTGCTGGGCTATCTGCTGAACAGCCTCGACGAAGCCGAGCACCGGCAGGTCGAGGAGTATCTCCAGGCCAACCCGCCCGCGCGGGAGCGGCTGGAGGCGTTGCGGCAAGCCCTCGCCCCCCTGGCCGAGGATCGCGATAGCATCGTCGCCCCGCCGAATTTGGCCGTACGCTGCCTGGCCTATGTGGCGGAACATTGCTGCCGGGAATTGCCGCGTTCGCCTTTGCCCACGTCGCGGGCTGTGCCTTCCCGTCCCTTCTGGCGCCGGGCCGATGTGCTCGTGGCCGCCAGCTTGCTGCTTGCCGTGCTGGCTTTCAGCTTCCCCCTCGTGGCGAAATTGCGCCATGATCGAGCCAAGATCGAGTGCCAGAACAATCTCAGGGAGTTCTACACCGCGCTTCAGTCCTATTACAATGTCCGAGGCAACCTGCCCAACTACACCGACAAGACACCCCTGAAAGTCCCCGGCATGATCGCCCCGCTCCTTCACGACGCGGGCCTGCTCGAGAAAGCCAGCATGCGCTGCCCCGCCAACGGCAGTCCCCTGCCCTGCACCGTGAGCCTGGCCCAGCTCCAGCAGCTCTGCTCACCAGGCGACGGCGGCTGTGGCAGCAGGATGCAGCAGCAGGCGGATGGACTCATTCCCTGTTACGCCTACTCGCTCGGCTACAACGAAGCGGGCAACTACCACTTCCCCAATGTGCCGACAGACCTGCCCGCCCAGCTGCTGCCGCTGATGGCCGATCGGCCTCCCCTGCAAGCTCAGCAGGGCAACAGCCTCAATCACGGCGGCCTCGGGCAGAATGTCCTCTTCCACGATGGCCATGTCCTGTTCGCCGTCTCGCGCAATGTCGGCATCGACGGCGACGACATCTACCTCAATCGCGACATGAAAGTCGGCGCCGGGCTCGATTGCCGCGATACGGTCCTGGGCTCAAGCGGAGCTAAACCGTAGCTCGGGTTTACGTATCATCAGCTTTCAAGCTATCGCGGCGCTGCTGGACGAGGATATCAGCTCCAGGCTGGTTCATCCATTCGAAAACAGCGTCGAACACGTCTTCAATTTCCGCACACGCGGAGAACGACCGAAGTTTGAGACGTGCACCACAGCGCGGGCAATCGGAGTAGAATTCGAATGCTGCGACGGTCCAGCGCGTCCCACAATGCTCGACAACCCGTTCTGGAGAAAACGAACGAATCGCATCGATCAAGGTTGTGGGCACATCAATCGAGGCCGTTGATGTAATTGAGGACATGGTTATTCAAGCTCCTGAAGCGCCTTCTTGAACTGGCCGCGAGTCATGCCGGACCCTGCTCGAATTTCCGTATGAGCCTCGCCAAGGCGCAACGGCAACGGCCCAGTCCCGAAAATGCGGTGCAGCACCAATCCATTGTTGGCGAAATTGGTCAATCCGAATGCAACGCCACCCGATTGCCTTCACTATCGAGGACAACGGCCCGAAAACCATACGGGCCGATCGCGTGCTTGGGCTTGAGGATCTTGCCGCCGTTGGCAGTGACGGCGGCGATGGCGTCGTCGAGCCGGCCCTTGCAATTGAGGTACAGCAAGGGGCCATGATCGGACGGCCGATCGGTTTCCGAACGATGCAGGCAGCCGCCGACGTCCGCCCCTTCATGCGGAAAGACGCCGATGGCCATGCCGGGGAACTCTTCCTTGCGCACGGCGACGCCCAGCACGGCGGAGTAGAAGCGGATGGCGCGATCCAGATCGAGAGTCGGAATATCGAACCAAACTGCTTGATTGGCCATGTGTTTCTCCTTGCCCCCTCGTTCCCAGGCTCTGCCTGGGAACGCACTTCATTCGAGGCTCTGCCTCGCGCCTGAGTTATCCCCGGTTTTGTTCCTTCCCCCGAGGCTCAAACGCGAGGCAGAGCCTCGCCGGCAGTGCGTTCCCAGGCGGAGCCTGGGAACGAGAGGTAAATTATTGTTCTCGTTTCCACCACTCGCCGGGGTCGTACTCGTCCCAGGCGTTCTCCTCTTCGTTATACGTCCGGCCGATCATGGCGGCATAGTAACTGATTGGCTTGAAAAAGCTGCGGATGATGCCCAGGCCGTCGTTGGCGACGTCGCCGGTCTTGGTCTGAACGGCGTGCGGCACCAGGTTGAGCACTCCCTGGGCGGCGCTGGCGATGGCCAGGCTTTGCCAGATGATGAGCGAATAATCGCTGGAATGGCTGAAGAGCCGATCGGGGCCGACCAGCCCCAGGACGATCAGGGCCAGCAGCAATTCGACGCCTGGCCCGGCAAAATAGATGAGAGCGCTCTTGAGACGTGGCCAGCGCAGATTGGTCGGCACGCACTTGATGAATCCTTCGACCAGCACCCAGCGAATCTCGACCAGGGCCGTGCCGATGCGAAAGGCGCTCACCAGCCGGCCGGCGCCGATCACGACCTGACCGACATGCCAGCCGACCAGGGCCGCCACCACGGCATGCCCAGCCTCATGCAAGGCGAGCAGCGGAATCCAGAAGAGTACGATCAGCAGGGCGCTCAGCTTGGCCGGCTGGTAGTTGTCCACGATTTCCGCGATGAACAGGCCAAGAACGATGACCAGGAAGACGCCGCAAATCCAGCGTTCCTCGGTCGTGAGCGGTTCATTTTTTCGGCCGGGATCGAACATGATGACAGTTTTCTTCGATCTTTGTTTAGCGTTCGCCTGAAGGAACTGGTGACACCGGCACCTCCAGGCGAACGCTAAACGAAGATTGATTACACTTCGCAAATCACCTGATGCATGCCCCACGCCGCCGGCAAATTATCGCACGGCAATTGCCGCAGCAAGCCCTGCAATTCATCGACCTGGGCCGACGACAGGATTTTCAGCGTGTCGAGCCGTTCGCGCACCTCGTCGAAGAACATGAGCATGTTTTCGATCATCATCGAGTTGGAGTTGCATTCGAACCAGGCCGAGCGCACGTTGCGAAAGCCGGCAATTTCCAGCGTGCGCGCCAGCGTGGCGCCCACGGCGGGAGAAATGCCGTTGGCGAGGTAGAGATGATTGATGGCGACGGCCCAGGTGAGAAAAGGGGCCAGTTCCCGCCGGCTGGTCGCTTCGAGGAACGCGAGCCGGCCGAGCATGATGCGGAAGTCCGGCTCGATGAAGCCGACGCGTGTGCCGGGCCGCAAGATGGCGCGCAGCCGGCCGAGCATGAACTCGACCATGGGAATGTGATGGAGCACCGCTCGTCCCACCAGCACGTCGGCGCCGATGAGCCAGCCGCCGAGTCGGGAGATGTCCGCGGACACCGTCTCGAAGCGTGCCCCGGTCTTTGACTCCGCCAGCGTTTGCTTCGCCTGGTTCAAAAACGTCTGACTCGCGTCCACGCCGACCAGCACACCCTCGGGCCCGAGGCGGCGCATGATGCGCCGGCTGAACCCGCCGGGGCCGCAGCCGATCTCCACGACGCGTTCGTCCGGCTTGAGCGACAG
>Ga0182024_10016434_pt1 | contig 14038 bp, 14 predicted proteins | sample P32metaG_FD_120480 | JGI IMG/M metagenome (GOLD analysis project Ga0182024, IMG submission 120480) | Permafrost microbial communities from Stordalen Mire, Sweden - P3-2 metaG (Illumina Assembly) | ecosystem: Environmental > Terrestrial > Soil > Wetlands > Permafrost | place: Sweden: Stordalen... | reverse complement strand
GCGACGGCGTCCTGCACGACCGCAGGGTGCCAGTGCCGGTGCCGTGGCTAGGCCATACACCGATCGAATGGCACGCCTTCAACGAGCGCTATGTCTCGGCCCACGAACGGTACTGTCATGGGCTGGCGTGAACGGGCAGGGTGGCTTGGCGAAACGCGTCTTATGGAATGAATAAATTTCCAGCTCTCACCGCTGCACGATGACCGTCGCGCCGATCCTGGCGCGATTGTAGAGGTCGACGATGTCGTCGTTGGACATGCGAATGCAGCCCGACGACACGCCGCCGCCGAGCTTCCAAGGCTCGTTGGTGCCGTGGATGCGGTAGAGCGTATCGCCGAGATAGAGCGCGCGCGCGCCGAGCGGATTATCCGCACCGCCGGCCATGTGAGCGGGCAGGGTCGGAAACCGCTGCCGTTCACCCGGCGTTGGCGTCCAGTCCGGCCATTCGCGTTTTGCCGTCACCGTGCTCACCCCCGACCAGGCATAGCCCTCCATGCCGACCGCTATGGCGTAGCGAACGGCCTTGCCGCCGCCGAGCACGTAATAGAGCCGGCGTTGACCGGTGCTCACCACGATCGTTCCTGCGGCGCGCGTGGTGGGATAATCCACGACCTCGCGACCGATGATGCCGTAGATGATGCCAAACGGTGTCGTCAGCGACCACACCTGGCCGGGGTCCTGACCGGCCGGCGCGCTGTTGGCGCCACAGATGCCAAGCATTGTACTGCCGGCGACAATCAGGGAGAGGAGGCCAATCTTTCTCACGAGGTTTCAACTCCGCGCATGCAGGGCAACGGCTTAGATGGGACGACGATCATAACAAGCGAGCTTGGCGGCCGCTGTCACCGCTGCGCCACAGGTGGAAGAAAACCGGGGGGCCGGGGCGACCGGTGCGCACTCGACCGAGGCTGTCCGGCTGCCTGCGAGGTGGGATTTATCGGCGGCCCTAAAGTCCGATCTCAATAGCCACGATAAGGCTTACGCAGCCAATCAGCCGAAGGGTCAAAAAAAGACCCCGCAACGGCGGGGTCAAATTGCTTGCGCTCACCAGCCACCGCTTAACCGGCTTGGTTGAACGCCTTTGCGACTCCAGCCTTCAACGGCTCCGTCGTCGCGACCGCGAGCTTCTGAGCGAGCGCTGCGAGCTCCTTGGTCTGCTCGGTCAGCGCCGTGGTCTGCGTGCGTGCATGCTCGGTCGCGAGTTCCATGAAGTCGGATGGGGACTTCACGCCGTACAAGTGCTGGACAAAGTCAAAGGCGGCGTTGCTGTTCGCGTGAGCGAATTCCATGAACTTGTTATTGTAGTCTCGCGCGCCTTTGAGCGCGGTGGAGCAACTGGCTTTCACGAGATCGGCCGCTTCGGTGGTCGCCGCGCTCATTCTGTCATAACTCGGTTTGGTTTGCGCAGACTCTTTGTGCGCGCTGGTCGTCTTGTTCATATCCATGGGGAACTCCTCCTGAACGGGCGATTTGCTGTTTGTGACACGGAACACGACGCCCTGGCCGCTCGTCCAATGTCTTTGTCTTTGCTGCCTGCGGCGCTGCGGTTTGATCGCGCCCGCGCACCCGGCTGAGGGTCTTACATCGTAGTTAAATCCGACAATGCAATAAGCTGTAGCAAAAAGAGAAAAAGAGTGATCGCAGCCGCTAGCGGTGGACGTGAGCGCTCTCCTCTGGCGAAGGGTGGTGGTTCACCAAAAGAAAAAGCCCCAGCAGGGGGCTTGGGGGCTTGAGGCTGGGGCTTCTGGTCTTCGGGACAAAGCGCATCCCGTGACCATCAGTACAAGGATCGAGCGGTGAATTAGGTTCCGTCGCGCCGGTGCTTATCCGGGTTGAATCCGCATGCGGCTAGAGCCTGTTTGCACAATTGTTTCGGATCGCGCTCGCCGCCGTGTGTCAGAGAGATAATCCGGCTGGCAATCAATTTTTCAACGATCTTGTTGGGGTGCCCGAAGCCGTGGACGTCTTCCATTGCCCTGTTGTAAGCATCAGACATCAGCTCAATGTCTGATGATTCAAAAACAGCATTGCTGATGAATGGAACTATCGAGGCCATGGGCCGCCTTTTGCGGCAAGGCTGCCACCTCAGCTAAAATGAGTCTGTGCAAAAGAGAACACTTTTCAAAATGACCTATCGGCTGCCGTCGTGCAGTCCTCACGTCCGCTCTGCCCCAAGGACCTTGAGGTCATCCGCTCGCTCAATCCGAGCCCTTGGCGGAGCACATGTTAGTCGTCGTACGCTCCCAGCCAATGTCGGATTGAGCCTGGGGTAACGGGAGACGCCAAACGGCGGGCTTGACCCCAAGGGCCAACTTGTCCCATCGGGGAGCCATTACGACCTCTGCCTTAGAATCGGCCGCGTCGCGGGCTACGGGCACGCCGCCAAAGGGAACGATCGATGTCGGTTGCCGAAACGACAACTCGCGAAGCGGGCGAGGATTTTATCCGCGACATCGTGCGCGCCGACCTGGCGTCGGGCCGGCACAAGCGCGTCGTCACGCGCTTTCCGCCGGAGCCGAACGGCTATCTCCATATTGGCCACGCCAAATCGATCTGCCTCAATTTTGGCCTCGCCGAGGAATTCGGCGGGCAGTGTAATCTGCGCTTCGACGACACCAATCCGACCAAGGAAGAGCAGGAATATATCGACGCCATCGAGGCCGATGTGCGCTGGCTCGGTTTCGATTGGGGCAAAAATCTTCATTACGCATCGGATTATTTCGAGCGGCTTTACGACTGGGCGGAAGTTCTGATCCGCGCCGGCAAGGCCTATGTCGACGATCAAACCCCCGACGAGATGCGCGCCGCCCGCGGCACCCTGATCGAGCCGGGCGAAAACAGCCCGTTCCGCGACCGCGGCGTCGACGAAAACCTCGACCTGTTCCGCCGCATGCGCGCGGGCGAGTTTCCGAACGGCGCGCGGGTGCTGCGCGCCAAGATCGACATGGCCTCGGGCAATATCAATCTACGCGACCCTGTCCTGTATCGCATCCTCCATGCCGAGCATCCGCGCACCGGCAAGACCTGGAGCATTTATCCGAGCTACGATTTCGCCCACGGCCAGTCGGACGCCATCGAAGGCATCACGCACTCGATCTGCACGCTGGAATTCGAGGATCACCGGCCGCTCTATGACTGGTTTTTGGCCAATCTGCCGGTGCCGTCGCATCCGCACCAATACGAATTCGCGCGGCTCAACCTCACGCAGACGGTGCTGTCGAAGCGCGTGCTCACCGAGCTCGTGCGCGGCGGTTACGTCGGCGGCTGGGACGATCCGCGCATGCCGACGCTTGCCGGACTACGGCGGCGCGGCGTGCCGCCCGTGGCGATCCGCGACTTCGTCAAACGCATCGGCGTCGCCAAAGCCAACAGCGTCGTCGACATGGGGATGCTGGACTTCTCCATCCGCGAGCATTTGAACAAGACCGCCGAGCGCCGCATGGCGGTGTTGCGTCCGCTCAAAGTGGTGATCGAGAACTATCCGGAAGGGGAGAACGAAGAGATCGAGGCGCTCAATCACCCTGACAATCCCGCGGCCGGCACGCGGCGCCTGCGTTTTTCCCGCGAGCTCTTCATCGAGCGCGACGATTTTATGGAAAATCCGCCGAAGAAATTTTTTCGGCTGTCGCCCGGCGCCGAGGTGCGGCTGCGCTATGCTTATTTCATCACCTGCCGCGAACTCGTGAAAGATGCGGCCGGCGAGGTCGTCGAGCTGCGTTGCACCTACGATCCAGCCACCAAGGGCGGCAATGCGCCCGACGGGCGCAAGGTCAAGGCGACGCTGCATTGGCTGTCGGCGGATGCCTCGCTGCCGGCGGAGGTGCGGCTTTACAATCCGCTGTTCATGCGGCCGTCGCCGGAGATCGGTAATTTCGCGGCTGAATTGAACCCGAACTCGCTGGAAGTCATCGCCGACGCGCGCGTCGAGCCGGCATTGGCCGCAACAAATTCCCGCGCCGCTGTGCAGTTCGAACGTCAGGGCTATTTCTACCCGGATCCGGACTCCACACCCGAGCGGCTCGTGTTCAATCGCACCGTCGGCTTACGGGACACCTGGGCAAAGGTCTCCGCGGGCGGCTAGGCCCGTGCGCATAAGGCCGCGACATCGACAGCGCCGATATTGCGTTGATGATGGCTCAAATCAAACGGCTCAGGCCTCCGAGAAAGCGGCCGGACCCCTTGAAAGAAGTATTGGCGCCATCCATATACCATCCACAGAGATGATATATGGATGGTAGATATGGCTCAGATTGTCCAGCTACGCCCAAAACTCGCGGACAGCGAGAAGATCACGATAAATCTCGGCTACGTGGACCTCGGGCAGATCGATCTCATGGTCCAAGAGGGCTTCTACTCAAATCGAACCGACTTCATTCGCTCCGCCATCCGCAATCAGCTCGAACGGCATGCCGACGTGGTCAAGCATTCGACGGTCCGCAATAGGCTGGACCTGGGTTTGCGGCACTACAGTCGCGACGATCTTGAAGCGGTGCGTCGCGCCGGCGAAATGCTGCAAATCAATGTGCTTGGCCTTGCCAGCATCGCGCTCGACGTTACGCCCGAGCTTGCTCGCGCCACCATCGCGTCAGTCGTCGTCCTAGGAGCCTTGCATGCCAGTCCGGCAGTCAAGGATGCGCTAGCTGACAGGATGCGTTGACACGTGACGCGGTCAATCTTGACGTCATTTCATCGAGACGAACGAGACCGCTGCTGCGGACACTCGATTGTTGCCGACAGGTTCGGAGAAGCACGACATGTTAAATGCAAATATGATGCTCGAAGCTACGCGCCTCACGCGCGCGGGCCGGGCCGCCGAAGCCGCAGCGCTCCTCCAGCGTATGCTTCGCGGCGAGACCGACCCGGACATGAGTTTCAGGCACGCTGCCGGCCCCACCCCACCAACCATTGATGTCAAGGCCGGGACCATTGGGGAGCCGGCTCGTCCGTTTTTTGGCACGACCGCTGCCGCCCAGCCGGACCGGTTCGCTGGACTACGCATGTTGTTTGACCGCGTGCGGCGGCGTCGCTCCCCCGCGCCGGTGCCGACGGCGGACATTCTGCCGCCGGGCGGAAAGTTCATTGAAGCGACCTGCAGCAACGCAGCGGGAACGCGCGCGTACAAGCTTTTCATCCCCAGCCGCTATCAGGGAGAAGCCCTTCCCTTGGTCGTCATGCTCCACGGCTGCACCCAATCGCCTGACGATTTCGCCGCCGGCACGCGCATGAATCTGATCGCCGAGGAACAGACCTGCCTCGTGGTCTATCCAGCCCAGCCGAGCGACGCCAACCCGGCAAAATGCTGGAATTGGTTCCGCCCGGGTGACCAGCGGCGAGGTCAAGGCGAGCCTTCGCTGATCGCGGACATCACCCGCAAAGTCATGCGGGAATACTCAGTAGACCAGAAGCGCGTATACATTGCCGGACTATCAGCCGGAGGGGCTGCAGCCGCCATAATGGGCGCGACTTATCCCGATCTTTACGCGGCAGTCGGCGTGCATTCTGGCCTCGCATGCGGAGCCGCTAACGATCTTCCGTCGGCGGTCGTCGCCATGCGGCAAGGTGACTTGGCGGATAGTTTGGGGTCCAGGGAAGTTTCGTCGGATCTCCGAAATGGACCGGCGGTCCCAATCATCGTTTTTCACGGCGATCGCGACACCACTGTGCATCCCCGCAACGGCGACCATGTCATCGCGCGGTCAATAGGAACCATGAACGCGCGAAAGACGGTGCATCAGGGACAGGTCCCCGGCGGACATTCCTATACCCGCACGATGCACGCCGACCCGAGCGGGCGCGCGATCTTTGAGCACTGGGAAATCCATGGCGCAGCACATGCATGGTCGGGCGGCAGCCCCACTGGCTCCTGCACCGATCCGCGAGGACCGGACGCCACGCGCGAGATGTTGCGTTTCTTCCTCGAACACCGCGGCCAAACATTAGACCGTGGCGAATGAATGCACCTAGTCATAGACCTATGCACATAGGCCCTCGCCACGTCGTACACGCCCCGGTAGCATGGGGTTGAGTTTAGCGCGCTGGGGGCGCGCAAGTAGCGCAGCACGGCCAAGATACGACGGACACCAAGGTTGAGACCCGCGCCGGCGCGGGTGCTTCGACATGGCCGGGTCAAACCGCACCGGCCGCCTGAAGGCTGCCCTGGTCCCGCGGCTGGGACGTCATCGGCCGGCAATCGCCATTTGCCGTACCCGCGCGCATGCGCGACTGGGAAGCGGCCGAATTCGGCGCCGGCCGCATGGTGCCATGGCTTGCGGTCGCTTACGGCTTCGGCGACGTGGTCTATTTCTCCGCCGAGCGTGAGCGGCGCTGGCGACCCTTGGCGTGGCGATCGCAATCATGGCACGCCGGCGCAGCTTCGGCTTTCCGTTGGCGGCGGCTCTCGCCGCGCTTACCGTCAGCTTCGCCGGCGCAACGCTGGCACACGGCCTGGATCGCCCATCCGGTGCTGCGCCACCCGGCATGGGGCATAGCCATCACCGGCTTTGTCGAGGCGCGCGAAGAACGCGAGCACAACGACCGCATCGTGGTGCGCACGCGCACGATGGAAGGCCGCGGCCTGGACCCCGCGCTGGCGAGCGTGCGCGTCGTCCTACGTCCGGGAACCGCGCCACCGGTCGGATCGTTCGTAACGTTCAAAGCGGATCTCTTGCCGCCGCTTCCGCCGTTGCGGCCCGGCGGTTACGATTTCGCGCGCGACATGTATTTTTCCGCGCTCGGCGCCTCCGGCTTCGTGCTCGGCGGGATCAAGACCGCGGCGCCGCCGGCAGCGAGCGGCGGCGCATGGCTGCGCTACACCGCGGTCGTCGAGACGATGCGCGACGGCATCGACCAGCGCATCCGCACCGTCATTCCCGGCGACGAGGGCGCCATCGCCTCTGCGGTCATCACCGGCAAGCGCGGCGAGGTTTCGCCCGCGGTGAAAGACGCTTTCTACGTCTCCAGCCTCGTCCACGTGCTGGCGATTGCCGGGTTTCATATGGCGGTGGTGACCGGGATCATATTCTTTTTCGTTCGCGGCGGGCTTGCTTTGATCCCCTCGCTGGCAAGCCGTCGGCCGATCAAGAAATGGGCCGCCGCGATCGCGTTGCTCGGCGCAGCCTTTTATCTGGTGCTCTCCGGAGCCGGAACAGCCACCCAGCGTGCCTTCGTCATGGTCGCCATCGTGCCCACTGGCGTGATGGTCGATCGGCCGACGCTGACTTTCCGGGCATTGAGTATCGCCGCCTTCGGGGTCCCTCACTTTGGCGCCGCAGGCTGTATCGACGCCGAGCTTCCAGCTGTCGTTTGCGGCAACGCTCGCTTTGATCGCCGCCTATCACTATGGGCTGTCGTTGCCGCATGCCGGGACCGCATCCGGCTGGCGCGCCCGCCTGGCGCTGTGGGGTTGGCGCGAGGTCGCGACAATCGCCTTTACCTCGGTGGTCGCCGGGCTCGCCACCTTCCCTTACGCCGCCTACAACTTCCATCGCGTGGCACCCTACGGCGTGCTGGCCAATGTGCTGGCGATGCCGGTGGTCTCCGTCTGGGTCATGCCCATGGGCATTCTTGGCGTGCTGCCCCTGCCGCTCGGCTTCGATGGCGTGTTCTGGCGGTTGATGGGCGACGGCATCAGCTGGATTATCGGCGTCGTGCTGTGGGTGGCGCATCTGCCGGGCGCGGTCGGGGCTATTTCCGTCTTCGGCACCGGGCCGCTGCCGCTTTGTACCGCGGGCTTGCTGCTGATGTGTCTCTTGCGCACGCCATTACGGCTGAGCGGCGCGCCGCTCATGCTTGTCGCCGCAGCCTGGGCGCTGACGACGCCACGGCCGGATTTGCTGGTGTCGGCAGACGGCCAGAGCGCGGCGTTGCGCGGGGCTGACGGACGACTTGCCGTGTTGCATGTGGGCCGCGACAACTTCGCCGTCGAGGACTGGCTCGTCGCCGACGGCGATGCGCGCGATGCGCAGGACCGCAGCCTCCGGCGGGGCATCGCCTGCGATCCGTCCGGCTGCATCGGCAAGCTCGCCGACGGCTCCATCGTTGCCTATGCGGTCGAGCCCGAAGCGTTCGGAGGACGATTGCGCTCGCGCGGACCTGATCCTCGCCGTGCACGACGATCCGCCGCCCGATTGCGCAGCCAAGGTTATCAGGCGCGAGACCTGGTACGACCGTGGTGCGCTGGCATTACGCCGCGATGGCACGGGCTTCGCTATGGATTCCGCACGGCCGCGGAATTTCGATCGGCCATGGGCACCGGCGCCGCCACGGCGCGAAGATTCAACGACCGCTCTGGACGTAAATGCCGCTGCTCGCGCCTCGTTACGCTCGCCGCCGCGAGACGCGACGCCACTTCAGGATGATATCGAAGCGGATCACTAAGGCATTCCGTCATTGCGAGGAGCGGAGCGACGAAGCAAACCACGACTTTCTCGCCGCAGTGGATTGCTTCGCTGCGCTCGCAATGACGCGGATTAATACCTTCGGAACAGCCCGACCAGCTTGCCCTGAATGCGCACCCGGTTGGGCGGCAGGATGCGGACCTCGTAGGCGGTATTGGCGGGCTCGAGCGCGATCGACGCGCCGCGCCGGCGGAAGCGTTTAAGGGTGGCTTCCTCATCATCAATCAGCGCCACGACAATGTCGCCGGTATCGGCGGCATCGGTGCGCTTGAGCAGCGCCATGTCGCCGTCGAGAATGCCGGCCTCGATCATCGAATCGCCGCGCACTTCCAAGGCGAAATGCTCACCCGTGGTGAGAAGATCGGGCGGCATGTTGATGGTATGGCTGCGGGTTTGGATGGCTTCGATCGGGGTGCCGGCGGCGATGCGGCCCATGACCGGCACAGCAATTGGACGGCCGCCATCGTCCTCCGACGCGGTGCGCACGCGGCCGAGATTGCCCTCGATGACGCTCGGGGTGAAACCGCGGGAACGTCCCGACACCAAGCCTTGAGCGACCGATTCCGGCAGCTTGATCACTTCGATGGCACGCGCCCGGTTCGGCAAGCGGCGGATAAAGCCGCGTTCCTCGAGCGCTGTGATGAGGCGATGGATGCCCGACTTTGAGCGCAGATCCAGCGCGTCCTTCATCTCGTCGAAGGAGGGCGGTACGCCCGATTCCTTGAGACGCTCATGGATAAACCGCAACAGTTCGGCTTGCTTGCGCGTTAGCATCGGCGGTTCCTCGCTTCCCAGTGTGTGGACCGCAAGTTCCGCTGTGGAGAGCGGGAGCAGTCGAAACAAAGCATGAACGGACACTATCTGTTCCATATGTGTTCTGCAACCATTTAATTTGAAGTGAAGAAAGCGCCCGTCCGCACGAACCGCGGCTTAAGCCTAAGAAGGCCAATAATATTGCCGTGTTTCCTGGAAATGGCGCTCCCTGGCGACCCGACTTTATGTTGCCTGCTGGCGACCTGTCTCACGCCGTGACGCACGAGCAAAGAACCATGGTCGCGATTCGGCTTTGTCGCGTTGAGGAAGCGCCCGCAACTTGCCGGCTGGTCTGGCGCTTCTGACAATTGCTTTCTGTTGATCGATGATTTGCCCTGGCCCGGGACGAAGGTCCTGGGCTTTTTCTTGCAGGGTGCGTGGCGTCTGAAGTTAGCGATCAAGCCGGGCGATCGTGCACCGGCTGCCGGCCTTTGCCGCCGGCGCGTACGGATCGCGGATGAGAAGGCAATCGGCCTTGGCGAGCGGCGCCATCATCGAACTGTCCTGGATCGGGAACGGCGTTGCCGCCAAAGCCTCGGGTCCGGGTTTGAGCGTGGCGCGCAGGTAATCGGCGCGTTCGTCGTTTTCCGGCAGGTCGACGCCGAGCACCGCCGCTTCGGTCGGCGTCGTCAGATCGGTGCGTCCGCTCATGCGGCGGATCAGCGGCACCAGAAACAGGAAGGCGCAGACATAGGACGACACCGGATTGCCGGGCAGGCCGAGCACGTGCATCAGGCCGAGCCGGCCGTGCATCAGCGGGCGGCCGGGCCGCATCGCGACCTTCCAGAACGATAGGTCCATGCCTTCCTTGGCGAAGGCCTTTTGCACCAGATCGTATTCGCCGACGGAGGCGCCGCCGGTCGTCACCAGAATATCGGCAGGAAGCGCGCGCGCGTCGCGGATTGCCGTGACGGTGGCTTCCAGCGTGTCGTGAACGACACCGAGATCTTCGACGTCGGCGCCTTCTGCGCGCGCCAGCGCGGCCAGCGAATAGCCGTTGGAATAGACGATCTGTCCCGGCCCCGGTTCGCGGCCGGGGGGCACCAGCTCGTCGCCGGTCGCGAACAGCGCGATTTTCGGGCGGCGATAGACCGGCAGCAGCGGATGATTCATTCCGGCGGCAAGCGCCAGATCGCGCGCGGTCAAGCGATGGCCTTTGGTGAGCAGGACTTCGCCTTCGCGAAAGTCTAAGCCTTTGGGCCGGACGTTGCGCCCTTTGCTGGTGGACTTCTGGACCTCGACAATGTCGCCGTCGCGTGTGGTCACTTCTTGAATGACCACGGTATCCGCGCCGTCCGGCACAAAGCCGCCGGTGAAAATGCGGGCCGCTTGCCCCGTGCCGATGCTGCCCTCAAACGGCCGGCCGGCGGGAACTTCGCCGATCACCTTCAGGCGTACCGGGGCGTCGGCGACATCGGCCGCGCGCGCGGCGTAGCCATCCATGGCGGAGACGTCGGCCGGCGGCTGGGTGCGCAGCGCTTTGAGATCGTAGGCGAGCACGCGGCCGTCGGCCTGGGTCAGGGGGGCCTCGTCCGGCGGCAGTGGGCTGGCGTGCGCCAGCACCTGCTCAAGCGCCTCGGCGACCGAAATCAACGCCACGGCACTACTCCTTTACGCGATAATGGCCGGAGCGGCCGCCGCGCTTTTCGGTGAGCCGGATGCCTTCGATGCGCATGCCGCGTTCGACCGCTTTGACCATGTCATAGACGGTGAGACAGGCGACGGAAACCGCGGTCAGCGCTTCCATTTCAACCCCGGTCTTGCCCGCTACCTTCACCCGCGCTGTGACCACGACACCCGGCAGCTTGGCGTCAGGCACAAGTTCGACCTCGACCTTGGAGATGGGCAGGGGATGACACAGCGGAATCAATTCGTGGGTTCGCTTGGCCGCCAAGATCCCGGCAATGCGCGCGGCGCCAAGGACGTCACCCTTTTTCGCGTTGCCCTTGCGCACGATGGCAAGAGTCTTCGGCTGCATGATCACGCGGCCTTCGGCCACGGCTTCGCGTTCCGTAACCGATTTTACCGAAACGTCGACCATGCGGGCTTCGCCGCGCGAAGATAGATGCGTGAGTTTCTTGGCGCGGCGTGGCACGGTTCTACCGGGCCGGCGCCAGCGCGGCTTGGCGCGCCAGCAGGGTGCGCGTCGCGGCGGCGACATCGTCCTGCCGCATCAGGCTTTCGCCGACCAGGAACGTCGCAATGCCGGCCTTAGCGAGCCGCGCCAGATCGTCGGGCGTGAATATGCCGCTCTCGCCGACAATGACGCGGCCGGGCGGAACGAGACCGGCCAGCCGCTCGCAGGTTGCGAGCGTCGTCGCAAACGTTTTCAGATCGCGATTATTGATGCCGATGAGTTGCGATTTCAGGCGAAGCGCCCGCTCCAACTCCTTCTCATCGTGGACTTCCACGAGAGCGTCCATGCCCAGGTCGAACGCGGCCTGTTCGAGTTCGGCGGCGCAGGCATCGTCGACCCCGGCCATGATGATGAGGATGCAATCGGCGCCTGCCGCGCGCGCTTCCGTCACCTGGTAGGTGTCGTACATGAAATCCTTGCGCAGCACCGGAAGCGCCGCTGCCGCGCGGGCCGTGCGCAAATGATCGAGGTCGCCTTGGAAGGAGGGCGTATCGGTTAGGACCGAAAGGCAGGTCGCGCCGCCGGCCTGGTAGGCGCGGGCAAGCGCGGCGGGGTCGAATTGCTCGCGGATCAGCCCCTTCGAGGGACTCGCCTTTTTGATCTCGGCGATCAGCGCGTAATCGCCCGCGGCAAGCCGCCGCTCGATGGCGGCAAGGAATCCGCACGGCGCGCCAGCGGCCTTGGCCTCCTGTTCGAGCGCGGACAGCGGGCGCAGACGTTTGGCCGCGGCGATTTCCTCGCGTTTATAGGCTTCGATCTTGGCCAAAATGTCAGCCATCGTTCGACACCACGATCAGCCGGTCGAGCCGGCCTTCGGCTTCGCCGGAATCCACCGATTGGGCGGCGAGCTTAAAGCCCGCCTGCAGATCTTTCGCTTTGCCGGCGACGACAAGCGCCGCCGCAGCATTGAGCAAAGCGACGTCGCGGAACGCGGTCTGCTTGCCCTCGAGCACTTCCTGCACGGCCCGCGCATTGGTCGCCGCGTCGCCGCCGCGCAGCTCCTCCGGCTTGACCTTGCGCAAGCCGACTTGTTCCGGCGCGATCTCGAAATTGCGGATGACGCCGTTCTCCAGCGCCGAAACGCTGGTCGGGCCGGAGGTCGTGACCTCGTCGAGCCCATCGGAGCCGTGCACCACCCAGACGCTCTCGGCGCCGAGATTTTTCAGGACGTGGGCCAGCGGTTCGGTCCATTGCTTGGAAAACACGCCGACCATCTGCCGCTTCACCCCAGCCGGGTTCGACAACGGGCCGAGCAGATTGAAAATGGTGCGGGTGCCGAGCTCGGCGCGGGTCGGCCCGACATTCTTGGTCGCCGGATGATGCGCCGGCGCGAACATGAAGCCGATGCCGGCTTCGCGGATGCAATGGCCGATCTGCTCCGGATTAAGATCAATATTGACGCCAAGCGCCGCCAGCACGTCGGCCGCGCCGGATTTCGACGACAATGCGCGGTTGCCATGCTTGGCGACCGGCACGCCGGCGCCGGCGACAATGAGCGCCGCACAGGTCGAAATGTTGAACGAGCCGGACGCGTCGCCGCCGGTGCCGACAACGTCGATGGCGTCGGGCGGCGCCTGCACGCGCACCATCTTGTCGCGCATCGCGGTGACGGCGCCGGTGATCTCGTCGACGGTCTCGCCGCGCACGCGCAGCGCCATCAGCAGCGCGCCCATCTGCGACGGCGTCGCTTCGCCGGCCATCATTTGCTCGAAGGCGCCGGCCGCTTCGTCGCGGCCGAGCGTGGCGCCGGTCGCAACTTTGCCGATGAGCGCCCGAAACTCCACGGTCACGGCACAGCCCTCAATTGACCCGCGCCGGCGACTTGCGAACCGCCGCCGACGGCAAGGTGCCGCGCCGTCCGGTCGAGGAATTCCAGGCCGCGGCGATGTCGAGGAAGTTCTTCAGCATCAGGTGGCCGTGATCGGACGCGATGCTTTCGGGATGGAATTGCACGCCATGCGTCGGCAGCTTGGTATGCGCCAGCCCCATGACCAGCCCGTCGCCGGTTTCCGCCGTCACTACCAATTCGCGCGGCATGGTGTCCCGGTCGACGACCAGCGAATGATAGCGCGTCGCTTTGAACGGGCCATTGATGCCGCGAAAAATGCCGCCGCCCTGGTGGTGGATGTCCGACAGCTTGCCATGCACCGGCTCAGGTGCGCGCACCACTTTGCAGCCGAAGGCGTCGCCGATCGCCTGATGGCCCAGGCAGACGCCGAGGATCGGGATGGTTGCGGCGGCCTTGTCGATCAGGTCGAGGCAGATGCCGGCCTCTTTGGGGGTGCAGGGTCCCGGCGACAGGACGATGGCGTCGGGATCGGCTGCGATCACCGCCGCGCTCGTTACCTTGTCGTTGCGATGCACGCCGACCTCCGCGCCCAGTTCACCGAGATAGTGCACCAGGTTGAAGGTGAAGCTGTCGTAGTTATCGATCAGCACGATCATGATAGGCCCTGTGCGGCTCTTAGACACGCGCAAGCAAAAGGGTCAAGGCAGTGGCAAAATCGCCGAGCATTTTGGCGAGTTTAGGCTAATTGGCGCGCAAGAACGAGACCAAAGGGGAAACGGGATCCGGTGGTGCAGAGGGTGGTTAAAGGTCCTGTCGAAGGACAACACCGGCGGCCGTGCCTGGCGAGATAAGACGGCGAACGGGGGCACAAATAGTTCTGGCGGAAGGTGGGGAAGCACCTTC
>Ga0182024_10016433_pt1 | contig 14038 bp, 11 predicted proteins | sample P32metaG_FD_120480 | JGI IMG/M metagenome (GOLD analysis project Ga0182024, IMG submission 120480) | Permafrost microbial communities from Stordalen Mire, Sweden - P3-2 metaG (Illumina Assembly) | ecosystem: Environmental > Terrestrial > Soil > Wetlands > Permafrost | place: Sweden: Stordalen... | reverse complement strand
TCCATCGTCCCGGCGGGACCTTTGTCCACAAAGCCCAGAGTTATCCACCCTTCCCCCCAGACCCCCCATCCACGGCTACTACTCCGACAGTTCTGATATCCGACTCCACCAGAGAAGGTCGACATCGCCACGCTTTCCACCCTCGCCCGCCACTGGCCCGGGAGCGGGAAGTGAGCGCTCTTTCTCAGTCGGTGGCTGACTACCTCGCCATCCGCCGGGCGGTCGGCTTCAAACTCGACACAGCAGATCGGTGGCTCGCCGACTTCCCCTGGTACGTCGAGTCCCACGGCGGCGCCGTCACGATCGCCATCGGCCTCGAATGGGCGGCCAGCACGACGAAGAGCAAAGGCGGTGCTGCCCGTCGCCTCTCGACCGTGCGCCTGTTCAGCCGCTACCTGCAGGCGATCGACCCCGGGACCGAGGTTCTGCCGCCGGGGCTTGTCCCCTTCGTCAGCCGGCGTCGGGTGCCCTACCTCTACTCCGAAGGAGAGGTCGAGGCGATGATGCGAGCGGCCCGGGAGCTGCAGCCGCCGCTGTGGGCGGCGAGCACCGAGACGGCCATCGGCCTGCTGGCCACGACGGGAATGCGTGTCGGCGAGGTCATCGGCCTTGACGATGACGACTTGGACTTCGAGGACTCCGTCCTCACTGTTCGCCTCGCCAAGTTCCACAAGTCCCGCCTCGTCCCGGTGACTGGCGAGCACGCTCGCCGCCATCGCCGAGTACCTTGGGGTCCGGCGCGAGTTGTGCCCGGGCTGGCAGACACCCGTCCTGCTTGTGACCGAGACCGATGCTTGTTGCTTCGGCAGCTCACCTGAGCAAGGATCGGCCCCTTGACCAGTGCCCGAGCGTATTATAACGTTAGTTGTGTTATCACGAACCCTTCGTCACGGGAGAACGGTGTGATTTCTGCCTATCCGGCTCAGATGAGCTACTCGCCGGGAGACTCAATTAGCTTCCGGTGCTCGACTGACCTTGCTCGATTCTCGGTAGAGGTGACACTGGAAGGCGCCGAGTCAGAAGTTGTCTGGAGCCTGAGTGACTGCGCTGGCCGGCTCCAGTCGGTGCCCGTCGATGCCGCATCTCGTGGATGCCAGTGGGAAGAGGTCTTCACAGTGCCGACAACCGGCGCATGGCGGTCCGGCTTCTATTTGGTGACTATGCGCGGCTCTGGGTCGGGTGCGGATGACGTTGCCCACAGCTTCTTCGTGCTCCGACCGGCTAAGCCCGGGTCGCCGGTCCTGCTTGTGCTGTCCACGAATACGTACAACGCCTACAACGACTGGGGCGGACCCTGTCTGTACACGGGAGGAGTCCGGGTCTCCTTCGAACGACCCTTGGCTGCCGGCTTCCTTGTCAAGCCGGAACCGGCCCCAAGAATCGCGAGCGTCTCGGACGAGATTGACCGCGACGCCCTCCGCTTTCGACGATGGGCAGAGCAGAACGGCCTTTCACCATGGTCCGGCGCGGCGGGTTGGTACAACTGGGAACGTCCGTTCATCCGCTGGGCGGAGGCCGCGGGCTTTTCATTAGACGTCGCTACCAACGCTGACCTTGAGTTCCATCCCGAGGTGCTGGACGACCATCGGTTGGTCGTGAGTGTAGGTCACGACGAGTACTGGTCCTGGGGCATGCGAGACAGCCTCGAAGGGTTCATCGCCGGTGGCGGCAACGCTGCATTCTTTTCCGGGAACGACCTGTGCTGGCAGATCAGATTCGAGAATGGCGACCGCGCGATGCTGTCGTACAAGTACCAGTTTCGCGACGATCCCGTCTTCGGGACCTCCGACCAGCATCTGCTGACGAGTCTGTGGTGCGATCACCTGATAGGTCGTCCTGAGAACCGCCTCACCGGGGTGAGCGCCGCGCGAGGCGGCTACGTCCGGATCGGCCTCGGCGTGCCGCGAGGTTCAGGCGGATACACGGTCTGGCGTCCTGAGCACTGGGCCTTCGAAGGCACGGAGCTCCGCTACGGCGATCTTCTCGGTGGCCAGAGCATGGTCGTCGGATATGAAGCGGACGGCTGTGAGTTCGTATTGGAGAACGGCCTGCCCGTCCCTACCCATGCCGACGGCACGCCAGACAGTTTCACGATTCTCGCCACCTCGCCGGCGCACTTGTGGTCCAGCGACGAGCTGCCGTCCCGCTACGCCGGCGAGCCGGGAGATCTCGAGAACACGGCCGAGCGGCTCTTCGGGCACCTAACCGGGGAGACAATGGCACGTGTCTCCCACGGCAACGCCGTCATGGGCTCCTACACCGCGGGGGGAACCGTTTTCACTACCGGCTGCACCGACTGGGCCTACGGGCTGGCGGCCAGGGATGCGCTCGTCACGCGGGTGACGGCCAACGTCTTGGACCGGCTCTCGAAGTGACCCCTTCCAGGCGTCCCAACCGTGCGACGTGCCCGCTTGCAGAATGAAATACAACGCGTAGAATAAATCGCCAGTTCGAACGGTCGACAACGGCGCCTCTTGGCGCACGACCTCAACGGGAGGCTCAGGGCCATGTACGCACGTCGAGGGTTCACGAGTGTCTTCGCTGCAACGACGCTGGCGATCATGCTAGGGCTTGGACTCGTCGCATGTGGCAGCTCCTCGAGCACGGGAGGTACCGGCAGCAGCGGGGGTGGCGACCTCAGGATCGGGATTCACCTCTCGATCGACTCCCTCAACCCCTTTGTGGCGGTTCAGACCTCGTCGATCGCGGTCTTCGAATACATCTATCCAGCCCTTGTGCAATACAACACATCGCTCAGTATCGTCCCCGACTTCGCCACCTCCTGGAGTGAATCACCGAACGGGCTACTCTGGACGTTCCACACTCGGCCACATGCCAAATGGTCCGACGGACGCCCCCTCACCGCCAGCGATGCCGCATGGACCATCGACACTGCCCTCAAGGACGGAACCGGAGGCGCCGCCGAGTTCGCAGGTTATGTAGCAGGTGTGAAGTCCGCTACGGCGACAACGTCTGACACCCTCGTGGTTCGCATGGCCGCGCCGCAGGCAGCCTTCCTAGCGAACATCAGGCAGATGCCGATCCTGCCCGAGCATGTGTGGTCGAAGTACGCGACGGGGAAGGAGGGAGCGGGCCTCAGGACCTATCCCAACCAACCAAGCTCGGGCCACGAGGTCGTGTCAGGCGGACCTTTCGTCTGCACCCAGTATCAACATCTCGGCGTGGCGCTCTTCGAACGTAATCCAGTGTTTTACGGCCCTGAGCCCAAAATCGCGGGTTTCGGCATTCAGTACTTCACCAGTCCGGACGCGGAGCTCCTGGCTCTTAAGAACGGGCAGATCGACGCGGTCTGGGACGTTCCGCCGAGCGGGGCGTCCTCATTGCGCGCTGACAACAGCATTGTCGTGCACTCGCAACTCGGTCTGAACGCTCACGATTTCATCTTCAACGACTACAGCAAGCAGACCACGGACCCTGAACTAGCTCTGCCGACCGTGCATTTGGCGTTCGACTATGCCATCAACCGCCCGGAGATCATCAAGGATGCTTTTGACGGTTATGCACAACCAGCTTCTTCACCCATCCTTGCCCCGACAGGACGCTGGCATGATCCGGCGATCGAATCGCCTCCGTTCAACCTGGCGAAGGCTAATCAGCTCCTCGACCAGGCTGGGTTCAAGAACGGTTCAAATGGCATCCGAGTCGCCGACGGGCACCCGATGGCGTACACCGTCGTGCTCGCAGCAGACGAGCTGGGCGCGGGCAGCGCGGCTTTTCAGATCATCCAAACTGACTTCCAAAAGATCGGTGTCCGGCTGACGCTCGACTCGGTGGACGATGCTACGGCGGCCGGCCTTGAACTTGCGCCAAGCACGAAGTTCCACATTGGGATGTGGGGCTGGACACCGCCACCGGATCCGAACTTCATGCTCAACACTTACACCTGTAGCCAATGGGGTGGTTGGAGTGAGACCGGGTTCTGTGACTCAACTTACGACCATCTGTACAATGAAGAGGCCGCAGAAACTAATCCGGCTAAGAGGTTACAAATGGTGTACAAGATGGAGGAGCTTCTCGCTCAGAAGCTCCCCGAAATCATCTATGTGGACGCCGACTGGATCGACGCGTGGAACAATAAGTGGACTGGGTTCGGTGAGACGCCTCAGGGCTTCTTCACACCACTCACGACGATGGGTCTTCTGAACGTTCACCAGCTCTAGAATGCTCTTCCGGGGGGTTGGTCTACCGAGCCTACGCGCGCGAAGGACTACGTCAAAGATGACCGCCAGCACGTGAGAGGCGTCGATTATGCCGTCCGGCGAGGACTTCTAGCTCTCGTCACTATCTTTGTCGTCCTGACGTTCAACTTCGTCCTGTTCCGCACGTTGCCGGGCAGCGTAGTGACCGATATGTCACGAATCCCCAATGCCACGCCGGCGTTCAGGGAGGCGATTGCTCATGAGTTCGGGCTCGACAAGTCCAAGTGGGACCAGTACGTAATCTATCTCCGCCAACTTGCCCATGGGAATCTTGGAGTCTCGTATGCGAACGAGCAGCCGGTTGCATCGAACCTCAGGACCGACATCGCCAACACAGTGCCGATGGTCTCGCTCGGAACGCTCGTCGCGGTTGTGCTCGGAACAGTCACTGGCGTCCTCGCCGCTTGGAGGCGGCGGACGGCAGTCGACCATATATCAACAGGGGTCGCCCTGGCGTTCTACTCGTTTCCAACCCAATGGCTCGGCCTCATGCTGGTGCTGCTCTTCGGCGCATACCTGCCGACCACGGGCATGCATGATCCATTCCTCGTCAATCCGACAGCCTGGCAGAGGTTCATGGATGCCCTTCGGCACATGATCCTACCGTCAGCGACCATCGCCCTCACCCTGTACGGCCAGTACACCCTCATTGTTCGCTCGGCCGTCCTTGAGACCCTCGGCGAAGACTACGTTCTTACTGCGAGAGCGAAGGGATTGAAACCGTCTATTGTACTGCGACGGCATGTCCTACGTAATGCGATGCTGCCGATCGTCACGCTGATCGCCTTGTCACTCGGCTATATCGTTGGAGGAGCGATCCTCGTTGAGACCGTGTTTACCTGGCCCGGCATTGGCCTCGCTGTCTATCAAGCGGTGAACGAGCGGGACTACCCAATGTTGCAGGGAGCGTTTTTGCTCCTGACGTGCTCGGTCGTCATCTTCAACTACCTTGCGGACCTCATCTACTTCAAGCTGGATCCGCGGATCACAAAGTGAGCACCGTTCCCGTCATCGCTACGCCCACCGAATCCGCGCCGACCGGTCCGGATCAGACTTCCCGCGCCGGGAAGCCGCTCGGCGCGCTGAGGCGCCGTCCAGCGGCCTTGGTGGGGTGTGCGATCGTCTTGGCATTCGTCATCGTGGCGATCATCGCGCCGGTGATCGAACCGTTCAGCACGGTGAACCCGAGTGGCACGGTCTATGCGCCCCCGTCGCTTCACCACCTGCTTGGCACGAATAACGCCGGTATCGACATGCTCAGCCTCCTCATCCAAGGGACGCGCATCTCACTCCTCGTCGGCTTCTGTGCTGCCGTGGTGGCCGGCCTGATTGGGGGAAGCGTGGGCCTGATCTCGGGTTACTTCGGTGGTGCCGCCGATGTGATTTTGATGCGGCTCACCGATTTCTTCCTCGTTGTGCCCCCGATACCTCTGATGATCGCCATCGCTGCAGTCTGGGGACCGAGTCTCTGGCACATCATCCTCGTCATTGGTCTGCTCCTGTGGACCAGCACCGCTCGGGTGATCAGGGCGCAGGCCAAGAGCGTAAAAGAACGGGGCTTCGTGAAGCGGGCACAATCGCTCGGCCAACGCAGGAGCCGCGTCATGGTTCGTCACGTTCTGCCCCACGTGGCACCGCTCCTGCTCGCCAATGTCGTTTTGATCATCGCCTTGTCGATCTTCTATGAGACGGCGCTCGACTTTCTCGGGCTGGGGGACCCCACCGCTGTATCGTGGGGGACCATCATCCAGACGGCGTTCCTCCAGACGGCCATCACCGACGGTGCGTGGTGGGCGATCGTGCCGGCCGGTGTGGCCGTGGCCCTTGTGATCATTGGCTGCTACCTATTTGGGCAGGGGATCGAGGAGGCCCTCAACCCTCGCCTCCGCGGAGCTCACGTGCTCGTCCGTCCCTGGAAGCTGCGCCCCCTCGTTGGGCGCGGGCCGGACGCCACGTGACGGGCGCTGTTTCACGAGCACGTACATGCCATGGCATGTCGCGGAGGTCGTGATGAGCCTGCTCGAGGTGCAGGACCTGAACGTTTGGTACGGGTTGCCCAGCGGAGAGGAAATACATGCCGTCCGCGGCGTCAGCTTCTGCCTAGCGGAGGGAGAGCGGCTCGGACTGGTGGGCGAGTCCGGATCCGGCAAGACGACAGCGATCCTGGCGCTGATGGGCCTGCTTCCCGGCGAGGCTTGGCTCTCCGGCCGCGTGACCTTGGCAGGCGCGGCCATCCTAGAGCAGGGTGAGGCGGCGGTCCGTCAGTACCGTTGGCGTGATATCGCCATGATCTTTCAGGGCGCGATGAACGCGCTCAATCCGGTCAAGAAGGTGGGTTGGCAGATTGCTGAGCCGATGCTTGCCCACGGGGTTGCGACTGGTCACGCGGCCCGTCAACGTACGGGCGATTTACTGGAGAGGGTCGGTCTTCCCGCGGCGGCCGCGGCTCAGTATCCGCACCAGCTCTCTGGGGGCATGAGGCAACGTGTGGCGATCGCGATGGCGCTCGCCTGCGGGCCGAAGGTGCTGTTGGCCGATGAGCCGACCACGGCACTCGATGTCATGGTACAGGCCCAGATTCTTGACTTGCTCGACAAGCTGTCTAGAGACTTGGGCCTAGCCCTTGTCCTCGTGACCCATGACCTGCCCGTCGTTTCGCAGCTCTGCGGCCGCGCCGCGGTCATGTACGCGGGCGAGATCGTTGAAGGAGGGTCGGTGGACGACTTGTTCCATCATCCCCGCCACCCCTACACACGCCTGCTGTTCCAAGCAACGCCCGACCTCTCGCCACGCGCCACGGCGGTGTCCATCGCGGGAACGCCCCCTCGCCTCGACCAAGTCATCCATGGGTGCCCGTTCGAGCCTCGGTGCGGCTCGGCGTTCGCCCGCTGCCAAGTGGAGGCACCTGTGCTCGTCCATTTCGACAACGCTCACGACGCCGCCTGTCATCTGAACAGCCGATTCTCTGTCCCCCCGGTGCCAGCGGTGGTCGAAGCACCGGCACCGGAACTAGTGGCTAGGCCTCACGTCCGGCCCAAGCATGCTGAGAGTCTCGGCGCTTTTAGAGCTGCGAGCACGGAGGGGCCACAGACGAGGGTGTTGAACGTGCGGGATCTGGGCATCGACTACCCCATTCACCGCTCAATCATCGATGGCATTGCCCGAAGGGCCAAGCTCACAGTCCACGCAGTTCAAGGCCTTTCTCTTCACCTCCAGGCTGGTGAGATGCTAGCGCTGATCGGAGAATCGGGCTGTGGTAAGACGACCACAGCTCAGGCGATTCTCCGTATGGTTGAGCCGCGCACCGGCTGCATCACTTTGGGCGAAACCGACGTCACCCATATGCCCGAGCGTCGCTTGCGCCCGATGCGCCATCGCGTGCAGATGATTTACCAGGATCCGTACGACACGCTCGATCCCCGCTACCGCGTGCGAGACATCATCGCTGAGACGATGATCGCTAACAGGACCGGGGGAGACCGCATCAGCCGCCGCACGACGGTTCGCGAGGCACTCGAGCGTGTCGAGCTCTCGCCGGCGGAGCTCTATATGGACCGCTACCCGCACGAGCTATCGGGCGGCCAGCGCCAACGCGTCGCCATTGCAGGAGCTCTCGTCCTCGAGCCCGAGCTGCTTCTCGCTGACGAGCCGGTCTCAATGCTTGACGTATCGGTGAGAGCAGGAATCCTCTCGCTCCTCAACCGCCTCAGCCGCGAGACTCGGATGGCAGTAGTGATGATCACCCACGACTTATCGACGGCTGCCCATTTCGCCGACCGTATCGCTGTCATGTACCTCGGTCGAATCGTAGAGGAAGGGCCCGCTCGCGCCATCATCGACGATCCGAGGCATCCCTACACCCAGGCACTCCTCTCGGTGGTGCCAAGGCGTGACCCACGCGACCGGCTGAGGCCCAACATCTTGAGAGGGGAAGCGCCCAATCCCGTCCACGTGCCTTCCGGATGCGCCTTCCACCCTCGCTGCCCACTTGCTGAGCAGCAATGCTCCGAGAACAATCCTGCGCTGCGCGTGCCGGCCGACCTCGTCGTCGGTGAGGGTCACCGAGTAGCGTGTCTCCTCGCGTGAACAGCTGTGACCTTCGGTTCGCCACCACCGCCTCCGCAGATGCACGGATCGTAGGAAGAAGATGCCGAAGCACGTAGATCACGAGAGCAGGAGAGCGGAGCTCGGCAGCGCCGTTTGGTCTGTCGTGGCCAAGCACGGCATTGAGGCGGTGACCATCCGGGAGGTGGCCAGGGAGTCCGGATGGTCGACCGGGGTGGTTAATCATTACTTTCGTGACAAAGAGGACCTCATGCAGTACGCCTTCTATCTCTCGATCGAGCGATCGGTGGCGAGGCTTCTGGCTCATGCCGCCGATGCGCCACCGCTCGAGGCCCTGCGCATCATCCTCCTCGAATCACTGGCTATCACGAAGGAACAGCGCCTCGAGAACAGTCTTTGGGCGGTTTTCGTGGGACAAGCTCTCACGAATCCGGAGATGTCCGACGAAGTCCGGAGCCTGTACCAACGCTGGCTGGAGCGGCTGGTCAGACTGATCAAGGAGGGCCAACGTGACGGATCGATCCGCCGGGGGTTCAACACGGGCGAGTGGGCCCGCCGCGCCATGGCAACCGTTGACGGCTACGTCATCCAGACGTTCTACCTTCCCGGCGGTGATCAGTACCTTGACGAGCAGATCGAGAATATCAACAGGCTGGTGGACAGTCTGAGGGCGCGAAGCGGACCAACGCGAACGACAGGCAATAGCCGCCGGGGGCGCTCTCAGCTCAACTCATCGGCTCCCGCTCAGATCCCGTAGGACGTCTGGTCAGTCTGCCCCGTCCCGTCCTCCGATGGCCTAAGCGGCGGAGCAAGCGACACCGCGTCTGCCAGATCGGCGAGAAAGCCGTTGATCCGGCACTCGTTCTGCGGCATCGGTACGAGGACGATTGCTATCGGTGCCGGTGTGTCACGAGATGAGAACATCCACCCGCGCTGTCTCATCGCACGAACCACGGGGCGCAGGTCGAGCACATCGGAGTAGAGCAGGGAGACATTGATCTTCGATCCAGGAACGATATTCAGCCCTTCGATGCTCGTGATTCCATCGAACAACTGCTGGCGGAGATGCATAGACTTGAGGGACGTAGCGACGTAGCCTTCCTCGCCGAGGAGCTTGACCATCGCCCACGCCCCTGCGATGGGGCCGGTGCCACGGGTTCCCGAGATCGTGCCATTCGGCGGACAGATGGCCTTGGCCGCCTCAAGGTAACTTGCGTCGCGAAAGAATAATGTGCTCGCAGGCGGGGGTGCCATCCCGTTCTTGTGCAGGTCCGCACTTATGGAGCAGACGGCCTCCACTCTGAAGTCCCATGGTTCGATAGTTGTGTCGTATCCGCTGCGTTCGAGGAATGGGAGTATGTATCCACCGAAGCAGGCATCGACGTGAAGGTAAACGCCGTGGTCGGTGGCGATCTTTCCGATGGCGCCGACCGGGTCGACGCTCCCGTAGGCCCAGGTCCCAGCAGTGGCGACAATGGCGATCGTGTCGTCGCGGATGGCTGCTTCGATCGCGTCGGGATCGATCTCGCACCGCGTGCCCGCGACCGGCTCTACCGCGATGGCCTCGAGATCGAACATCTTGCATGCCTTGTAGAAGGAATAATGCGAATAGGCAGGAAAGACAACGCTGCCGCTGCGACCCGCTCGGGACTTTGCTGTCAGAAGGGCGCACATGTTCGATTCGGATCCGCCAGATGTCACGAAACCTGTTGGCGCGGCCGCCCCGAGGATCCCTCCCATCCACGAAACGATCTCGTCCTGCATCGCAAGCGCACCGTCGCCGGTCGTCCAGGTCTCTCCATGAATGAACCTGCTGTACGTCTCGACGGAGAAGTGCCGGGCCTCATCACCCCACGGCAACTCAGGTGATGCCACAAGATGTGGACCTTCGTCGAACAAGTTCTGCTCGATCGTGGCGAAGTTCGAGAGGTGCTCTAGCTCCGCTACTCGGTCGAGGAAGTCCTGGCGACCGATCCCGCTTGGAAACTGACTCATGGGTCTCCAAATCGTCCAAATTCTGATGTGTCACGTGTGTTGTACTACGATCCGCGGGGTGGGTCAACTGACCCTCGCTGCAAACGGCGCACGCGACGAGGAGATGACGACATGGAGGAAGAGTGCGCGGGCGGGATGAGAAGCATCGTCCCACCTGGGGGAGAGGACGCCGGCGCGCTCGAGGCGATGCGCTCGATGTTCGGTCCGGACGTCACATTTCTTGGGGTACCGCGGGCCGACAAGAGTGATGTGGACCAGCTCCGGGCGGCCGACGTCGTAATAGTAGGGGCTCCGTTCGATAGCGGCACGTCGTACCGCTCGGGTGCACGATTCGGACCGTCCGCGATACGCAAAGGCGATGCTCAGCCTCAGACGCCCCGCAGGCCTCATCTTGAGCTCGGGGTGGATCCATTTAATGTCCTGAGCGTCGTCGACGTGGGCGATGCTTTGATGCCACCCGGTTACATCGAAGAGAGCCATCGAAATCTCCGTGAGGTCGTCGCTCGCATCGCGGCCGCCGGCTCGGTCCCCGTTGTGCTGGGCGGCGACCATTCGATCGCTTACCCCGACATCTCGGGCGTGGCTGATCATTTCGGTTTTGGGAAGATCGGCGTCCTCCACTTCGACGCCCACCCAGACACCTGGAACACCGAGTTCGGGATGCTCTACGGCCACGGTACGCCCATGCGCAGGCTCATCGAGTCGGGAGCGGTCATCGGAGAGCGGTTCGTGCAGATCGGAATCCGCGGCTACTGGCCGGATCGTCGGCTTCAGGAGTGGATGCGCGACCACGGGATGAGCTGGTACGACATGGCAGCTATCGATGAGCTCGGATTGCACGGATGTCTCTCAGCGGCCTTTGAGCTCGTGCTCGACGGCACCGATGGGGTGTTTCTGTCAATTGACATCGATGTCGTCGATCCGAGTTTTGCTCCGGGCACGGGCACGCCGGAGATCGGAGGGCTCACCAGTCGACAGCTGCTGACCGCAGTACGGCGCTGCGCGCTCGAACTTCCCGTCGTCGGTGCAGATGTGGTGGAGGTCAGTCCCCCGTATGACTCGCCGGGCGAGATCACAGCTTTCCTGGCGAATCGAGTCGTGCTGGAGCTTCTCTCGGGGATCGGCGCCCGCCGGATACGCTCCACTATCGATCGCTGATTCGACCGAACGAGGCTGCTACTTGATCACGAGAGCGTTCGGAGGGGACGCGACACCGCCGCGTAGGTTGAGGGGTGCTGATGTGAAGAACCCCTCGTAAATCCCGTCAGCGGCACAGTCCTCGGCCAAGGAGGAAAGGTCGAACAGTTCTCCAAGCGGGAGCCCGAGGAGGGGAAGCAGGGCGAAATGGGAGAATAGGTCACTCTCATCCTGTCGGCCGCCAACGGTGTTGGAACGCTTGATAGCAGGTGCCGGCTGGGGTGGGTACACCTCTACCGAAGGATTGTCGGCTGCGATGGCGGCAATGTGGAGATCCCAGACCACCTCCAGAAGATCCTTTCCAGGACGGAGGCCAGGCGCCCTCAAATTCTTTGAGAGCTCACTTCGTTCGTCGCTGCGGAGGCTGACGTACCACTCGATCCAACCGGTCCGAAGCAGCAAGATATCCCCGGGCCCTACGGTGACCGGAGATGACGTAATTGCATCGGCCAGCTCTTGAGCTGTTATTGGATCGGGGTCAGACATGCTGAGCGGCCGACCGACTGACCGGCGATACCTGGCCAGGTCGACGAGCACGCCTCGGCCTACTATGCCCTTGCGCGCCCAGTGGTGGATCCCGTGCTCGCCGTTAGGCACACCTCCGTAGTACCCGTAGTCGGCGGAGCGGACATGGCGAAAACCGTCCCACTGACTCGAAGTCTGGGTATTCCAGAGAGTGAGTTCCTCGTCCTGCCACGGGCCCTCCTTGATCACTGTGTGACTCAGTGGGCTCCTGCCGAACAAGGGCGGATCAGGTAGCTCCATCGCCCAGTTGAGCGCAAAGACCTTCCCGGTCCTCACCAACCGGGCGGCCTCGGTCACCTTCTCGGCTGAGAGCAGGTTCAGGCAACCGAAGACGTCATGTGAACCCCATAGCCCCCATGAGGAGCGAGGAGGAGCGTCGTCGCCCACAGGAAGAACGCGATAGTTCGGCAGTTCCAAGATTTTGCCCTCCGTCCAGGTTAGGTGTCTATTCTCGCTGATAACACTTGGAAGGTCAGCTCACAAGCACTCGGGGCTACTGCTGCAGACGTCAAAGACTATCACGGAGGTTTTCGAGACGGGTCTGGTGGATCCAAGCGGACACTTCGCGAACCGCCGTCTCACCCCTCCCGTACCGGAGATTCTCGCTCTCGCCTCGGGTCTGTGGGAGTGAAAGGGGGATGTGTGACGTGACAAACCAAAGTATCAGGTCGGATAGGCTGACCTGGGAGGTTGTGTCATGGCCCTGCGAGATCTTGGCAGCTCGATCATCAAGGTCCTGGACGGGGAGACTCGCGTCGCGCATGGCTGGGGATGGCTGACCTTGGGGGCCCCGGCCGCTTTAGGTCTTTATCTCTTTCAGTTGCAACAAGCCCAGACATCTCCTCCCCACCATTACCGCTGGGTGTGGCCAGCGATAGTCCTGTGCATAGTGATGGCGGCGGTCGGACTATGCCTGTTGCGCCGAAGATTCGGAAACTGCTAACTGGTCACGCCGCCGTCGCTTTGGGAAGCGAGGTAACGAAACGCAAACTGCACGGGAAGCAGAGTCGAAATCCTGCCTCTGCCGCGGCGACGGCAATCAAGAAGGCTTATGAGAGCAGCGGGCTCCCGTTGTCACCGGTAAAAGTACCGACGATCTCGCCGTTGGTCGTAAGCGTGCCGGGGCACACTTGCTATGCCAGCATCCCGACGACGTTTGAACAGTTCGTTACGCCAACAATGACTCTCCATGTTCACTTCTTCGGGGCAGCACCAGTGTCTGGGGAGGACGTGACGGTACTGACCGCTCACCTCGTACGGCTGGTTGTCGATGGCCGTGAGATTGAGGACGACTCACGGTGGGCACGTGTGGGCCAGTGGTTCGATAGGAAAGCGCTACCCCCCGCCAATCTCAGCTTCCCGCCCGTGGTGCACGCCGGGACGACGCTCGAACTCGACTGTGACTTTTTCGCTCACGTCCCCCGACCACCAGGGACATCCGTACCGTTTGACCCGAGCAGCAGCTATGCCATCCCGCGTTCAGTCAAGGGGCACATGTTCGTCAAGGACTCACTCGGTCGGCTGGCCGACGGCGGGGGAATTGACTTCGGGTCTGTCCTCCGATGGGACGGGCCAGCGCCGTGAGCTACGGAGCCCCCGTCTGGCGCGTCATTGTCTGCCGGCAGGGGGGAACCTCAACCTCTACCGTTCAGTCCGAGCCTTCGTCGATAGGTGTGGGTTGGTCGCCGGGGACGCCTTCCTGCTGAGTAGGGCTAGCGACGACCAGGGGAATACGCGCTCGCCTCCGCGCGGTGTCGGTGCGACCGATCGAGGGACGTGCGCTGAGCCGGCCCGACCATCCCATAATCCATCCCACAAACTCGGGTGGAGCAGAGTGGGTTGGAGTTCATCCTAGAGACAAGGCTGCCAGCTCAGGACCACTTCAGGGCACTGGCGCCCACGCCAAAGACCGTCCGCAGCGGCTTTCGAGAATACCCGATCGCGCCCACGGACTTGAGTTAAGTTGCTCGATAGGGCTCCATCACGCGAGTGTCAAACATGCCGCTATGGAGGACAGCAAGTTCATGTGATATGCG
>Ga0182024_10016432_pt1 | contig 14038 bp, 12 predicted proteins | sample P32metaG_FD_120480 | JGI IMG/M metagenome (GOLD analysis project Ga0182024, IMG submission 120480) | Permafrost microbial communities from Stordalen Mire, Sweden - P3-2 metaG (Illumina Assembly) | ecosystem: Environmental > Terrestrial > Soil > Wetlands > Permafrost | place: Sweden: Stordalen... | reverse complement strand
GCGCGGCGGTGAACGTCGTCAGCGGGTGGTTCAAGGGAGAGTTCACCGCGCTCGGAGAGCCGTGGCTCGAGCACGATGAGCGGTATCGCCGTTCCGAGGAATTCATTCGTGTTCTGCGCGGAAGCTGGACCGAGGACCCCTTCTCGTTCTCCGGGGATTTCTACCGGATTCACGGCTACAACCTGAAGCCCAAGCCCGTGCAAGCGCCGCATCCGGCGATCTTCCAGGGCGGCACCTCTCGCGGTGCTCGCGATATGGCCGCACGGGTATCCGACTGGTACTTCTGCAACGGCAACAGCCTCGAGGGGGTCAAGGCGCAGATCGATGACATCCGGCAAAAGGCCGCCTTGGCAGGCCGCCCCCCCGGAGTCCCGCGGATCGGGATGAACGCCTTCATCATCGCCCGCGACACCGACGAAGAGGCCAAGAAGGTGTTGGCCGACATCATCAAGCACGCGGACAAGGAGGCCGTGAACGCCTTCGGGGACGCGGTCAAGCAGGCCGGCAAGGCCTCGCCGGAAGGGCAAGGGAACTGGGCCACTTCGACCTTCGACGATCTCGTTCAGTACAACGACGGCTTCCGCCCGAACCTGGTCGGTACGCCCGAGCGGATCGCGCGCCGCATCGTCGAGTACCGCGCGGTCGGAGTCGACCTCATCCTGGGCGGCTTCCTCCACTACCTCGAGGACGTCGAATACTTCGGCAAGAGAGTCCTGCCTCTGGTGCGCGAGCTGGAGAGGGAGCGCCGGGTCGCAGCATGAGCGAGTCGCCGCCTCTCCTCGATATCCGCGAAGTGTCGCTCGCCTTCGACGGCGTGCGTGCGCTCGACCACGTCAGCTTCGAGGTGAAGCGAGGGGAAGTCTGCGCGATCATCGGGCCGAACGGCGCGGGCAAGAGCTCGCTGGTGAACGTCATCAGCGGACTCCACCCCGCGGCGTCGGGCAGCGTGCGCTTCGAAGGGCGGGAGCTGCGGCGAGCCAGGGAGCTATCCGCGCGTGGGATCGCGCGCACGTTCCAGAACGTGGCCCTCTTCCGCGGAATGACCGTGCTCGAGAACGTCGAGCTCGGCAACGACTTCCGCGGTCGCGCGACCTTCCTCGAACAGGCACTCCGGGTGGGCCGGGCGCCGCGCGAAGAACGACGCGCCCACGAGGAGGCGATTGCCGTGCTCGCGCTCCTCGAGATCGCCGACCACCGCGACGATCGGGTGGGTCGCCTGCCGTACGGTCTGCAGAAGCGCGTGGAGCTCGCCCGCGCGCTGGCGCCCCGGCCCAAGCTGCTGCTGCTCGACGAGCCGATGGCCGGCATGACATTCGACGAGAAGCGGGACATGTGCCGCTTCGTCATCGATGCTCACGAGACGCTGGGAACCACTCTGGTGCTCGTCGAGCACGATCTGGGCGTCGTGATGGACCTCTCCGACCACCTCGTGGTGCTCGATCATGGAAGAAAGATCGCCGACGGAACGCCGCACGCGGTCCGCGATGATCCCGCCGTGATCGAAGCATACGTCGGGAGCTTTGCCGGTTGAGAGCCCTCCGGGCAACCACTCACGCCGTTCGGCAACGGATTCCCCACGACCGGGGCGGCACAGCCCGCCCCTCGAGGCATCTCCCATGTCCTTCTTTCTCGAAGTGCTGATAGGCGGTCTGCTCGCCGGCGTGATGTACACCATGGTCGCACTGGGCTTCGTACTGATTTACAAGGCGTCCGGCGTCTTCAACTTCGCGCAAGGCGCCATGGTGCTCTTTGCAGCGTTGACCTTCGTGACCCTGTCGGAGCACGGCCTCGCGTTCCCGTGGGCCCTCGCCGCCTCGGTCGCGGTGATGCTGGTCCTGGCCGTGGCCATCGAGCGAGTGGTGTTGCGCCCCCTCGTCAATGCTCCGCCGATGGCCCTGTTTCTGGCGACTCTCGGGCTGGCGTTCGTGCTCGAGGGGCTCGCGCAGTTGCTCTACGGGACCCAGGTCCACGGCCTCGACCTGGGGATCTCCGATGCGCCGATCCACGGTCTGCCCATCGAGGTGAGCAGGTTCGACCTCCTCGCCGCCGGCATCGCCGCGGCCCTGGTGGCGACGCTCGGGGTGCTCTTCCAGACCACCCGCGCCGGAGTGGGCTTGCGCGCCGTCGCGGACGACCCGCTGGCCGCTGTCGCCGTCGGGCTCGACCTCCCGCGGCTCTGGGCCATCGCCTGGGGTGGCGCGGGGGTGGTCGCGCTCGTCGCCGGGCTGCTGTGGGGAGCGCGCGTCGGGGTGCAGTTCTCCCTGTCGCTGGTGGTTCTCAAGGCGCTTCCCGTGCTGATTATCGGCGGCTTCTCGTCGATCGGCGGAGTGATCGCCGGCGGCCTCATCGTCGGCGCCTCGGAGAAGCTGGCCGAGGTGTACGTCGGTTCCCATCTGGGCGGCGGCACCGAAACCTGGTTCCCCTACGTCCTGGCGGTCGCGTTCCTGCTCGCTCGCCCGACGGGCCTGTTCGGGGAACGCCTCGTGGAGCGGGTGTGACCGTGAGCTCCGACGCCAGCGCGTGGCCCTCGTCGTCCGACCGGAGCGAGACCCGACCCCCAGCGTTGCGCACCGCCGCCTGGGTCGTAGCCATCCTCGTCGCCACGGGCTTGCTCGTGTCGTTACCCCTCCTCGTCACCGACTACGTGCTCAGCGCCATACTCGTCCCGGTCCTGGCGCTGGGGCTCGCCGGCATCGGACAGAACCTCATCACGGGCTACGCGGGGCAGCTGTCCGTCGGCTCGGCGGCCTTCATGTCGGTCGGCGCGTTCGCCACCTACGACGTGCATCTGCACGTGCGCGGCATACCCCTTCTGGCGAGCTTTGCGTTCGGCGGGCTGGTCGCTGGACTGGTCGGTGTGTTCTTCGGCCTGCCCAGCCTGCGCATCCGCGGGTTCTATCTGGTGGTGTCGACCCTCGCCGCCCAGTTCTTCGTGGTCTGGCTGTTCACCAAGGTCGGCTGGTTCTCCGACTACAGCGCGTCGGGTGTCATCTCCGCTCCTCGCCTGGCGCTGGCGGGGTGGGATCTCTCGTCGCCCGGCGGTCACTACTGGCTCGCGCTGATGATCGTCGCGCCGCTGACCCTGGTGGGACGGAATCTGGTCCGCGGCCGGCTGGGCCGCAGCTGGATGGCGGTTCGCGACATGGAGACCGCGGCGGCGCTGGCCGGTGTCCGCACCGGACGCGCCAAGCTCCTCGCCTTCGGCATCGGATCGTTTTACTGCGGCGTCGCCGGAGCGCTCTGGGCGTTTACCTATCTCGGCACCGTGGAGGCCCACGGCCTGGATCTCGACCGGTCGTTTCAAGTCCTCTTCATCGTGATTCTCGGAGGCCTGGGAAGCATAACCGGATCGTTCATCGGGGCCGCCTTCGTCATCCTCTTTCCAGTCGCCCTCGACCAGGTGGGGTCCGCTCTCGCAGGCGGTTCGGTCGACGCGAGCCTGCTGCAGAACATCGAAAAGATCATCTTCGGCGCGCTCGTCATCCTGCTTCTGATCAAACAGCCGGCCGGAACGGTGCGACTCCTTCAGATCGCCTGGTGCCGTGTCCGGCGCTGGCGCCCGCGCTCGGCTTGATCCGTCACTCTCGCTTTTCCTCTTCTCGTCTCTCGCAACCGTGACGCGCGCCCGACGGCGCGCTGGAAGGTCGGCCCATGTTTCGCTCTCGTGTCACCACGTTCGCCACAATCATCGGCGCGGCGCTGCTCGCGACCGCCTGCCGCTCGCATTCCGAGGGTACCTCGACCGGCGACGGGTCTACGGCCGCCTCCACGGCGGTCGCCGGCAAGGAGCAGTACTTCCCGTTACAGAGCTATCGCGTCGGCCCCTACGCTGCCGGCGGCAGCGGCTTCTTCGGCGGATTCATCGACTACATGCAACTCGTCAACATCCGGGACGGCGGAGTCAACGGAGTCAAGCTGACCTGGTCCGAATGCGAGACGGAGTACGTCGTGGAGCGCGGCGTGGAGTGCTACGAGCGCCTGAAGGGCGGGCTGAACGGCGCGCCCGCCGCCGCCATGAATCCGCTCAGCGTGGGCATCGCATACGCCACCATAGACCGGCAGACGGCCGACAAGATTCCACTCATCACCATCAATCACGGGAGGACCGACTCCACCGACGGACGCGTATTCCCCTACGTTTTCCCCCTGTCGCTCAATCCGTACAGCGAAATCTCGGCCATCGTCAACTACATCGGCCAGCGCGAGGGCGGCCTCGACCACCTCGGCGGTAAGAAGATCGCCGTCCTCTATCACGGTTCGCCCTACGGAAAGGAAACGCAACCCATCGCCGAGCTCCTGGCGCAGAAGTACGGCTTCGAGGTGACGCACATCGAAGTTCCCCATCCCGGCACGGAGCAAGAATCGCAGTGGCTGCAGATCAAGCGCCTGAACCCCAACTGGATCATCCTTCGCGGCTGGGGAATCATGAATCCCGTCGCGCTCAAAACGGCCGCCAGGGTGGGGTTTCCCGTCGACCACATCATCGGCAACATCTGGAGCAATTCCGAGGAAGACGTCATTCCCGCAGGGCCGGCGGCCATCGGCTACATCGCCATCACCACCCACCCCTCCGGGCGCGATTTCCCGGTGCTCGAGGAAGTCGACAAGTACGTGCTCGGCGCAGGGAAAGGCAACATGGCAGACCCCAAGCGCGTCGGCACCGGCTACTACAACCTCGGCATCAACAACGGCATCCTGAACGTCGAAGCCGTTCGCGTGGCGCAGACCAAGTACGGAAACAAGCCGCTCACCGGAGAGCAAGTGCGCTGGGGATTCGAGCACATCAACATCGACGACAAACGCCTGGAGGAGCTTGGGGCGGTGGGCCTCCTGCAACCCATCAAGGTCACCTGCCTGGACCACGAAGGGGGCGGCGCCGTGCGCTTCGTCCAGTGGGACGGCGCGCAGTTCAAGCGCATCAGCGACTGGATCAAGGCCGACCGCGCGCTGCTGCGGCCGATCATCGAGGAGTCGTCGGCGAAGTACGCAAAGGAGAAGGGGATCACGCCTCGCGATTGCGACGGTGAGGCCTCGCTCTGACCTTCCACGATGTCTCTGCGCCTCGCATCGAAGGAGCGCATACCGATGAATGACTCGCCGACCGTGCGCGCGACGCCGTTGCTCGCGCTGGAAGACGTGGAGGTCGTCTACGACGGAATCATCGTGGGCCTTCGCGGCGTCACCCTGGAGGTTCCAGAGGGAAGCATCGTGGCGCTGCTGGGCCCCAACGGCGCGGGCAAGAGCACGACCCTCAAGGCCGCGTCGGGTCTGCTCTCGGCCGAACGCGGCGCAGTGAAGCGGGGGACGATCGCCTTCCGGGGACGGCCGATCCGCTCACGCAGCCCCGCCAAGCTCGCGCGGGAGGGGCTCGTTCAGGTGCTCGAGGGGCGCCACTGCTTTGCGCACCTCACCGTGGAGGAGAACCTGGCCACCGGCGCCTACGCGCACGGGCCGTCGCGGCGCGAGCTGCGCGAAGCCCTCCATCGCGTGTATGGCCGGTTTCCCAAGCTGCGCGATCGTCGGCGCGTGGCGGCCGGTCACCTGTCGGGAGGCGAGCAGCAGATGGTCGCCATCGGCCGCGCGCTCATCGGACGTCCCGCGCTGGTGCTCCTCGACGAGCCGTCGATGGGGCTCGCGCCCAAGGTCGTCGAGGAGATATTTGCTCTGGTGCGCGAGCTCCGCGCAGAAGAAAAGGTGGGGTTCCTGCTGGCCGAGCAGAACGCAGCGGGCGCTCTGGCCATCGCCGATACCGCGTGCGTACTGGAGAATGGGCGCGTCGTGGCCAGTGGCGAGGCGGGCGCGATTCGCGCTCGCGACGACGTGAAGGAGCTTTACCTCGGACGAGGCTCCGAGGGGCGGACCCGGTTTCGAAGCAGAAAATCCGCCGCGTCCACTGCGGCCGGATAGCTCACCCACCAAGAGGAATCATGAATACGTTGACGAAGGCGATCGCCGTCGCGATCGCAGGGGGTTGGTCTTTCTTCGGTTCGCCCACCGCGGCCGTCGCGCAAGACGCGCCGCTCACCAGCCCGTCCGCGCCGGCGCCACCGCCGCCGCCGGCCGAGCCTGCGCCGGCGGGTTCCCCTCCGCCGCCTACGGCCGCCACGCCTGCGAGTCCGGTCCCTCCGGCGCCCAGCGCGGGACCACCGGGCGCGCAGCCCACCACCGCGCAATTCGAGTCGCCCCCTCCGCCCATGGGGGGGCCGGCGCCGAGCGCCAAGCCCTTGCTCCCCGAGTGGATGGATGGGGTCACCGCGGGAGCGGGAGTTCTCCTCTGGTACTACCAGCCTATCGTCCCGCGTGCGCCGAGCGTGGAGAACAACGTGAGCATCTTCTGGGCGAGGCTCCTCGTCGACGGCCAGCGGGGCATCTTCGGTTTTCATCTCGAGCCACGATTCCGCGACTCCCCGTTGCGAAGCACGTCCACCACCGTCAACGGCGCCAGCGTCCTCACGTACACGCAGAACGACCACGCCTGGCTTCAAGAGGGCTATGCCTCGGTGGACCTGCCCATCCATGCCCAGCTGAAGCTCGGCAAGGAATACAGTCACCTCGGCTACTTCTGGGACAATTCGTTCTACGGCAACGTGCAAGTCTACGACGGGCTCAAGCTCGACCCGGACTACGGCGCTTCCCTCGAGGGCGCCGCGGGAAAGAGCGAGGACGCCCTCAGCCTCGGCTACTGGGCGCAGTACTTCGTCGTCGACGGTTCGACCAACGTGTCACTCCCCGGGCGCGACACCATCTCGGTTCCCGGTGCGCGGCGGCGCAACCAGACCATCGCCCGGCTCGAACCGCGCTTCCGTGCGGGGGGAGTGAAGGTCGTCCTCGGGGTCTCCGGCGAGTACCTCCAGGCGGACCTGCCGGTCCCCCCGGTGTCGATCGGTCCGCAGAACGTGGTGCGGGGCGCGCTCGACGCCACCGTCACCTTCGGAGGCTTGCAGCTGCTGGGTGAGGTGCAACATCAGCACGGGCGGAGCGTGACTGACTTCCCGCTGCCCAGCACGGCGGCCGGACCCGGATCGTCCAGTGACGTGGACTACGCCCAGGTGGGAGGCGAATACACGTACGGCCCGGTGACGGCCCGTTACTACGCGAGCCTCGGGAGCTACAACAACATTCCCTTGCCGGCCGGAGGCACCGTGACCCACAAGGAGTGGCTGCACGTCGGCGGTCTCGGCCTGACGGTCAGCCCGAACGTGTCGTTGCTGGCCGAGCTCGTGTTCTGGCAGCACGATACGCCGACCAGCTCGGTGCTGGTCGACCGCAGCTTCAACCTCACGCTCCACGCCCATCTGTGATCCGGTGACCGACAATCACGACTCGGCGATCCAAAAGTCCGGAGCCCCATGGTCGATCCCCGAGCGGAGAGAGTTGACCTTTTTCGTTCTCTCGATGGGGACGAGAATCGTTGCTCGCGGATTCCGCTGGGCGACCTGATTGGCGTTGACGGCGCTCGAACCCATGCCTGCGTCGGGACCGGTCGATGCGCGGAAATGGGACACCCCCTCCAGCCGGGATGGAAGCCTCATCGCAAAGGGCATGTGCGTCCGGAAGACGCGCTTCACCGGAAGCCACGGGGCCTTTTCGGGTTCGAGCACGGCGAGGTGCACGTCGGACGCGAAATCCTCGCTGTCGGTATCCGAGCGGCCGCTTCACGTGGCAATGCCGACCGGCTGGCGGCAGTTCCTGGCTTTGCTCAGCTGCGTGAGCGCACTTTGTAACGTGGGTTCCCTGGGAGCGAACACGGGAATGGGCGAAGGTCCCACGCCACGTCCCGTCCGCGGTCTCGACGAGTGGCGGGACGCGTGGCTCGTGACGATCGAGGTTCACAGCCCCGTCGGCCGGTCTTGTCTCGAGAGCCGAGCAGTCTTCTGACGAGAGCCATGTGCCCGTGACTCCCGAGCCGTGCATTCCTGGCGGGAGAGCCATGTGCCCGTGACTCCCGAGCCGTGCATTCCTGGCGGGAGAGCCATGTGCCCGTGACTCCCGAGCCGTGCATTCCTCGCGGGAGAGCCATGTGCCCGTCACCCGTTCGCCATTGGGCCGTCCATCGATCAGTCGCCCGCGGAACCTGTGGGGTCTGCCGCCCGGACGTTGGGGATAGGCGGATCGTCGGCGGTTTTCAGAACGTCGCTTCGAAGTTCACCGATGCCGGTCGCACGGTGAGCCGCGCCGTGCGGTCGGAGGCAGCATCATGGACCGCGACGACCGTAAAGTAGATGGAGAGCACGCCCGCCGCCACCGCTCCGAGAGCCAACGAGTCGGCGAGGGCCGAATAGGTGGTCGTCAGGCTGGCGTCGTGTTGCAGCGTTCCCGGCGACACCGGGAACGTATTTTGCGCGTCTTTGAGAGAGTTGAACTCGCGGATCGCAAGGTCCCCGAACACCCCGGCACTGGCAGCGAGGATGCCGGTCACGAGCCATCCGACGTCACGTCCAGTCTTCGAAGAAATGTCCGGGTGCTTCGCCATCGGTAACTCGGGAGCCGACTGCCGCGCGGTCGCCGGCGGTTCGGCCGGCGGGGGAGGAAGCTCGAGAGCGACGGCCAAGCTGTCGTCGGCGGCGACGTCGATGTAGCGGACCACGGACGGCCGACCCGCCATTGACGCGACCACCTTGCGGGGCCCGACACTCACCAGCACCGGCGTGTCCAGGGGCGTCCGACCGACGAGCTCGTCGTCCACCGAGACGTCGGCCCCGGAGGGCACGGTCGTCACGCGGAGGACGCCCACTCGACTGCGGAGCACCTCGACCGCTGCCTGCACGTCGGCATAGTGACTCGCATCGCTCGCGTACGAGCTCAGGTACTCCCGGAATGTTCGGAGGGCTCCGGCATAGTCTTGAAGTTGGAATTGAGTCTCTCCGACGTCGTACAGCGCGGAGGCACTCGGAGCGAGACTGAACGCCCGCCTGAACTCGACCAGCGCCGCCTTGTAGTTGGCTTCTCCGTAGAGCTCGACTCCCCGCCGGAAGTGGCTGCTCGCTTGCCCGCCGGACCGGACCGCGTCCTCCTGCGCCCGCGCGTCAGGGCTTTGCAAGGCCACCCCGAGCGATGCCAGCGCGGCGATCGTCGCCCACCACGCCGAACGACCCGACATCATTTCGCCCCGTACGGGTCATTGACCTCGATGGGGCGCAGCGGCGAGTGACCCCCCGCCGAAGTGATGTCCTGCTTCGCGGGGGCTGCCGTGGCCGCACTCGCCGAGCCGCGAGACCCCCTCGAGCTCTCTGGCGTGACGCGATTGGCTCGGGACGCCGGGGTCGTGGTGACGCTGAACGACTGGACGTGTCGCTCCAATTCGAGGTCGACCACGGTGTCTCTCGCCAGCGAGACCACTTCGGACCTGGGTTCGTATCCCCACGCGCGTGCCTCGATGCTGTGCGAAGGCCCATCCTTCGGGTACGTCACGCGATACGGATTCTCGACAGGTTGGTCATCGACGGTCAAGCGCGACTGCGGCGGCGACACCCGTACGACCAGCTCGACGCGCTCGGCTTCTTCCGGGAGCGCAGTCAGTCTCGCGATGGGCCCGGGGTCCGGAGGAGTCGCCGAGGCCGAGGGCGATGCATTTGCGGCTGTGAACGTCGCGGACTTCGTCGCTCCCACCCTCGGGCCAACCAGTACGGCCACCAGCACCGCACCGACACCCAACGCAATCGAGGCCGCTGCGGCCCACCCCCGGATGGACTTCGTGGGTGCGGGCGCCTTCTCTCGGCGCACTTCGAGATTCTCCAATGCTTCCGATCCAGCCACGCTGAGCGCCAGCGGCGCCGTGGAGCCGCCGGGCTCCGTCTTGGTCGGCCCTCCCTCCTCGCTCCGAACGGCAAACTCCGTCCGAGTGGCGCGGCCCCCGAGGCTCTCCGCGAAGTCGAGCCACTGCCCCTCCCCGCCAGGCAACATGGGAAACGAGCCGGTGGCCACGTTGAGCACCCGGTCTGCGGGAGGCGCCGGCGCCATCGACGCCGCGCGCTCGGCGGGGACGTGTGCTCGCGGTGGCGCAAAGGGAAGGAGAGCCATCGCCAGCTCGCCGGCGCTCTGGAAACGGACGTGCCTGTTCTTGGCGAGGCAACGAACGATGATCGCGGCCAGTTCGAGGGGCACGCCCGGCCGCAGCTCGCGCACGTCCGGCGCCGGGTTCGCCAGGATCGACGCGACAATCTCGGGGAGCGACAGGTACGCGTCGAACGCCGACTTCCCTGCCAGGAGCTCGTAGAGGGTCGCGCCCAGCGACCAGATGTCCGTCCGGTGATCGACGCTCGCGCTCGACCGAAGCTGCTCCGGCGACATGTAGCAAGGCGAGCCGATGATCGAGCTCGTGGCGATGTGGGTTGCATCCGCAAACGAGGCTTTCGAAATACCGAAGTCGAGGACCTTGATGGCGCGCCAGCCGACCGCCCGCTCGACCAGGAAGAGGTTGTACGGTTTGATGTCCCTGTGAACGATCGCGCGTGAGTGTGCCTCGGCCAAGCCTTCGCACGCCTGGACGATGTACTCGGCCGCGCTGGATACATCGAGGACGCCTTGTCTCTGCAGGGAGAACGCCAGACTCTCTCCTTCGAGATACTCCATGGCCATGTAGGGCATGCCCTCGTCGGTGACGCCGGCGTCGAATACCCGGGCCACGTACTCGCTTCTCAGCAGCGCCGCGGCTTTTCCTTCGCGCGTGAAGCGGGCCAGAGCCTCCGGTTGCAGGCTCATGCCTTGGCGGAGGAACTTGAGCGCCACCGGCTGGTCGAGAGTCAGGTGCGTTCCTGCCACCACGAAGCCCATCCCGCCTTCCGCGAGCCACCGGTCGATCCGGTACTTTCCGGCGATGATGGTCCCGGGCTCAAAACCCGACCGGGCAATGATTTCATCCATGCGCTTCACTCCGGTTTCCTTCTCGAAACCGTCCCCTTGAAAGAGAACACACGACACGCTTTGCCACATGGCTGCCGCCCCGCGACCGAATTCCACATCCGACCGAACCTTCGGTCGTGAGGTGGGGAGGCGGGGAGGTGACGTTCGGATTCATTCGATCTCGCAATAGCCGAGGTTGCAGTTCGTCCGTCCCGCCGGACACATGGAACTGCTCGTGCACGACACACAGTTCGCCGGGGCGCCGCCCGTTGTCGAATCGAAGTAACATCCGCAGGATACGGGCGGCGTGTACGCCGAGAGCGGCCCGATGTCGGTCATCCCGGCGCGCTGCACCCCCATGGCGCACGTGGGCACCATGCTCGAGGCGACGTACGCGTCGACCAGGGCGGTCGTCGGCACCGGAAGCGCGACAATCTGTAGGAAACTCGCGGCCGCGTCCGAGGGTTGCTGGGGGGTCAGGAAGTGGATCGGACCCCAGATCGGGTAATGGCCGTCCCGCACGTTCTGTTTATCCATCGAGTCCTTCGTCGAATCAGGCAGGTAGGCGCAGTCTTGTCCCCAGTCCTGGTACGCGAGCGCTCGCAGCTTTCCCCGGGCCGGATCGTACGTCGTGACCGAGACGAAGCCGATCGCCGGGTCGGCCTGCGACATGAGGAGAAGCTCCATGTTCGACACCAGCTTCGTTGCCGTACCTTGGTCCTGACCCCAAACCTCGTTGGGGGATACCTGGATCGCTCGAGCAATCATCTGTTGCGAGCCGGCGGTCGCGTTGCGGACGAAGTAACGCGTGGGATCGATCCAAGGGGACGTGCCCCCGTCGTTGCCCCCCAGGCCAAACACTTCACGGGCGGCCTCGGCGCTGATCGCCGTCTCGCTCGAAGTACTGGGGACGACGAAGGCGATGGCCTGGATGGCCCCCGGGTGGTCGGTGGGCCCGGTATCGGTCACGAACCCGCACGATGCCGCGTATACGTCCGATGCGCCAATGTCGACCGGCATGCCTACGCTACCCAGGAGACAGTTCACCGCCGTGCCGTCCGCCCCGAAGTACTGAGCGTAGCTCGCAGACGAGCCCGGGCTGGGGTCGACCATCGGCGTGCCATTGTAGATGGATGCAACCGCTCCGCAGGAGCTCGTCGTTTGAAAGACCGGCACGGGGCCGCCGTTCGCGATGACGATCGGCGCGAGCTTCTTCATCAGCGGGGGCCAGGTGCTCGAGCCGCTGATGAAGACCACGTTGCCGCGCCCCGCCGAAGGGTCGACGCATTTCGGATAGGTCGGCGTGGTATTTCCACTGTCGACCGGGGGGGTCGGAGCGGCCGCCTCCGGCAAGACGATCGGCGGTCCCGCGTCACCGCAAACGCCAAGGCGCACACAGTTGTCGAATGGAACGCAGGCGGCCGTGCTGCACTGATTTCGGAAGTCTTCAGGCTGTACGGGCGCTGCAGGAGGCGTGAAGTACGAGCAGGCCGCCGGCCCGAGCCCTGAGCTCACGCAGACCCCGTTTTGACACGACGGATGGCTTCCGAACTTCTCGCAGTCCGTGTCCGTGTCGCATTGCGACGTGCCGTGGTGGAGGATGAACGAGCACGCGGCGGACGACAGGAGGAGAAACGCGGCGATCCACCAGAACCGGGGACGCCGACCGCGGATGGGGGGTGCGCTCATGGTGCGCGGGCTGTTCCCTGGGACCGCGCGTATTCGTCCGCGTGGCGCACATACTTTTGCGACCGTCGCTCGTTCTTCGCGATCTCCTCCGCAGTGACCGCCCTCACTGCCCTCGCCGGCCGCCCGAGAACGAGCTGCCCGTCCTCGATGCGGGCGTTGGCGGTGACCAGGCTTCCCGCGGCGACGATGCAGTTGCGGCCGATCACAGCCCCATCCATCACGATGCTTCCCATGCCAATCAACGCGCCCTCCCGAACTTCGCACCCGTGAAGGATGACCATATGCCCCACGCTGACCCGGTCGCCGATGACCAGGCCGCTGTCCGCCCCCGTATGAAGAACACAAGCATCTTGCACGTTCGTCTCTCGACCAATCCGAATCGGACTTTCGTCCCCCCGCACGACCGTGCCAAACCAGATGGACGAGCGCTCGCCGACGACGACGTCTCCCGTCACGACCGCCGTGGGCGCGATCCAGACCCCCGTGCCCAGCACGGGTCGCACTTCCCCGAACGGAATCACCATCATATTGAAGGCCTCAATGGGTGGGCGTTGCCCCGTCCGCCGTCCGGGTGGCGCGCGGAGCGAGGTTCAGAAGCTGACGCGCGAGGTCGGGACTCGCGACGTCCCTGCCCAACTCGCGCGCCAGCCGGGCCACTCGCTCCACGAGCTGGGCGTTCGACTTCGCGACTTCGCCCCTGCGGTAGTACGCCGTGTCCTCCAGGCCGACGCGGACGTTGCCCCCCATGACGAGCGCCTGGGCGGCGATGCCCAGCTGAAATCGTCCGATGCCCAGCGCGCACCAGTGAGACCCGGGCGGGAGCAGGGACACCATGTGGATGAGGTTTCGAGGGTCCGCGGTCACCCCTCCGCTGATCCCGAGGACGAGAAGAAAGCGAAGCGGGTCGCGTAGAACGCCCGCCTTTCGCAACGTGAAGATGCTCTCCAGGTGACCGATGTCGAAGCAATCGAGCTCCGGCTCCACGCCGAACTGGTAGATGCGGGCCGCCAACGCGCGTACGTCCTTGGGTTCGTTGAGGAAAACCTCATCGCCTATGTTGATGGACCCGACGTTCAGAGAGCACATCTCGGTCCGAAGCTCGAGGCAGTTGCCCCGATAGTGGACCCCCTCTCCGATCGCCGCGCGCGTCGACACCTCGATGATGGCGCTGGGAGCCCTGGCCTGGATCTCAGCGACCGCCTCGGCGAAGCGCTGCAGGGCGTGACTTTCGGCCCCGTCGTCCTCGCGGACGTGCAGGTGAATGATGGACGCACCGGCGGTCACCGCCTCGGCCGCGGCGATTCCTTGCTCTCGCGGAGTCAAAGGAAGGTTCGGGTTCATGTCCCGGGTCGTCTTGTTCCCAGTAATCGCACAGGAAATGACCACCGGGTCAGTTGCAGGCTCGAACATTCTTGCTCCGTCCGTCACACCCCGTCCCCCTATCTGACAAAAACACAGCTCGGTCGCCAATCAAATCGGTTTTCGGAGGGGACCGGGGAAATGTCTT
>Ga0182024_10016431_pt1 | contig 14039 bp, 12 predicted proteins | sample P32metaG_FD_120480 | JGI IMG/M metagenome (GOLD analysis project Ga0182024, IMG submission 120480) | Permafrost microbial communities from Stordalen Mire, Sweden - P3-2 metaG (Illumina Assembly) | ecosystem: Environmental > Terrestrial > Soil > Wetlands > Permafrost | place: Sweden: Stordalen... | reverse complement strand
TCGAATGGACGCGCATCTTGGGCGTTCAGCTGCTGCATCGCTTGACCATCCTGGTGTTCACGTTCCTGACGCTGTTCTTCCTGTTCCGGGACGGTGAGCTGCTGGTTCGGCAGGTCTCCGTGGTGGTCGATCGCTTGTTCGGCGGCACCGGCACCCGCCTCGGCCCGCAGGTGCTCACGGCCGTGCGCGCGACCGTGAACGGCCTGGTGCTGGTCGGCTTCGGGGAGGGTCTGCTCTTGGGCTTCGCCTATGCGATCTGCGGCGTGCCCCACGCGGTGCCGCTGGGTGCCGCGACCGGAATTCTCGCGACCGTCCCGTTCGGCGCGCCGATCATATTCGGGGTGGCGGCGCTCTATCTGTTCAGCCAATCGCATACCGAGGAGGCGATCGCTCTGCTGGCGTTCGGGGGAGCGGTGGTCTTTGTCGCTGACCATTTCCTGCGTCCGATCCTGATCGGCGGCGCCGCGCGGCTGCCTTTCCTGTGGGTGTTGCTCGGCATCTTCGGCGGGCTGGAGACCTTCGGCCTGCTCGGCTTGTTTCTCGGTCCCACCATCCTGGCCACGTTGCTGGCCTTGTGGCGCGAATGGGCTAGACCTGACGCCGCCTGAAATGCCACATCAGCGCGACCGGCCGCGCCGGCCAATGCGCGCGGCCGCGGGGGCGCGGCGGGAGCACAGCATGAAATTCGGGCCATTGATGGCGACCAGCGTCGGCAGCTTGCCGCGGCCGATTTGGCTGGCGGCGACCGATCGCAGTCGCGCCACCTTCCGCCTCGAAGGCGAGGCGCTGCGCGAGGCCCAGGATGACGCCACCATCCTGGCGCTACGCGAGCAGGAGGAGATCGGCCTCGACATCCTGACCGACGGCGAGCAGCGCCGCGAAAGCTTCGTCTATCACGCCGCCGCGACCTGGGACGGCGTCGACATGGTGCATCAGCGCGAAAAGGAGATGTATCGCAATCGCAAGAGTCCGCGCGTCGTGCCGCGCATCACCGGCAAGGTGAAGCGCCGCGGCCCCGCGAGCGTCGAGGAGGTGCGTTTCGCCAAGGCCCATACGCAGCGCCCCGTGAAGGTCGCGGTCGCGGGCCCGATGACGGTGATCGACAGCACGCTCAATGAATTCTACGAGGACGAGGCCGAGCTGGCCATGGACATCGCCGCGGCCGTCAATGCGGAGCTGATCGACTTGCAGGCCGCCGGCTGCGATGTCCTCCAGATCGACGAGCCGGCGATGACGCGCTACCACGACAAGGTCTTCGCCTATGGGGCGCACGCCCTCGACCGCTGCCTGGAGGGCGTGCAGGTGCCGACCTTCGTGCATCTGTGCTTCGGCTATCCGGGCGGCATGGAGCTGCAGCACCAATTCGCTTATCCGGAATTGCTCGATGCGCTGTTGCAAACCCGGATCGGCGGCTTGACCGTGGAATTCGCGCGCAGCGACTTCGATCCTGCCGTCCTCAAGGTCTGCCGTGACCGGCTCGTCATGTTCGGATGCATCGATCCGGGTGACACGCCGGCCCCGACCGTGGACGCAGTGAAGCAGCGCCTGCGTCAGGCGCTTCGCTATCTCGATCCGCAGCGCCTGCTGTTGGCGCCCGATTGCGGGCTGATGACCATCAGCCGTTCGCTCGCCTGCGAGAAGTTGCGGGTCATGGTCGCGGCGGCGGCACAATTGCGCCAGGAGCTGTGATCGATTTGCCCGGGACGGGGCATCACTCCGCCGGGCCGGGCGAGCGGTGAGGAGCAGGACTGCCCCGTTCACCGCTCGCGATCGGCATCACCGCGGTTGCGGCACGATCCGGATATAGGGCTTCGGCGACTTCCAGCCCTTGGGATAGGTCTTCTTGGCGTCTTCGTCGCTCACGGAGCCGGCGATGATCACGTCCTCGCCCTGCTTCCAGTTCACCGGCGTCGCCACTTTGTGCTTGGCGGTCAGTTGCAGGGAGTCGATCACGCGCAGCACCTCGTCGAAATTGCGGCCGGTGGTCATGGGATAGATCAAGATGAGCTTGATCTTCTTGTCAGGGCCGATGACGAAGACATTTCGGACCGTCTGGTTGTCGGCCGCCGTGCGCTTGGCCGGGTCGCCGGAGGCGCTGGCCGGGAGCATGCCGTAAAGCTTCGAGACGTTGAGGTCGGTGTCTCCAATCATCGGGTAATTGGGCGCAAAGCCCTGGGTCTCCTTGATGTCATTCGCCCACTTGGCGTGGTTGTCGACCGGGTCGACCGAGAGCCCGATGATCTTGACCCCGCGCTTGTCGAACTCGGGCTTGATCTTCGCCATGTAGCCGAGCTCGGTGGTGCAAATGGGCGTGAAATCTTTCGGATGGGAGAACAGGACCGCCCACGAGTCGCCGATCCAATCGTGGAAACGGATCTTGCCTTCAGTGGTCTGGGCTTCGAAATCAGGGGCAACATCGCCGATCTGCAGCGCCATGACGTTCCTCCGTCGCCATTGAGATATCAACGCATAGATTCCGTTGTTTATACAGTCGCTCGCCCCAACCGCAACAGTGATCGCAACGAAAGCGCGATTGCTCCGGTCACGGGCCGAAGGAGAAGGCGACCTGGGCGTCGGCGAAGCAAGAATTCCGGGGGAGGGGCGCGGGCAGGAGACTGGATCGTTCCGACACATTGGCCGCAAGGCTGCGGCCGATTGCCGCAAAAGGACCCTAAATCAACAAGCTGGCGCCCCCGCACGGGTTTATTGCGGGCAATGGCGGCAGGCACGACGCTTCGCCCTCGCTCCCAAGCGGCGCCGAGGGAACGGAGGGAAAAGTTCTGAGTTTCTGAGGATGACCGATTTTGAGGACGGGGGCTTGCCTTACCGTGATACGGGACGGAATCCGGCCATTTGCGCCCAAAAATCCAATAGCGCGAAAAAAAGCGCCGTTTCCGCGCCGCGCGGTGGCCTGGAGTGGCGACCGGCATGGGCGGACCGGCCCGCAAGGTCTTCGGCGGTGGCGAAGCCTTGCCGCAACTTCGCCATGACGAGGCCCCGGCGCAGCCTTGCTCGCGCGCTAACCTTTGCTTCGAACCAAAATGCAAGCTCCTGCGACTAACGAAAATGCAGGAGGGCAGCGAGTTCTCCTGTTGGCGTTCGCAGCCAGACCGGTGCCTTGCCGAGGGCGCCAAAGAAAGCCCCGCAGGGGTGGGAGAGCATCATGAAGGCGCATTTCAAACGTCCGGCCGCTACCGACCTGCACGCCTTGTTGGCGCTGCTCGCAAGCTCCGCAATTGTTTCCCGGCCGGCGCCGGAGCCTCACGCCTTGTTCTCCGACTGGGAAAAGGAACGCAAGTCGTCCAATGTGGACGCCCTGATCCTGGCATGGATCGCCAGTCACGTGCGTGGCTCGGCGCAGCGCGGTCGCCCGCACTGAAAAGCCGCCGCGGCCGGCCGGCTGGCGCCTGCCAACCGGCAACAACCATGACCGGCGCGCTCGAATCAGCCCTGTTCAACCCAATGCCCGCGGTATCGCGCCCAGCGTCCCCCTGGCACCGGTTCGATTGACTTTTTCGCGACAACGCCGCAAATCCATGGAGCCGGCTTGGATTGGGGGCCCCGTAGGGCATGTTCAAGCGAATCTTGATCGCCAATCGCGGCGAGATCGCCTGCCGGATCATCAAAACCGCGCGGCGGATGGGTATCGAGACGGTCGCGGTCTATTCCGAGGCCGATCGCGATGCGCTGCATGTGGAAATGGCGGATGAGGCGGTGCCGATCGGCCCGCCCCCCGCAGCCGAAAGCTATCTTTCGATCGAGAAGATCATCGCGGCCGGCAAGCGGAGCGGGGCGCAGGCCGTTCATCCGGGCTACGGCTTCTTGTCCGAACGGCCGGCTTTCGCCGAGGCGCTGGAGGCGGCCGGCATTGTCTTCATCGGCCCCAATGCCGGGGCCATCGCCGCCATGGGCGACAAGATTGCGGCCAAGAAGGCGGCGGCCCGGGCCCAGGTTTCCACCGTACCTGGCCATCTCGGCATCATCACCGACGAGCGCGAGGCCGTGCAGATTGCCGACGCCATCGGCTATCCGGTCATGATCAAGGCTTCGGCGGGCGGCGGCGGCAAGGGCATGCGCATCGCCCACGCTGCCGGTGAGGTGGCGGAGGGCTTCGCCCGCGCCCGCTCGGAGGCCAAGTCGTCGTTCGGCGACGATCGGGTGTTCATCGAAAAATTCATCACCGATCCGCGCCATGTCGAGATCCAGGTGCTGGGCGACAAGCACGGCAATGTCATCTATCTCGGCGAGCGCGAATGCTCGATCCAGCGGCGCAACCAGAAGGTCGCGGAGGAGGCGCCGAGCCCGCTCCTCGATGCGGCCACCCGCGCCGCGATGGGCGAGCAGGCAGTCGCGCTGGCAAAAGCCGTCGGCTATGATTCGGCGGGCACCGTCGAGTTCGTCGCCGGCCAGGACAAAAGCTTCTACTTCCTGGAGATGAATACGCGGCTGCAGGTCGAGCACCCGGTGACCGAGCTCATCACCGGCATCGATCTGGTCGAGCAGATGATACGCGTCGCGGCCGGTGAGCGGCTTGCCATCAAGCAAAGCGACGTGGAGCTCCAAGGCTGGGCGGTCGAGACCCGCATTTATGCCGAGGACCCCTATCGCAATTTCCTGCCGTCGATCGGGCGGCTCAAGCGCTATCGCCCGCCGCCGGAGAGGCGCGCCGGCGGCGTCACCGTGCGCAACGATACCGGAGTGACCGAGGGCGGCGAAATCTCGCTCTATTACGACCCGATGATCGCCAAGCTGGTGACTCATGCGCCGACCCGCAAACAGGCGATCGCGGCGCAAGCCGATGCGCTCGATGCCTTCACCATCGAGGGCATCCGTCACAACATCCCGTTCCTCTCGGCCCTGATGCAGCACCCACGTTGGCAGGCGGGAGCGCTGTCCACCGGCTTCATCGCGGAGGAATTTCCCGGCGGCTTTCATCCCATCACGCCGAGCCGGGAAACGGCCAACGTCTTGGCTGCGGTCGCGGCCGCCATCGACCACGTATTGGGCGAGCGCAAGCGCCGCATTTCGGGCCAGGCGGCGGGTCGTGCCGTGAACCGCGAGCGGCGGCGCGCCGTGCGGCTTGGCAACAGCGAGATCTCGCTCGAGATCAGGCGGTCCGATTCGGGTGCGAGCCACGATCGGGATTTGGCTACGGACAATTCATCCAATGCCCCGCCCGACGATGTCCTGATGGTGGATGTTCTGGGCGCCGGCGAGGCGCACCATGTGCTGGCCTCGAGCTGGCGGCCGGGCGACCTGGTCTGGCACGGCACGGTCGACGGCGAGGCGATCTCGGTGCAGGTGCGGCCGGTCCTGAACGGCTTCGATCTGGCGCACCGTGGCATCGAGGCACGCGCCTATGTCTATACCGAATGCGAGGCTCAAGCCGCGCGACTGATGCCGGTAAAGAAGGTCGCGGACAGCGGCAAGGCCTTGCGCTGTCCGATGCCGGGTCTGGTCATCGCCATCGCGGTCGCCGAGGGCCAAGAGGTCAAGGCCGGCGACACGCTCGCCATTGTGGAAGCCATGAAGATGGAGAATGTGCTGCGCGCCGAACGCGACGGCGTTGTGAAGGCGATCAAGGCCAAGCTTGGCGACAGCCTTGCGGTCGATGCCGTGATCATGGAATTCGGATAAGCTGGCCTGGCTTTATTTCGCGCCGTCATGACGCTGCATTTCGCCTATGGATCAAACATGAGCCGCGCCCAGATGGGGGCGCGCTGTCCCGGCGCGCGCGCGCTCGGAACCGCTACCCTCAGGCACTGGCGGTTCATCATCGGGGTCGAGGGCCATGGCTCCATCGCACCGTGCCCGGGCGCGATCGCGCATGGCGTCCTGTGGCGAGTGGGTCCCCGCGAGATCGCCGCGATCAATGCCTATGAAAACCTCGATTCCGGCCTTTATGTTCGCCGCATCATGCCGGTGCGCTGCAGTGCCGGCCTGCGCCCGGCGCTCGTCTACGTCCTTCGCCGGCAGGGTCGGGGGACGCCGCGTCCCGGCTATGTACACCTGGTGGCCGAAGCAGCCCGCGATTGGAGCTTGCCGGAGCGCTATGTGGATGCGCTGCAACGCTGGTCGCCCTCGGGCTGGCGCGGCACGCGACCGAAGGATACCGGAGAGATCCGATGAACGCCGCCCATATCGTGCGTCGGCTGGTGATCCGCGGTCGGGTGCAGCGTGTGGGCTATCGCGCCTGGGTCCAGCACGTGGCGCTCCAGCATGGCGTCGAAGGCTGGGTGCGTAACCGCCACGATGGCACGGTCGAGGCGGTCTTCGCCGGACCGGCAAACGTTGTGAGGGAAATGACCGAGGCCTGTGGGCGCGGTCCGTCGGGCGCGCAGGTCGATGCGCTCGACCAGCATGACGGCGGCCCGGATGATGTCGCCTTGCGCCGCCGTGGCGAGATATTCTCGGTACTGCCCACGGCTTGATCGGTCGATCTCATGCGGTCGGCCCGAACAGCGGCTCGAACTCCCGTCGCAGCACCGCATCCACCTCGGCCATCGTCACGGGCCGGCCGAGATCAAGCAGGCTGGTTACGCCGTAGCGCGGGTCGGCGATGCCGCACGGCACGATGCCGGCGAAATGCGACAGGTCGCAATCTACATTGAGCGCGATGCCGTGCAGGCTGACCCAGCGCTTCACCCGAATGCCGAGAGCCGCGATCTTGTCCTCGTGCTGCGCACCTTTGTCGGGGCGGCGGACCCATACGCCGATGCGATCATCGCGTCGTTCGCCGGCAATGTTGAACGCCGCCAGGCTGCGGATGATCCATTCTTCCAGCGTGCTCACGAAGCACCGAATGTCGGGGTTGCGTCGTTTGAGGTCGAGCATCACATAGGCGACCCGCTGGCCGGGGCCGTGATAGGTAAATTGACCGCCGCGTCCCGCCACATGGACGGGAAAACGCTCGACGATCAGATCGCCGGGCCGGGCGCTTGTTCCTGCCGTATAGAGCGGCGGGTGCTCGATGAGCCAGACCAGCTCGCCGGCGGTGCCCGCCGCGACGGCGGCGGCGCGGGCATCCATGACCGCGAGCGCGTTCTGGTAGGGAACCGGCGCCTCAGCCACCCGCCATTCGACCGCGGTCTGCGTGTGGCCCGGCGCAATTTTGGGCATCAAATTCCCGCGAGCGCGGGACAAACCCTGACTCATCTGACTGGTTCCCAAGCCGGCCGCAACAAGCCAAACGCAAGCGGACGCGGGAGATCAGCGTCTCCCGCGTCGGAACCGACCGCAATGCCCTGTTGGTCACTTCCCCGAGAGGAAGGATCAGACTGCCGCGTGGAGTACGCGCGGCCTCGCCGGCGCGCCGCTCGTTACGCGCGCGAGTTCAGCGAAACGCCCAAGGCCAGCGCCTTTTGGCGGGTAGCGCCGACGGTTCGCTTGAGCGCCTTGGCGATCTTCGGCGCCGGCGTCTTGTTGCGCGCCATCGTCTTCAATTCCTTCACGTCGTCCTTGGTCCACTCGCGTCGCTTTGCCTTCTTGGCCATGGTGCCTCTCTCCATTCGGTTCAAAGAGCATCACGCTTAACACAAACTGTGCTGATGTAACACAAACAATGCTGATGATCGACTCGAGGCGCCGGGCCCGGACAGAAACTAGGCATATCCCATAACCGCTTCGAGGGCATTGGATGATTGATTGTTGAGCCAGCCCCTCTTATGCAATGCCATGGGCGCAATTGCAACCCGACATTCACCCCGCTCGCCGGGAATTGGCAGGAGGCGGCCGGCCCTGGTGTTGTTGTTTGTTTCGATACGGGCCGAGCCCAAGCGGCGGCGGGAGCGTGCCCGGAAAAGATGGGTGCCGGTCTTGCCTTCGCGATCGCGGCTGCACGATGGCGCAAACCTGTCCGCGGCAATCAAGCTGGCGCCGTTTGCAGAAATTTTATTCGCGGTCCGCGCGGTAACGTCATGATTCGGCACTCAATCCGGACCTTGTGTGGATTCTGCCGAGCTTGACTGAATGCCGTCATCGAGGGTTGCGAAGCAGGCTCGAGGCGTGGCTCGGCCGCGGCGCGATGTTCGCCCCCGGTTCCCTCCGCCCGGGCGGACATCGCCGGCGAGCCGCCACCGCCCGCCATGCCCAGGGATCGGGACGCGGCGCACACGGCCTGCGCATTAACCATCTGGTAACCAAACCGTGATGACACTCGCGGTGTCGCATCAGCATGCTCAGGACAACAAGTGCCCACACTCGACAAGGTTTCTCTCGATATCCAGGTCGTGCTCGGCACGACGATCATGCCAGTGCACCAGGTCTTGCGGCTCGGCCGCGGCGCCATCATCGAGCTCGAATCGTCCGAGGATGACGAGGTCGAGATCCTGGCCAACAATTTTCCGGTGGCTAAGGGGACGGTGGTGGTGAGCGGCAATCGCATCGCGGTCGAGGTCAAGGAATTGCTGCCCCGGCTTGCCGACATCCGCTGAGGACGCCAGCGACGCGGGCCAAGGCTGGCCATGAGGGCCGGCCGAGCGGGCAGAGATCGTCCCACTTGTCCCTGGGGAAGCGATTTGTTAAATCGAGCGGCTTCAACGCCGGACCGCACGGCCGGCGCTAACCCCATCTGCGGTCGTGGCGGAATTGGTAGACGCACTAGCTTGAGGTGCTAGCGGGGCAACCCGTGGAGGTTCGAGTCCTCTCGACCGCACCATCCTATTGTTATTCTCCGATGCAACCGGAATCTTATTGAAAACGCTGAATATTTGGCAGGTAAGCACGCGGCCGACGGCAGCGGACCACGGCGAGAGGGCGCAATTCTTGCCCGCAAACTATTGACCCTGGAGCCTGGCTTTTGGGGAGTTCCTCGACCGCGAGAGCAGGCACCCGTTCGAAACGTCGGGTCAGCAATTTTGCCGTGGAGCAATTTTGCTGTGGATAAGCGGTTGATCGCCGGCAATCCGTTCACCGAGTTCGAGGTGCCTCGTCACGGCGCCGCCGCTATTTGGAAAACAATCACGGGCTCCGCGGAGCACGAAATCTTGATGTCCAAGCAGTGTGCTGTCGTTTCGCCCAGCGAAGCGGTTGAGTAATTCGCCAGCTGGTGGAGCGCTCGATGGTGCGGATATTTTCGCGCATCGTGTCTCTTTCACTGACCAGGCGGTCCCTTTCACCGATGACAAGCTCGCGAAACATCGCATCCGCCTCATCCGCCCGCCTTCGCCGATCGTCGAATGATCTCCGCAATGCGGTTTCATCGCCGCCTTCGGCCGCGTCGTTCAGCAGGTCGAACAGCTCGATTGCGATGGCTGGGACGCCGGGCATGCGGACGAGCTCATTGCGGCTATGTCGATGGTGGTACAGTCCAGGCGTCAAAAATCGCTCGATCTCGCTGGATTGTTCCAGGCTCACCGGCGGCAGCCGTGACCCGAGGATGCCTCTGAGCTTTCGATCCAGCTCGTGCCAATCATCAAGAAGCTGATCGTAGCGTACGAAGCATCGACGGCGTCCTCGGCTTGCGGCTTCGGTCCCAAGATAGCTGTAAATGTACAAGAGCAGAGACGATTTCAACGACATGCCGTCGCGGTCCTTGAGCGAGGCGGCGACCTCAAGCGGATTGCGGAAAGGAATGACGACAACTGTCTCGATGTCGAGATCGTCGAGAAGCTCGAGCCACAGCGGCAGGATGCGGGAGACGCGCGGGTCTTTGACGACAAACAGGCGGCTGGCGGCGAATTCCGCGTTGATCATGTCGGCGAGCTGAAGCCGGGCCTGCTGCGCAAAGGTCGATGTTAGCCAGTCCGCCGGCAACGGTAACGGATCGGAGGATGAACTGCCGAGCGCTTCCAGCATCTGATTGTGGATACGAACCGCTGCGCTGGGCTCCCAATAGCCACGGATATTATCTGGCTGGGCCTGCACAAGCTCCTGCGCGACCTCGGCCCCCAGGAGGTTGAGAACGCGCGTGACCGCGGACGTGCCGGCGCGGTGCATTCCGCAGACAATGATGCAGACTTTTTGCCGTTGAAACGCGGCGGCGTCCGGCGGTATGGCCGTCGTCACACGAAATCGTTCCGACGACAGTGCGCGAGTTGGATTGAGTTGGCGACCCACGTCGTACGCACTCTGTTGGCCCCGGCGTCCGCAAGCAGCCAGCAGGCACGTCACCCCAGTGGCAGAATGTCACGCTTGCACGAGGCTCCCCCAGTTAAATTTTCTTAATGTCCCCGCGCAGGGCAAAGGTGTGTTCCTGCAAGGATTTAAGCGGCACTCAGGATCCTCTCGCGGGCACCAGAGCTTCTGCGGGGAGGAGCGTCGGTATCGCGATTTGCACCGGGGCGATTCGCCGCTATGTTGTTTGCCCAACATTAATCTGAGCGGGGGCACCCATGGCCAAATCGATCTTCGTCCTCGTGCTTGCAATCTCGACTTGCGGGCCGGCGCTTTCCGCCGAGTTGGGCCTGCCCATCGAGGGTTCGCACGCTACGCAGCACATGTTGCCGCCGGAGCGGCACGTGATCGAACTGGTGCGTCCGCCTTATAGCGGCGCCTACATCATCAATGGGACGTCATTCACCGCAGCCTCGGCGGCGTGCGCGGGTTGGAATGCCGGCGAACGGATAACCCTGTTGGCGGGCGATTGGCATGGCCGTTGCGTCGGTGCCGTGTTCTACAATGTGGCGCGACACCGTGCTTGCCAGATGTGGTGCGGGTAATGCAGGAGAGGTGTGGGCCAGCCCAAGCTTTAGCGCAGCCAACCTGGCGCGGCCCAAACCTTATCGCAGACCAAGCCTCAGCACGTCGGAGATGCTGGCGGTCGGCTTCGTGACCGTTAATTGATGGCCGATCGGCCGCGGCCGCGCCGTGGCGCTGGCGGGATCCTTCGGCGAGCCCAAAATCTTGTTCGGCCCCGGTTTCGGGTTCAACTTCGTTGCCACCAGTCCCGATCTGGCGGTCTTGCGTTCGGGGGATGCTGCGAACGCCGGCGCTGATCGATGCGGATAATAGATAAAGTCTTGCGCCGCCGGCGTGGGCAGCAACTGGGTTTGCGCCGGTACGGTATATTGCACATTGTTCGGCCAGGGCGCGCTGCGGGGAAGCGGGGCCGGCTCAGCGGCGGTTCCTTCGCGTTGCGCCCCCGAATCCAGTTCTATCCCCACGACCTTGCCGGTCGACGCGCTCACGCCGAAATTCGCCGGGCTCGGCGCGTTGAGACTGGGCTCTGCTGTCGCGGTGCCTACGGCCAAGACCCGCGGCCAGGGTTGCCGTGCGCGATGTCGCTGCACCCAATCATCCGTCTCAGCCACGGTTGCGGGCCGATCTTCCGTCGCCGGCACCACATGGACGATCTTGTAGCCGCGTGCCTTGAGCTCCGCCAGCAGAGTCGGCAGCGCCAGCGCAGTTGCGGGCTGAATATCGTGCAGCAGCAGGATGCCGCGGCCGCGGGCTTCTATCCGCTGGAGGGCACGACGGGTTATCTCCTTGGCGTTGATATGGGTCCAATCGTCGGCGAGAAAATCGAGGCTCCAGGTCGCGTAGCCATGCTCCTGCAGGTATTCCTCGACCGAATCCTGCCGCAGCAGGCCCGGGATTCGAAAGAAGGGAGCAATCGCCTTGGGGTCGCCCAGGACCGTGCGCAACGAGGCAAATCCGTCCTCGATCTCCTTGGCGGCGTCATCGACCGACATTCTGGCAAAAGTGAAGGGGTGATTCTGGCTGTGGCCGGCGATCGTATGCCCCTCGTTGTACTCGCGCCGCACCAGCTGCGGATAGGCGAGCGCCATGCGCCCAACCAGGAAGAAGGTCGCCTTCACGCATTCGGCAGCCAGCGTATCGAGCACCCGGCTGGTATAGGGGGAGAGCGGGCCGTCATCGAAGGTCAGGACCACTTCGTGGTCGTTGAGCGGCAACGACTCATCATACTGCAGGGTTCCGAGCCGAGGATGCTCGGCCGGATTGAGCACGATGGTCCGGCTGACCCCGAGCGCGCCGGGGTGGCCCGGACATTCGTCCGCCTCCGCCCGCCCCATTCCAATGAGAAAAGGCAGCAACAGGATCAAAGCAACGGCGCGGCGCAAGCCAACTTCGAAACAGCCCACTTGGAGACAACCTTTTTGCTGCGATCTTATTATGGACCTTCAACCTGACTCGCGGCCCGAAACCAACTCTACCCGAACACTATCGAGCGGCAAATTAACGGCGCCTTAACCGCAGCGCTTATGCATGATAAATCGCGAATGTGACCACAATGTCGCAGCAAGGCGTGAAAGGCAATATTCTTCCGTAGGTTACCGTAACTCCATCAGACCGGAGGTCCGCTGCGGGAAACAGCGCGGGCCGTGGTTTCCTTTCACCCGGCAGCTTGCGCGCGCGCGCCAAAGGGCCGGGTGATTCACCGGTTATTCACCATCCAGCCTTAGCCATACGGGCACAATTGTTCCGTATCAGTCGGGTATGGCCGGAGTCTGCGTTGGCCAAGAGAGAAGACACGGCTTCGGCCGCTGACGACTGGTCGGCGTCGGCGATCGCTCGTCCGGATGGACCGTCTCTCGCGGACGCGGCGCCGGCGACTGGCAGAGAAGCCGCGATCCTGCGTGTCGTTGTCACCCTCGCGCTCTTTTTGGTTGCGGCGACGATCGCCTGCCTCGGTCTCGGCTTCATGATGGCGCGACAGGCCGATGACCGCGCGGAAGTTGGGCACCGCCAGGCTTTGGGGGGAGCAGTCGAGGCGCTGCGAGCAGTTGCGCCGGACCTGTCCGGCAATGACCCGCGGCTCATGCGGATCTTGGAGGAGGCGTCCGGGCTAAAAGGGCTGCGCTTCGACGACGGTCTGCCCGACGGCGATCGCGAGGTGCAAACCCTGCTCGATCACAATGGCCGAATCGTCGGGTGGCTGAACTGGAGGCCGGAACGGTCCGCCAGCGCGACCATGAACGGGATTTCGCCGGTTGCGGTCCTGATCGCGCTCGGGTTCATCAGCCTGCTGGCCGCCGCTCTCTGGCACTTGCGCCGCCTGGATCGCAGGCTCGCGACCAGCCAGCAGCAGATCCGCAAGCACCTGCAGGTCGAGCCGGTCACCGGCTTGCCGAACAGCGACGACATTCTGGACCGACTCGAGCGTGCCGCCGCGGCCCGCCAGGCCGACGAATGGCTGGCATTTGCCATCCTCGATCTCGACGGATTCCGAGACGCCAAGGACGCCGTCGGCGAAGCGGGCTGCGACGCGGTGCTGTCGGAGGTCGCCAACCGCCTGCGCCAGACAATGCCGCCCGACGTCGTGATCGGGCGGTTGCGCAGCAACCACAAATTTGCGCTCATGATGCGCGCCGCCGATGCGCCGACTGCGCTCGCCACCGTCGAGGCGGCGCGAGCGGCGATTTCCCGCCCGATCTGGATCGGTCAGGCGCTGCAAGTCGCCGCCAGCGTCGGGTTTGCGGTGGCGCCGCGCGATGGGACGGCCGCAGAAGAGCTCGTTCGCCGTGCCGATCTTGCTCTGCGCTCGGCGAGAGGCCGCGGCGGCGGAATGGTGGTCGGCTTCGCGGCCGCAATGGAGACGGAATTCGAAGAGCAGCGGTTCATCAAACGCGAGCTCGGACGCGCGCTCGCCGCCCGCGACTTCGACGTCCACTACCAGCCGATCGTGACGGCTGAGGGCAACGCCATCGTCGGCTTGGAGGCCTTGCTGCGGTGGAATCATCCGACCCAAGGCGCAATCCCGCCGGCGCGGTTCATCCCGATCGCCGAACAGGCCGGGATGATGGATAGGCTCGGGGAATTCGTGTTGCGCCGAGCGCTCGGCGATGCGACGCGGTGGCCGAACCTCTATGTCGCGGTCAACCTGTCGCCGATGCAGGTGCGCGACCGCAAATTCGTGGATCTGGTGGCTGCGGTCTTGGCGGAGACCAGGATTCCGCCGGCGCGCCTCGTGCTCGAAGTGACCGAAGGCGTGCTGATCGATAATCCGGAAGCGGCCAAATCCTGTCTCGACGATCTGCGTGCGCTCGGGCTCAAGCTTGCGCTCGATGATTTCGGTTCCGGCTATTCGAGCCTCACCTACCTGCAGCAGCTGCCGTTCGACAAGCTCAAGATCGATCGCG
>Ga0182024_10016430_pt1 | contig 14039 bp, 8 predicted proteins | sample P32metaG_FD_120480 | JGI IMG/M metagenome (GOLD analysis project Ga0182024, IMG submission 120480) | Permafrost microbial communities from Stordalen Mire, Sweden - P3-2 metaG (Illumina Assembly) | ecosystem: Environmental > Terrestrial > Soil > Wetlands > Permafrost | place: Sweden: Stordalen... | reverse complement strand
TCCCAGTAGTCCTGCATTCCCGCTCCGGCGCCTCCGTCGTAGAGACCATGAAGCATCTCGGTGGGGAAGAAGACGGGATCGGCAGCTAGCTTCTGCAACAACGTGTCATACGTAGGATAATGTTTTGTATCCGCAATACCCGGAGGATACGCAGCCCAGGGATGCAGTACCGTGCGCTTCTGGGGGTCGTACTTCGCAAAATCGCCGTCGAGATCGAAGTTAAACCCGCCTTCATTGCCGTTGTCCCAGAAGATTACCGATGGATGGTTTACATCATGCTCGACCATCTCCTTGACCAGTTTCCTGCCGATGTCGGTGTCGTAATTGTCGTGCCAACCAGTGAGTTCATCGAAGACATACAGGCCAAGTTCATCGCAGGCATCAAGGAAATGGCTGTCCGGGGGATAGTGGCTCGACCGGACTGCGTTGCCGTTCATCTCCTTAATGAGGTTGATATCCTCTATCGAGACTTGCTTGGACAGCGTTCGGCCGGAGTCTGGCCAGAAGGAATGGCGGGCAAAGCCCTTGAGGAAGACGCGATGGCCGTTGACGAACAAACCTTGTCCTGGGCGCAGCTCAATGGTGCGAAATCCGAACTTCTGATGGATGGTGTGCACGACGGCATCGCCTAACTTCAACCGCACTTCGAGTTGGTAAAGGTTGGGCGTTTCGGCACTCCACAACTGCGGATTGTGGATGCTGCCGGTGAGGTGCACCACTCCATTCAGGGAGACGTTCTTCGCGGTTACCGGAGCGCCGACAGGCTTGCCCTTCATGTCGAGCACGCGCATCTCCACATAGGCTACAGAATCGGCAGGCGCTGGTTGGCGCACTTCGGCGAGCGCAACATCGACGTCGAGGGCGCCCTTAGCAGTGGCATTGACGGCAATATGGTCGATAAACGTCTTCGGCAGAGCCTCGAGATAAACAGGGCGGAAGATGCCGCCATAGTTCCAGAAATCGCCCCTGCGCTCCGCGTGATTGACGGACTCATTCGCCGACTCATCGTCGACGTCCACCTGGATTTCATTCTGCTGGCCCGCCGGCTTGAGGAGACTCGTGATGTTGTATTTGAAGGCGTAGTAGCCGCCCTGATGCATGGCACCGGCGGATTGCCCGTTGATCGTGATCCGGGTATCTGTCATGACGCCTTCAAAATCGATGAAAATTACTTTGTCCCGCCAAGCCGCGGGAGTAGTGAACTTTCGCTTGTAGATACCATGAACTCGAACACTAGACCAACCACCTGAGGGAATGACTCTGCCATACGTGTAGGTCCCGAAGCCCTGCAGTTCCCAATTTGACGGGACACCGATTGTGGACCACTTGTTGGCGTTTTGCCCTTGATCGCATTTGAATTGCCACTGGACGGGGTCGTCTTTGCCCAGGCCGGACAGATACTGATACTGAGTTCTAGTCTCGGCAGCCCTTGCTACTGAAGTCAGAAAAAGTAATGACAATGCAACATTGCGAAAGAACAAATACATCGGAAATCTCCTAATAGCCGTAATTCAAAGCAGTCAATGTGACATGAACATTTGAACGGGAATCACCCATGAGTCAGCCTGAAGTAGTGGCGCCCTCGGCGGCCGAAAGTCTGCCCAAGGCCGGTGCCCGCAGTTTGTGCGTCTGCCACGCGACCGCATCACAGGGGGCTGTGGTGTTTCGACTTGTGGACAACGTTGTCATCTTGAAGTCAATTAACTACCAAAAACAATTGTGTCTGTCAAGAAATTCAAACGCCTAGCGATTTGGGATAGGAAATGCGGGGCGGACCCGTCCCCGCTTTTACGCCGTCATGAAGCAGTCGTGAACGGAAGGCAATTAGATATTAAATCGGTGCCTGGCACCCGCAGGACTGCCGAATGATCAACTTCGTAGGCAGAATCACTGCCCGGGGTCTTTCAATCTTGCCCTTCAAACGCTCAAAGAGCAACCGGGCCGCTTCGCGCCCGAGCAATTCAGCTGGTTGCCGCACAACGGATAGTCCGGGAGTTAACATGTCCGCTAAATCAAAATCATCAAAGGAAAATAGGGGGATGTCTCTACCCGCAGACTTTCGCAATTGTCGCAAACCGCGCAGCGTTAGCATAGTGCAAACCCAGTTCAGGGTAAGAATTGCATCAGCATCCTGCTTGCGAAAAACCTCCTCAGCGAGCCATTCCGCAGTAAGTGAACTCTCGTGCTCAACCAGACATACTCTTGGCGAAAGGGACGCCGCTTTCATGCCTGCCTTGTAGCCTGCAATCCGTTCCTTGCATGTATACAAGTAAGGGCGTGCTCCTATAGCAACAATTCTTCGCAAGCCGTGGCCCGCGAGATGTTCGGTTGCTTCCTTCGCACTTTGTCGATTGGTCACTGTTACGGTATCGCCTTTGAAATTGCGGATCAACTGATCGAACGTCACAACGTGGACCCCGGCCGGAAGAATATCGCTGAACGAGTCCTTTCGACTGTCAGCCGGTGCGATCACCAACCCATCTATCTGTCTGCCCATTAACGTCTGAATCTCAGTTCGCTCGGCATCGACATCCCCGCCGTGACTGGCTAGGATAACTGCGTATCCATTGGCCCTTGCAACTTCCTGAAGCCCATGGACCGCGCTGGCTGTGAACGGATCCGACAAATTGGGGACAATCATCCCGATGGCTGCGGACCTTTGTGCCTTCAACCCGCGAGCCAATTCGTTCGCCCGATAGCCGAGAAGTTTGATGACCGCCCGAACGCGGATCGCCTTCTCTTCGCGAACATTCCTGGAATTATTTAGGACCCGTGACGCGGTCTTCAACGATACGCGGGCTTTTCGAGCAACGTCCACCAGCGTCGGCGCCGCACTCTTCTTAATCGTCATTCTGATCCAACTTCGTCACGGGACAGGCGTTGAGTCTGTTCCATTATGCGCTTCCGCCATAGCGAGAGAACCAAGAGTTGTCCCCCGTGTCTCTGGATACCAGCGCCATATCACACCCATTTGCAGAGCCATCATCAAGGCGAACAAATAAAATACTCCCGCATACGAGGCATGCAGCATGACTGGAACGGCTAAAACCAGAGTAGCATTCGCAATCCAGTGCACAGATGCCCCATAGCCCTGCCCTGCTCCACGGATTCCGGGCGGAAACAACTCACTAAGGTAAACCCAAACAACCGTTCCCTGAGAAAACGCGAAAAACGCATTGTATGCAACCAGGATCGACAAGTACAAAAGCGGGCCGAAGTGACATGGAATCGCAACCGCCAGGCAAAGGAGACAAATCGCCATTCCAGCCGAGCCGATATATAGGAGGGGCTTACGCCCCGCTTTGTCCACATAGGCCATTCCGAGTACGGTTGTGATCAGGCTAAGACACGAGATCATGACTGTGAACCGATGTCCCATGTCAAGACCTATGCCCGCGCTGGAAAGGATATCCAGCATATACAGCAGAACAATATTCACTCCCGACAGCTGATTGAAAACTGCAATGCTCGTTGCCAGCAGGATCAGGCGCTTATTTTTTCGGCAAAATAGCCGCTGATGATCCGAAGAGTTACGAATCTCAGACGAGATTGGGGAATCGCTCCGCGCCTTTGAGCTGGTCTTTTCAGCCAACCCTGGTTTCCTTTCCGACATTGACAAGACGAGAATTAGGAGGACCATAGCGGGCACAGCTCCCATCCCCAGGGACCACCTCCATGCTGCACCTTGCGCATCGAAACGGGCGAACAGTGCTCCCGCAGCGAATGCAACGACGACTCCTGCGCCGACCTCTACTTGAAACAAACTGACAAGTCGACCACGAAGTTCAATCGGCGCAATTTCAGCAAGATAGAGAGGGCAACCTACCGTAAAGCCTCCAATTGCCATCCCGCACATGAACCTCATTGCAAGAATGAATGCCCATTCCGAAGGAACCGGAAGAGTGACGCCAATGGCTCCCAGCGCGTAGATCGTGGCGCATCCCGCAATCAGGCTTTGGCGACCAACCCGGTCAGCCCACCGGCCGGCGAGGAGAGCGCCGCAAACGGTTCCCCATATTGAGAACGAAATTGTTACACCGAAAACGGCGGGCGATAGGTGAAAGTGGCTTCGGAGACCCTGTGTGGCGCAAGAGAGCGCTCCCAGGTCGTATCCAAAAACGAATCCGCCTAACGAAATGGCAAATGCTTTCGCGACCGGACGCTTGCTCAAATGAGCCACCTTTGTACAGGATGATCGAAGATGATTGCAAGCCGCCCTTGATCCTAACTCGTTCTAATCCTTACATGGTGACGCGCCTAAACGTTTGCCGCGTCGCATCGGAAGAAAGAAACTAACCGCCGGCGGCAGCGCAGTCAATCCGATCGTTTCGACCGTTCCAACAGGCCTCCCCGCCACTCTTTTCCTGGAGCCTACGTAATTCGCACGGCGCGGAAAAAAGCGGTTGACAAAATATATCGAAGCGATATACATTTGCCGGGCATATGACAACGATGTCAATTGACATCGTTGTCATGCGACAAGATTATCAGACCGCTAAACTCATTGGAGGCATCAGCATGCACGATTCATTTCGAGATACCCGGCTACATGCCGCGATCGTACACATTTGCATTCTCATGCTCCTTGCGCTGGCCGCGTGTACGGCCAGAGCACAGGAAGCCGGAAAAGGCAGCATTCAGGGTATAGTCACCGACCCATCAGGCGCAGTCGTGGCCAACGCATCCGTCTCCCTCACCGAAAGTGCCACGGGCACCGCTCTCGACAGCAAAACGGACCGAAGCGGTCTCTACAGCTTCCCCAACATTGATATCGGGACTTACACCCTCACCGTTACCGCCGCAAGCTTCGAGACCTACGTTAAGACCAACAACGTTCTTGAGGTTGGCAGCAATATCTCCATTAATGTCACGATGACTGTTGGCCGGCAGGCTCAGATGGTCACGGTGACGGCGCAAAATCTTTCGCTTCAAACAGAAGACGCCTCCTTCAAGCAGACCATCGACTCGAATGAGGTCACGGAGATGCCGCTCAATGGGCGTCTGTTGACAAACCTCGTGCAGTTTGCCGGCGCCGAATTTTCGAATAGCCCCGGAGACTCAACGGGCAGTAAGTTCACATGGCAATCCACCGGCGTGTCCATTGCGGGCGCGCCCGGAAATTCAGTGGCCTGGACGCTGGACGGCGGCATTCACGTCGACTTCATGGGAGGCACTAACCTGCCATTGCCCTTCCCCGACGCTGTCAGCCAATTCAGCGTGGAAACCTCGGTCCTCGGCTCGCAGAACGGCATGCACTCCGGGGCCGCGGTCGACATCGTGACGCGTTCGGGCGCGAACGCCTACCACGGCTCGGGATTCGAATTCCTGCGCAATAACTTCATCGACGCCACGAACTTCTTCGCCGCAGGCAAAGATACGCTGCATCAGAATCAATACGGCGGGACCATCGGAGGTCCCATTAGCATACCCAAGCTATTTAGCGGACGGAATAAACTCTTCTTCTTTTTCGCGTATCAGTGGGAAAAATCCGACTCGGCTTCCTCAAATTCGACGGCTTATGTGCCGACCGCGGCCAATCTGCAAGGCGATTTTTCCAATACCGACCCGCCTCCCGGCGCCGCGGCAAACAACTGCGGAAAGCCTCAGCAACTCTTCGACCCCATCACCGGTGCACTTCTGCCTGGGAATAAATATCCGTCACCCCCGACTTGGAACGCTCAAGCGCTGGCGCTTGAGCCCTACTTACCCAAGATTAACCCGGCACTTGACCCCTACAACTGCGGGCTGGTGTACTACGCCCTTCCAAGCGAGTTTTTCGATAAGGAACTGGATACACGCGTCGATTACACCATCAACTCGACTAATAACCTCTACGTCGCGTATTACCTCGACGGCTATCAGGCACCCGCCTTTTATTCTCCGACAGACATTCTGCTTACCGCGAATTCAGGAAACAATGAGCAGACGCAATCGATCACCATCGGCGAGAATCACGTTTTCACCAGTAATCTCGTGAACGCTGCCCATCTCACGGGAATTCGGCGAAGGAACCTGAGGGGATACAACTCGGCAGACATCAATGCCGCGACTCTTGGAGTTAATATCTTCCAGTATCAGCCGATCGGTCTGCAGCTCTCCGCCAGTACGTCGGGCAAGAACCACGGCTTTAGTATTGGCGGTGGATCGAACTCCAAGGCTGTCATCAATGACAACACTCCCTTCGCGATCGCTGACGACCTCACGTGGGTCAAGGGCAAGCACCAGTTTGTATTCGGCGGGGGGTATATCCGCAATCAACTCAATCTCAATAACACCTACAACGGTAACGGTACCTTCAGCTTCAGCGGCATCTACAGCGGAAACGGCCCGACCGGCTCCGGGGCAGGCGTAGGAGGCACTTCCAACGCGTCTCCAGGCGACGCCAATCTGGATTTCCTCGATGGATCAATGAACCCTTCCGGCTTCACTCAGAGCAGGCCTCAGCAAAACGCGCTGCGCGGGCCCATCACAACGCTTTACGCACAGGATACGTTTCACGCTTCAAAGCAACTGACCGTGGTTGCGGGCATTCGATGGCAGCCGTATTACGTCCCTCCGGACGTTTTTCACAGGGGAATGGTTTTCAATTACGCCGGGTTCCTCGCGAACCAGGTCAGTACGGTCTATTCCAAGGCTCCCGCGGGAGCGTTTTACTACGGAGACCCGGGTGTTCCTCCCGGCTTGACCAAGGGTACTCCGTGGCACTTCAATCCGAACTTCGGCCTGACCTACGATTTGTTTGGGAATGGCAAAACGGTAGTCCGCGCAGGCTCCGAATTGATTTATGACTCGCCAAACTTCTTCATCACCCAACGTGTGCAGCAGAGCCCGCCATTTGCGACGAATACGACCCCCAATACATCCAACCAGCTGTGTTTTTCCGAGCCTTGGTTGATTGGCGGCACGGGGTATGGTTGCGCTCAGGTGGGCGGAGTAAACAGCAGCCCGTTCCCAATGCCTCCGGTACCAACCGCCGCCGCTGCAATCTTCCCTGCGCAGAGCCAATATATTGTGGCGCAACCTCAGTGGGAACCGCCAAACACTCTCCAGTGGACCGCCAGCGTTCAGCAACAGCTCCCACGCGGCTGGATGCTCCAGGTCCAATACGTCGGCAGCAGAACCCAACACGAGGTGCAGGGACTCCCGCTCAGTCCCGCAGTGTTTATCCCCGGACAGTGGGGAGCTGGCGGCAGCGGCTGTGCGGGGATTGTTACCACTGGCCCCGCTGCGGTAAAGCCGGGGACTGCCGGGACAAATTGCTCCACCACAGGCAACGAGAACTCGCGTTTCGCTCTGACAATTGCGAATCCATCGCAAGGCAACCAGTATTTGGGCGGGGGTGGAGGCTCGCTGATTGAATCGGACTCGGTTCCCGCCAACTACAACGGCATGATCGTCACCGTTCAGCATCGCCTTTCGTCCACCTTCAGCCTGGATACGAACTACACGTGGTCCAAGTGCATGAATGAAGTCGACCCTCAAGGCGACATCAGCGGCACGCAGGTGGAAAACCCCGCAAAGCCGCACATGGACTACGGGCTGTGCGGATCGGAAAACAAGGAGATCTTCAACACGTCCCTTATCGCCAAGAGTGCGTTTCCGCTTCATGGCGTACTTGGGTATGCCGTCAATAACTGGGAGCTGGCTCCGCTTGTCCATATCACGAGCGGACAGCCGTTTACGGTGTCCGCCGGAACCGATGGATCCTTGACCGATGTCGGTAATGATCGTCCGAATCAGATACCCGGTATCAACCCTCTCAACTATGCAAAGATCTACGCTGGAGCCGCGACTTATGCTACTCGGTCTTTCCTGAATCAGGCTGCTTTCTGCACTTACGGGCAAACGTCTTGTGCGGCAAACGCTCCTGCTCTGGGTACCTATGGAAACATCGGCAGAAACACTTTCTACGGTCCCATGCTCTGGAACTCCGATGCCCAGTTGTCTCGCCTCTTTCCGATTAAAGAGAAGCTCGCTGTGGATTTGCGCATTGAAGCTTTCAACGTCTTAAACCATCCGAGCTTCAGCAATCCGAACTCCAGCAATCCGAGTTCGTCATCATTTGGCGAAATCTCGGGGACCCAGAACACTGCTCGAGTTTTCCAACTAGGCGGTAAGGTCAGTTTCTAAATCTCTGACCGTCTAAAGAAGAGCCCTCCTTCCCCATCCTCTTGCCCGCTCTTTGGGCGAGAGGGTGGGTTGCAGGAAATTCAAATGCCCCGTCTCTACATTTCTACATTGGAGACGGGACATTTTTTTTCGCTTCGCCGCCGCGGCCCGCTTTCATGTCGTTATCCCTACCTTGATTCGAAATCCGCGGAGTCGAGACGTAAAAACATTCCGTCCGAATTTGTTGTTCCAGACAACGTTGTCATATATCCTGAACTTATATGTCTTCCGATACTTTGGAGTCTGGTCGTCGCGCCGTCCTAAAGCTGCCTCCTTGCGGCCGCCGCAAGCTCTATTGGCCGCGTGGCATCGGCCGAAGTCCCGGTTTCAGCGATAGTCGAAGCAAACTTCAGCGTGCGCAGTTTCGGAGCGACCGGCGACGGCAAGACCCTCGACACACCCGCGATCAACCGGGCGATTGCAGCTGTGGCTGCTGCCGGCAGAGGCACCCTGGTCTTCCCTGCCGGAACATACATTTGTTTCACCATCTATTTTCACAGCAATGTAAACTTCCACATTTCGCTCGGTTGCGTGATACTTGCCGCCGATTCGCCCAAGCCGGGTGAAACCACCGGATACAACGGTGCAAACTATAATTCGGCGGGACCGGCACAATCGTGGGAGGCCTATCGGCGCCAAGGCTGATCCCCTGCACGGCCCCGAAGCCTCCAGGCGTTCGATTTTTATGGAGTGATAATTTCAGAAGCGAGTGCGGCGTCTTTGATCCATCGACCCTCGCGGTGACGGCTTTCGTCTGCCGACCGTTCAAACTGTCTAACTGCAATAACGGGGATAATACTATGTTACGGCGTGACTTTATCAAGACAAGCTCTTCTGCCTTGGTCGCCACCACCCTTCCTCTGCCCGTCACCTTTCGAGAAGATCGCGAAATCAAGGTACGGTCGATTCTCCCCATCAATCGCAACTGGCGATTCCACCCTGGCAAGGTTGAGGGAGCGCACTTACCTGAATTCAACGACGCGGCATTCGAAAGTGTGGTCATTCCCCACACTAACCTGAAGTTGCCCTGGCACAGCGTCGACGAGAAGGCGTACCAATTCATCTCTACCTACCGGCGCCGATTCAAATATCCTTCGGTGGCTCGCGGCAAGCGCGTCTTCGTCGACTTTGAAGGAGCCATGACAGCCTCTTCTGTCTGGATCAACGGTGTGTTCCTTGGCGAATATAAAGGAGGCTACACACCGTTCTCCTTTGAGCTCACTCCGCATCTTCGCTCCGCGACGGAGAATGTCCTCGTGGTTCAACTGGACTCCACCGAACGGGCCGACATCCCTCCCTTCGGCAACGAGATCGACTATCTAACCTTCGGCGGTATTTATCGCGAGGTTTCGCTTCGCATCGTCTCACCCGTTTACATCGACAACATCTTCGCTCACCCTATCGACGTTCTTAGTCCCCATCCATCGCTGGAAGTGGACTGCATCCTGGCGGGACGCGTCACAAGTGGGTCGATGTCGCTCGATGTGACGCTCCGGGACGGGGACAAGACCCTCGCAAGGGCGGTTCAGCCGGTTTCCATTGATGTTGCAACCGATCCCAACGCGTCCATGGACCCGATATCCGATGCCCCGGTCCACTTGAGCACAGAAACATCGAGTGACCCGGCACGCCACACGGTCTCACTCACCAACCTGGGCCCGATCAAGATTTGGAACCTGCGACAGCCCGCGCTCTATCCAGTGGACGTACGCCTCCTGCAGAACGGCAAAGTCATCGACCAGGACAACCGCCGCATTGGCTTCCGTGAAGCGATCTTCACCGATCGCGGCTTTTCGCTCAATGGAGAGATTGTCAAACTGCGCGGCCTCGACCGCCATCAGACTTTCCCATGCGTCGGCCAAGCGATGCCGGCCCGCGTGCAACGCAGAGACGCAGACATACTGCGCACCGGATTGCATTGCAACATCGTTCGCACCTCCCATTACCCTCAGTCAAGGCACTTCCTCGACCGATGTGACGAGATTGGGCTCCTTGTCCTTGAAGAGATTCCGGGCTGGCAGCATATTGGTCCTGAACCGTGGAAGCAGCTCTCAATTGACAACGTGGGCCGCATGATTCGACGCGATTGGAACCACCCGTCCATCATTCTCTGGGGCGTGCGCATCAACGAATCTTCCGACGACCACAACTTATATCTCCGTACCAATGCGCTAGCCCACGCTCTGGATTCCACTCGCCAGACCGGCGGCGTCCGCAACAACCGCAGGTCAGAACTGCTCGAAGACGTTTTTACGATCAACGACTTCGGATTTCCTCTTAGCGAACCCAATCACCCCCTCTATCTCAATACAGAGTTTGTCGGTCACACCTACCCCGCCAAGACCACCGACGACGATGAGCGGCAACGCGAGCATACTTTACGCCACGCACGCATTCACAATCAGCTGGCTTCAGATCCACGTTATGCTGGCGGCATCGGATGGTGTGCCTTCGATTACAACACCCATGCCAACTTCGGTGCGGGCGACCGCATCTGCTACCATGGTGTCGCCGATATATTTCGTGAACTCAAGCCAGCCGGGACATTCTATAAGTCACAATGCGACCCCGACGAAGAGGTCGTGCTTGAACCCGCCTTTCATTGGGCGAACAGCGATGAATCGGCCGGCCTGACCAAAGCGGTTGTCTGCTCGAATTGCGAACAACTCAAGTTCTATTTGCGCGAGGACGGCGCTGAATCAAACTCTTGGAAGCTCGTCGCAGATCTCGGCCCTGAGCGCACTGAATTCAATCACCTCACCTATCCCCCTTTCATCCTGAACATGCATGAACTGGACTTCCAAAAGATCGGATTCCGCTGGGGAGATCTACGCATAGACGGCTTTATCAAGGGTCGCCAAGTGATCTCGAAATCATTGTCGGGGCGCGGCGTCGACAGCAAATTCGCAGTTCTGCCGGACGACACGACTTTGCTCGCCGACGGGGCAGACGCCACTCGTGTCGTTCTGCGTGTGACAGACCAGTTTGACGCCATTCGTACGTATGCGAACGACCCTATCATCTTGACGCTGGATGGCCCTGGACAGATCATCGGCGACAATCCCTTTTCCCTTGTTGGTGGGACGGGCGCCATCTGGATCCGAGCGAAGGAGTCGGCCGGCACAATTCGTTTGACAGCCAGACATCCACGTCTCGGCTCGACAACAGTAAAGTTCACTATCCAGGAAGTTCCTGCGGAAGTCGCCTAACGCATCTTGTAATGCCCGGACCCGTCCAATTGGACCGGAGTGCACGACACACTGAAGCATCGTCACAGCGCCCCGCGGTCTATCCCAATGTGGTCCCGATATCCTACATTATGACATCGTTGTCATGACTTGTTTTTTCCTGTATGCTAGCTCTGGTCCAAATGGCTTACGCCTATTGATATTCCGTGGTTTTAAGCCGACTTACAGCGCGACATCGCCAAGAGGCCAAGTGCCGTTTTGTGCATATTGGCCGGCAATTTAGCAAAGAGAGATGAATGAATCGACGGCAATTCTCAATCGGGACATTGGCGGTTGTGGCAAGCGGTGTCCGGGAAGCAAGTAGCTCTGCCGGCGCATTCAGTGAGCCCAATTCGGCCTTCCTGAGAACAGATAAAGTGAACGTTTCTCAGGTGGCCCTTCCGATAGGGCGTCCTCCTGAGAGCCAGCGACTCTTTGTCAGTGCTGCCGTGGAAGATACCATCGTCGCAGTCAAACGCAAGATTCGGAATCCACAGCTTGCCGCGCTTTTTGAGAATTGCTACCCTAATACGCTCGACACGACAGTGCGGCTCTCATCGCGAAACGGAAAGCCCGATTCATTTATCGTGACCGGCGACATTCCTGCGATGTGGTTGCGGGATTCCACCGCTCAGGTGCTGCCTTACGTACATCTGGCACCGAAAGACAAGAACTTGCAGTTGCTTTTCAGGGGGCTCATTCACCGACAGGCGGACTGCATACTCCTGGATTCCTATGCCAACGCATTTTACGCAACCGACATCACCGGCGATTTCTCCATGGACGTAACCGACATGCGCCCTGGCGTACACGAACGCAAATGGGAGGTCGATTCACTGTGTTATCCCATACGCCTTGCGCACAATTACTGGAGTGTAACTGGGGACTCTGAACCTCTGGATGAGAGCTGGCATAAGGCTGCGCGGCGCATCGTAGACACTTTCCGCGAACAGCAGCGCCTCAAGAACGATGGCCCGTATCGCTTTCAGAGACTCACTCGGATGTTCTACGATAATTCGCCCAACCAAGGTCTCGGCAATCCGACGCGGAAAATCGGCTTGATACACTCAGCTTTTCGCCCATCTGACGATGCTTGCCTATTTCCGTTTCTCATTCCCTCGAATTTGTTTGCTGTTGTTTCTCTGCGCCAACTCCAGCATCTTTCCATTGCCGTATTTCGCGATCAGGATCTGGCCGACGATGCCGCGCGGCTGGCGGATCAGTTGAATGCCGCGATCGTTGACTATGCCGTCGTGAATCACGCCGTGCATGGCAAGATTTATGCATTTGAAATCGATGGCTTCGGAAACGCACTGATGATGGACGACGCCAACGCGCCAAGTCTGCTTTCCCTGCCCTATCTAAGCTGCTGCGAATTCGAAGACCCTACGTACCAGCGCACGCGGGCTTTCGCCCTCAGCGATAGCAATCCTTACTTCGTCAAGGGCGTGGCAGAGGGAATTGGAAGTCCACATGAAGGTCCAGGCAAATTATGGCCCCTCTCGATCATCATGCGCGCTTTGACAAGCCGTGATTCAAACGAGATTTCGAACTGCTTGCGAATGCTGCTGTACACTACCGCCGGAACGGGCTTCATGCACGAGTCTTTCGATGCCAACGATCCCAGCATTTACACGCGCCCGTGGTTCGCTTGGTGCAATTCTCTTTTCGGCGAGCTCGTAGTTCGGGTCGCCACTTCTCATCCGAAGATTTTAGAAATGAGTTGAAGGCAACTCGAGACTGAGCCCGGGGGTCAAGCCAAACTCATAACGTAATGCTCGAATTGCCGGGAGCCGGCTCCGAGCATTGAGTTTCGTAACAGCCTCAAACGTCTCCGCCACAGGTTTCCCGTCCTTAGGACAGTTTTGGGAGTGTCATAGCCTGCTCCACAGCGGGAAGGAAATGGTCGTGGAATCCTTGCATTGGACCATCGCCTGTGAATGACCGGCAATTCAGAAGTAACCACGAAAATGGAGTTCTGTCCGTATTGGCGGCCATCCGATCGTAACTCGAAATTGGGTGCCAGGTCAGCTCGTCGAGCGCATTGGCCTGTTAGCAGCAACTCTCTTCGACCAAGCTTCTAGTAAAACCCGTTTTCTTCCGAGGCGAAATCCTCTCGGTTAGCCGGTTCGTTGTTGGACGGGCATTGGGGTTCCCGGAACCGCGATGGCAACTCAAGACCCGCGCGTTGTTGGCGAAAAATCGTAAATGTATTCGCCTACGCCGACTACTCCTCGAAAGTCGGCATCCCTTCATTGATCGTGCAGGAATGTAGGATCACGACTCAGCGAACCTCGAAGACCTCATGCCGACTGCGGCTGCCCGTTTACAATCACATTCTCGAACCTGAGACCTTTGACGCCGCTGGCCGTGAGCTTTTCTTGCTGCAGCACCACATCGAAATCCTTAAAGGAAATGTTACTGATCTCCGTTTGACCAGGGTTTGGCCTGATCGCGCCGAAGGCTGTGTAATGACCCTTGATGCCGATGAAGCTCAGGTTACGAACCACAGACTGCGGCGGCGCTTCACCCTGCAGATTCGCATACTGCGACCACGGCTGCACCGAAAGGATCGCGGAGGCCGTGGCTTCCGAGGTGATGTTGCGGAACGTGATGTCCTCATAATGCTGCGGCGTGTCCGGC
>Ga0182024_10016429_pt1 | contig 14039 bp, 12 predicted proteins | sample P32metaG_FD_120480 | JGI IMG/M metagenome (GOLD analysis project Ga0182024, IMG submission 120480) | Permafrost microbial communities from Stordalen Mire, Sweden - P3-2 metaG (Illumina Assembly) | ecosystem: Environmental > Terrestrial > Soil > Wetlands > Permafrost | place: Sweden: Stordalen... | reverse complement strand
TCTTGCCGACGCCGGACCCGGCGAAAAGCCCCATCCGTTGTCCCCGACCGCAGGTCAGCAGTCCGTCGATGACCCGAATGCCGGTCGACAACGGAGTGTCGATGCGGGGACGGTGGATGGCCGACAGGGGTTGCGGTTCGAAGGCAATGCGGTCGGTGAGCGTCGGTCGTGGTTTGTCGTCGATCGTGTGAGCGGCGGCATCGACGACTCGGCCCAACAGCGCTTCGCCGACGCGTAGCCAGCGCGACGTCCGCACCAGGCGCACGCGGTTGCCACGGCGGATGCCGTTCATCTCATCCAGCAGATAGACGATCGTCAGATCGTCGCGAAACCCGACCACTTCGGCCGACAACGGCCTGCCGCTCTGGCGCTGGATTTCGACCATCGCTCCGACCGGCGCCGGAAAATCGGCCACCGCCGCGGTCATGCCGACCGTCCGAACGACGCTACCCCACAGGGCCGTCGGCAGCAGTTGTTCGAGTTGTGTGCTGATGTCCAACATGATGGTTTCACAGGGCAGCGGCGGGGAACTTTTTCCCGCCACGAGCCTCAGCTCAATTCCTCTTCGATGCGTGCCAGTTGGGCTTCAAATTGTTGATCGATGCCTCCCGAACGCGTGTCGACACGGCATCCACCGGCCGAAATTGTCTCATCGGCGATCACCTCGGCTCCGCCTACCCGCGCCAGTTCGGCCACCAACGCTTGGACCTGGCCGCCGAGAGCCGCGTGGTCGGCCGGGTGGAGCCGGAGCTGGATCTGGGTGCTGCCAGCCGCCATCTCCAGCGCCTCGCGAATGAGCGTCAGGGTGATGTCCGGTTGGCGCTTGACTTCGCGCCGCGCGATCCGTGACGCGATCGCGGTGGCAACTTTCAGCATCGCGGTTTCCGAGTGAGCCAGCCACGTTTGTCGGGCTTGAACGATCCCTTGAACCGCTTCGGTCAGTGCGGGCATCAGGCTGGCCATCTGTTTGCCGATCCGCTCGTCGATCTGCGCCTCGGCTGCGCGCTGTGCGGCTTGACGCCCTTCTTGCTCGGCGCGCTGACGAATCTCGACGGCCTCGCGCCCGGCCTTGACCAGCAAATTGGTCGCCTGCCCACGGACTTCGGCCAGATAAGTGCTGGCCCGGACCGTGAGATCCTCGAGATTAAAGGTGCCGCCGTCGCGCAGTCGCTGGGCACTGAAGGTTTTGATTACCGAGCTCATCCTGAATTCCGCCGCCAATTTCTAGTTAGACCGCCACGCTCAGACGCTTGGAATCGCTCGGACTATTGCCTCGCGATGCCACGATTCTCGACGCCAATTGAGCCAATTCGTGTTGGGCCTGCTCCACGTCGCTCAGCCGAGTGGGGCCAAGACGCTCCATCCGCTGCCGCAGATTCTGTGCCTGGTCGGCGGGCAGTAAATCCAACACGCGGGGAATCAACGTTTCGGCCGCTCCCAACAGTGCCAACAACACCAGTTCTTCGGGCGCCTGACGCAGCAGGCTGGCCAGCGTCGGGTCATCCAGCCGCTGGACGTCTGCGAAAGTGAGCGTGCGCCGCGGAGCAACCGCTAATTTGCTGGCCAAGCGCCGATCGCGCAATGCCAGGCTGTCCAGAATGTTCTGCTTGGCACGGTCGGTCGACGCGGCCAAGATGCCGCGCAGCGTGGCCAGGCCTGCCGTCCGCCGCCGCAGCGCTTGCGATTGTTCAAGCATCCACGACTGCATGCCGCGCTCGATGTCGGCCAGAACCTCCGGATGCGTGTCGTCCAGATGGACCAACCGCAGAGTCACCTCGCCTTGAAATTCCGCCGGCAGCAGCGCCAAAACGTCGGCCGCCCGATCGCTTGTCAGATGCGATAATACGACCGCCACGGTCTGCGGTTGTTCGCGCTCCAGGTAGCGCGCCAGCGCATCGCTCGAAGTCTCGGCCAGAAACCGGAAAGGCTCGCTCGGTCCGCCCCTGGTTTCGGCGGCCGCCGATACGCCGGCACTCTGCCGAGACCAGTCGGCCGGCGAGGAAAACGGCGTCCCGAGTTGCACCTCGATCGGCGCGAGCTCTTCGGCCGGCGGCAGCGCGACGCTTGGCAACCACTCATCGATCGCATCGCCATCCAACTCGATACCGGGCGGCGACTTTTCTGGGACAAGCGGACCAATGCGAAAAAATTCTTCGATCGTGGCCCGCTGTTCGTTGGGGGAGACCTTGCCCAGGGACTCGATCGCCGCGCGCACGGCGTCTGCTTGCTCGGTCGGCATCTGATCGAGCAGGCTCTCGGCCGTCGGAGGGTCGAGGCTGGCGATCAGGATCGCAGCTTTTCGGACGGCTAGTTTTCGATTTCGCATGAAGGTTGGTCCTGATCAAGGCGCGCTATCGCTGCCGCTTTTTGGGGCTGTCTGCTGTGCGGCGTTTTACGCCAAACGCTCGGTTGCGCCTTGGAATGATTCACCTGCCTAATTTGGGTTGCCCGAATTGCCGATCCAGGCCCGCAGTACATTGACCGCCGTATCGGGGTCTTCCTTCACCAGTTCACTCAATTCTTCCCGTAGCGAGGGGCCATGCGGCGTGCGTCGCTTCAGCCGATTCCGCACGGCTTGGACGCCAACATGCGGCGCCGGCTGGCCCTCGGCGGCCGGTGTGTTTTCGCTGAAGCGAGCGGCAAACATCTCTCCCTGGTCGGGTTGCGCCATGGCCGCCGGTACGGCGCGAACCATCGAACGCAACAGCCCCAGGCCGACCAGCGCCACGCCAATCATTCCCACCGTTTGCCAATGCTGAGCGAGCCAGCCGGAAACGATATCGATCATTGCCGGCTTGGCAATCGTCGGACCGGGCAAATGCTGGAACGTGGTCACTTTGACCCGCGGAAAGGGATCGGTCCCGGCTGCTGCCGGCGCGGGCAACAAGGCCACGACCGCGCTTTCGATTTCGCCTTTGACGGTGCTCTCGATATTGGCCAGCGCCGTGGCGTCTGGTTTTTGAGGAGGCGCGCCCGGCACCGCCGGATTCCTTTCGTACCAGACCTTTTCGTAGTAGCTGCTCGGAATGCTGATCGCGACCGTCACCCGTTTGGGCGTCAGTCCCTGTTGAGTGGAATGGCGAACCGTACTGGGGACGGCGGCCTGAGTTTCGAGGTGATTGTCTTCCAGCGTGTTCTCCGATCCGCCGGACGAGCCGACGACCGCGGGCTGGTTGACGCCGTTCTGGGCGGTCACGCCGGGACGCCCGCTCGTAGCAGCGCCGCGATTGAGGCTGGCCTTCGAGGTTTCGATCGTGCTGTAGGGAACCGCCTTGGGATCGTAATCGGTGTGGGTTTCGGAATGTTCTGTTTCCGGATCGAGTTCGACGTTCGAAGTAACCAGCACGCCCGGAATGTAGGCCAATGTGGCGCTGATCTTCTCTTGCCACTGTTTTTCGTAGATTCGCTTGCGCGAGCCGTACGGATCTTCGCTGCCACCGGACAGCCCGCCGCCGCCGGCGCCGGGATAAACCTGGCCGTTGAGATCGGTGACGCTGATGTTATCGGCTTTGGCGCCGATGGCCGGCGCGACGGTATGCCGGATCGTGCGGACCTGATCCTCTTCCAAAGCCATTCCGGTCGACGTTTTGACGCTGACCGAGGCGGTCACGTTACGGGTTTTTCCGAAGGGGCCCGATTCTTCGACGTCGTACATGACGGCGGCGGTTTCGATGCCGCGCATGTTGCCGATGATCAACTGCAGTTCATTTTGCGTGGCGATTTTGGTCGCCTGCCGGCGGAGCTCCTTGTCGGCCCAGAAACTGTTGGTGGCGACGACCTTCTCCAGGTACTTGCCGAACGTTGGCGGCAGTGCCCCGGCGTCGGCCAGCGCGCCCATGTAGACCGACTGCTTGCCGGAACTGACGTGGATCCGATTCCCCTCGATCCGATAGTCGTTGAGGTTCGCCTTGGCGAAGGCGGCCTCCATGTTGTGCAGTTGCGGGGAGCTGAAGACTTCGCCTCCCATGAGGTAGGCGTCATCGTCGCCGCCGACACGATTGACCAGAAAAGCCATGCTGACGACGATCATCACCAGCAGCAGGCCGGCCGTGAGGCGGGCGCCCGGCGTCATCGACTTGAACAGGTCGGTCAATTGGCCGACGGCTCGGTTCAGAAAATCCATCCGTGGAACCTCGGTTTTTTTGTCTTGCTCGCGCTCGCTTCAACGAGCCCGCGTCTCGCGCCGTCATCCGTGGCGGGGCGTAACCCATGCAAAAGGCGGCCGTGGCCGGTCTTTAAATCTGAATGTCCTTGATCTCCTGGTACGCTTGCACCACTTTGTTGCGGACCTGCATCATCATGCGGAACGCGACGTCGGCCTTTTGGACGGCCGTCAGCACTTCGGCCGGATTGCTGCTTCCGCCGGTCATCAAGTTTTCGACCGCCCGGTTTGCTTCCTGCTGCATCGAATTGACTTGTTTGAGCGAATCCATCAACACGTTCTTGAACGAACTTGCACCGGCGCCGGCACCGGAGCCGGCCGCGTTGGAAGCGACCAGGCTGGGGGGTGCGATCGGAATCGGTGGAGCCGACAGCGGATTGATTGCGTTCATCTAGCCGTCCTTACGCCACGATTTTTAACGATTGTGCGTTGATGCTCTTGCTCACTTGAATCACACCCAAATTGGCTTCATAGGCCCGCGAGGCCTCGATCGCGTCGACCATTTCCATCGTCATGTCGATGCTGGGATAGGCCACGTATCCTTCGTGTTCTCCCTGCTTGATCGCGTCGGGATGGCCCGGCTGATACTTCCAAACGGGATCGGCGTTCGAGATCTCGACCGAGTCGACCCGCACCCCGGCAGTTCCCTGGGCGCCCCCCACGCTGGAATCGGTCTGGAAGGTGACATAGCGAGGCTGATACGGTTTGGTCTCACCTAATTCGTTGTGTGTTGTCGAGAGATTCGCCAGGTTTCCGGCGATGGTATTGATCCGCGCACGTTGGGCCACCAGGCCGGACGTGCTGACATCGATGGCGGTAAACATTTTGGAGCTCCTTGCCCTCATGTTCGCCCCCCGCCCTAAAAACTCAATTCAGTTATGCCTTTTCGCTGATCGCCGCTTGCAGTAATTGAAATTGGCTGACCATGATCGCCAAGGCCGTGTTGTGTTGCAATTCGTTCTTGGCGATGGAAGTCACTTGATCTTCCAAGCTGCCATTGCTGTCGTCGTGATGCAACAAGTCGACCAGCGAATCGCCGACTCTGCTCACCGGGTTTTGCGTGACACCGCCCGGCGACGCCGCCGGCATGATTCCGTGGATTGCGTCGCGCTGGTCGATGGCCGATTTCAGGCGAGCCTGAAACATTTCTGGAGAAAGATCTCGCATTCGATAACCCGGCGTGTCGATATTAGCGACATTGCCGGCCAGTACGTTGTGCCGGGTCTGAGCGAAGTTGATCACCTGCTCCAGCACCGGGATGGTCGTGCCCTGAAACAAACTCGTCAGCATGATTTCGTTCCGACGGCACCCAATGGCTTGCCGTCGCTCCTCTGGTGTATGCAACTCAGATGCCGGTTCCCACACACCGGCGCGCTCGAAGGCCGCGGAGGGGTGGTTGCCAGCTTCTCTATACGCTCATTTCCCCGCGGTCTCGACTACCTGGTCATGCCGCTTACACTTCGCAGTTTTACTCGTGAATGCCGTGTCGAATCTTCCGCCGGCCCGCGCAGTTGTTGCCGGTGCTAGCGGCAATTTCTGCCGGTCGCCACCGCTGTGGCACGGTGCGCCGCGCTCGCTCTTGCCGTTCGCTCTCGTTTTCAACCCGCTACGCTTGGTCAACCGGCCTTGGCCATCGACTTGGCGCGGGGTGCATAGCCATAGCCCTTCAGTTTTCCCGACAGCGTGCGCAGGCCGATCCCCAACGCCTCGGCCGTTTTCGCCCGGTGTCCGGCATATCGATCCAACGTTGCCTCGATCATCTTGCGTTCCATATCTTCCAGTCGCAGGCTCATCGAATCGGTCGAATCGGCGATCGTGCCGCGGGTTTCCCCCGATTGGATCAACCAGGGGCGCAACTCTTCGGCGCCGATTGCCGGCCCAGCGGCCAATACGCTGGCCCGGGTGATGATGTTTTCCAGTTCGCGGACATTGCCTGGCCAGTGGTATTCCAGCAGCAATTCTTGAGCGTCGCGGCGCAAGGTGCATGCCTCTTTTTGCAACCGCTGAGCGGTTTGTCCGAGAAAGTGGGTCACCAACTCGGGCAAGTCTTCGGGCCGGTCGCGCAGCGGCGGCACAATCAGCGGCACGACATTCAATCGATAAAACAAATCGGCGCGGAAACGACCGGCGGCGACCTCGGCCGGTAGATCGCGGTTGGTCGTGGCCAACACGCGCACATCGACCAGAATCGTCTGGCTCGATCCGACCCGCTCGAACGATCGCTCTTGTAAGACCCGCAGCAGCTTGGCCTGCAACGAAAGCTCGATCTCGGTCACTTCGTCCAGCAGAATCGTCCCCTTATCGGCCAGCTCGAAGCGTCCGGTGCGGGCGTTTTCGGCCCCGGTGAAAGCGCCGCGCTCATGGCCGAACAATTCGCTCTCCATTAAATGCGACGACAACGCCGGACAATTCAAACTCACCAAGGGGGATTCGCGACGATCGCTGGCCCCGTGCAACCAGCGAGCGACCAGTTCTTTGCCGGTGCCGCTCTCGCCGGTAATCAGCACGGTCTCTCGTGTCGGAGCCACTTGGGCAATACGCGTCCGGAGCGACTGCATGACGGCGCTCGAACCGATCATTGCCGTCGGCTGTTGGCCGGCACTGCGCACCGGCGAACGCTGGTCGAGTACGTGGCCGTGCTCCAGCGCCCTGGCGACAAGCTGTTCGAGCTGGTCGGCATCGAACGGCTTTTCGATGTAATCGAAAGCTCCCTGCCGCATGGCTTCGACCGCCGAAGCGACCGTGGCATGGGCCGTGACCATCACAATTTGAGCTCCGTGCGGCCGGTGCTGGAGCGCACGGATAAATTCCAATCCGCTCATGCCGGGCATCCGCAAATCGGTAATCACTACGTCGTAACTTTCCGTGGCCAGGCGAGCCAGCGCTTCGGGCGCAGCGCGGCAGGCGTCGGCCTGGTAGCCGGCGTGACGGAGCGTTTCAATCATCGATTCGCGCGCCGGCGCGTGGTCGTCGACGACCAGCACGCGAGCGCCGGCCACCGCCGGGTTCTCTGGCGAGGGATGCTTGGTTTTCATGCGGCCGCCTTTTGCACGGGACGAGGAAGTCGCAATGTGAACACGGCTCCCCCCTCGGGGCAGTTGCCGGCCAGGATTTCTCCACCGTGGACTTCGGCAATCCGATAGACGATCGCCAGCCCCAGCCCGGTGCCATTGCTCTTGGTGGTGTAAAACGGTTCGAACGCCCGGCGACGCGCTTCGTCGGTCAGCCCTGGGCCGGTGTCGCAGACTTCGATTTCGCAGCCGTGCCGGCCGGCACAGGCCGAGATATTCAGTTCGCCGCCGTCGGGCATGGCGTCGATGGCATTGAGCGCCAGGTTGAGCACGGCCCGGCGAAGCATGCCGTAATCGGCCAGCAGGCCGAGTGACCGCGGGATATCGATCTTGGTCGAGATGTGTCCGGCCGACAGTTGCGGCGCGAGCGTTCCCAGCACGTCGTCGGCAAGTTTGTCGAAGGTGAAGCTGCGCAATTGTGGATTGTTTTCCGAGGTGAAATTCAGCAGATCGTTGACCGTGGCGTCCATGGCAATGCACCCCGCTCCTACTTTGTCCAAGATATCCAGGCTGCCGGAATCGTCCGACAGCCGCCGCCGCAGCAGACTCAAATACAGCGTGACCGGTACCAGGTTATTGCGGACTTCGTGGGCGATGTGCGATGCCATCTGCCCCAAGTCGGCCAGACGATTTTTACGCGCCAGTTCGCGGTTTTTTACCTCGAGCTCGTCGGTCAGCCGGCGAACTTCCGACCGCAGCGCCTCGTGCGTCTCTTGCAGCCGTACCGTGGCGGTGTTCCAGGCAGCCAACACGGTCGTCAGATCGGCGGCGCCGTCGGGGGAGATCGAGGCCGGGAAGTCTTCGTATTCGTTCATGGTCGCCTACCTATCCGAGGAAAGGTCGAGTTGCCGAACGGGAACACGATCTTCCGCGGCGTAAGCGCCGCGCGCGATGGCCGCGGCATGCGCCGCTTGCAGCCGCTCGGCCGAAGCATCGTGCTGTTTGTGCATTTCTTGCTCGCTCTCGATCTCCTGCCGCACGACTTGAGCCAGTAGCGATTCGCTCTCGGCGGCCAACAGCGCACACCGCTGGCGTGCCTCGTTGCTGCTCCACTGCCGCTCGGAGGCGTCCTGCCGGCGGAACGGATCGAGTTGGCGTTCCAAGCTTTGCAGGCCGACCAGCAGCCGCTGCTTGGCCGCCAACAGCGTGAGCAGCCGATTCATGTCGTGCAGGCGCACCGCTTCGAGTTGCCAGGAGCCCAACTCCGCCAACTGCCGCAAGCAGTCGTGACGCTCGCTGACCAATTGGCTCAAAGTGTTCGTGTCGGGGCGCGCAGCCAGCCGGGCGACCACTTCTTCGGTTATTCGTTCGTTCGTTAGCATGTTCACATCACCCGCTTACAGCCGGCTCATCCAATCCAATAATTCTTGCCATTGCCGCCGCGAATAGACGGTCGTTTCCTCGAACGGGGCGTCGGCCTTGATCCGTTGGAGCACCAACATGGCTTGCCGCACGGTTCCCTGAGCTTCGCGAGGCTTGTTCAGTCGTCGATAGCAGTAGGATATCTGCGTAAACGCGTCGAGCACCTCGGGATCGTGCTGGTAGCGGTTTGCGGCCGCGGAAAACGCACGGATTGCTTCCTCCCAACGGCCCAGGTCGACCAATGCCGAGCCGACGGAGAAGTAGGAATTTCGCAGCATCGCCTTTTCCAGCGCGGTGAGTTCGGTCTGCTCCTGACGGCGATTCAGCACCTGCTCGGTTTCCTGGTAATAGTGGATCGCGCGTTCCAGCAGTTGTGCCGCCTGTTTGCGGTGGACAAGCCGTGCCGTTTCTCCCGTATCGCTGGCAGCCTTTTCCTGCGGCACCTTGGCGGCCTGCAGGCAGGATTCGGCGATCAAATATCGAGCTTCGATGGCCTGGCGCGAATCGGGATAGCGCGAGACGGCCTCTTCCAGGCGTTCGATCGCGTCGAGGTGTCGCCCGTCTTCGGCCAGCAGCTTGCCCAGGGCAAACAGCGAGTCGCGCCATTCCTTGCTCTCGGGAGTCAGCGACTCGCCGTTGAGGTTTTCCAAGAGCAGTTTTTCGGCCCCCTGGGGATCGCCCTTTTCCGACATCGCCCGCGCGGCCCACAGTCGGGCTTCGTAACCCGCGGCGTCGGTCGGATAGAATTCGATGCATTCCCCCAGCACTTCCAAGGAGGCATCCAACTGACCCAGGGCCAGCAGAGCCTCGCCCAGGTGGACCAACGCCGTGGGGCGCCGCCGGCGCAGCTCATACTTCAGATATTCTTCCAGCATCGCCACCGCGGCGGTGAACTGGTGGCCGGCCAGGTAGCATTCGGCGCCCGACCAGACGTCGTCGGGATAGTCGCGGGCAGTGAACTGGATCATCGCCAGATGCTCGAACTTCTTGCCGGCGATGCGATAGAGTTCGCGACCGCGCCGGCGAGTTTCGCTCGACTGCGGTTCGGGGAGCGTCTCGGACAGGCGCACTTCGGTTCTTGCCCAGGCGCGATACGTCTCGGCCACCAGTTGCACGCTTTGCGATTTTGGGAACAGGGGCGACATGCGTTCGGCCAGTCGTTCGGCCTGCTCGTAGTGCTGTCCTTCGAGGTAATACTGATAAGCGCTCATGATGCGAGCGCGAAATTTCTTGGCTCCAATCCAGCGATTGGAAAAGGCCGGCTTCTCGCGAATTCCACCGAGCACCTGCCGATATTCGCTTAGCGCATCGTCGTCGCGGTGCAAAACCCGCAGTAAGTCGGCCTCTTCCAGACCCGCGGCCAGGCCCTCGGGCGTGTCCTGGTAGACGCCGCGCGTGCGTTCGAATTGGGCGAGCGCGGCTTTCGAGTCTCCCATCTCCAACAAGCACAAGCCGATGAGATACATCGATTGGCGAATCGCCACTTCGCCGAGCGGATCGTCTTGCGCCAGGCGTAGAATCTTGATCGCTTCCTGATAATGTTGCTGAACTTGCTCGCGCTCCGCGTCGGTCGCCTCGGCAGCCAGTTGCTCTTTCAGGTGGTGAGCTTCGCGCATCGCCAGCCGCCCACGCAGCAGGTCGACTTCGGCACGCAGGAAAGCGTCGGCCGGAATCTCGTCGAGCACCTTCTGGCAGGCGGCATAATCTTTCATCTGCCATAACAGGTTTGCCTGCTGCAACTGGCCCGCCTGGCGGTCGGTTGGCGAAAGGTCGAAGTCCTCCAAATACTTGCGATTGTGAGCGAGCGCCTGCTCGAGATTCCGCTTCGGTTTGCGGCGATAGGCGTCGGCCAACAGCCGGTGGATCATCGTTGCTTCGGTCGGGGCCAACTCGATCGCTTGTTCGAGCACCGGGCGGCTGGCCTTGATACAACCGGCGTAATACAAGCTTTGGCCCAACAGCACGGTCCCCGTCGGGCCCGTGGCCTGATTGAAACCGCGCTCGCGGGCAAGTTTCAGGTAGCGGGCGGCGAGTAAAAAATAGTTCTTGCGTTCCGGACCCCAGAGTTCGCTCGCTTCGTGTGCGGCCACCACGCCCAGGACATAATCCGGCCCTCCCTGGTCGGCTGGATCGAGCGCCGCGCGATCGAGGCTTTCGGCCAGCCGCCGGGCTTCGAGGTAAGAGTCGTGCCCAAGTGCGTCGAGCGCCATCTGCAGCGTTGGACGTTCCGTGGGCCGAGTGCGGCGCAGCAAAAACATCTGTGTATGAAACATTGCCAGCGTGCCACCGTAGAGAGCAGCGGCCACGACAGCCGCCATGAAGGCGGTCGCGGCATAGCGGCGAGGCCGGCTGGCCATGAGCCACCCGCGCAATCCCGACAGGCGTGCGCGTCGAGGCGCAATCGGCGGCGATGGTTTCGCTGCGGGCGGAAGTGATGTCGACGTCGCCATGGAGGCATCCATGCCCAAAAACAAACACTTGGCAGGCGGCTCCGCCGCCTCGGTCAATAAAAATCGTGATGGCGGCCCGTGCCGCCTGCTGCATCCCCGAGGGAACGCCTTTTGATCCTCTGCGCCCGAAGTGACATGCCCGGCGCACCACGCTCGGAGCGGGACAGCGAAAGTCGCGCCGGCCGTGACACAATTGCCGGCCGCACTGGCACCGCTGTTCGGCTACAAAATGGCGGCGGTTTGTACCTGAAATCGCCCGACGCTGTCAACAGATGGTTCGGCGTCGCCACTTGCGACCCGCCAGACGGCAAACCGCTGGCGATCGGAAGTCCGGAAGACGCGTCCACGCTGCTAGCGCGGGAGCGCCGTGCTCGATCCGTCGCGCTCTCACTTGATGCGCACGATGCCGCTCGGAAGCGTCAAGAGCGGGAAGGAGGGGAAATGGGGCGGCGAGCGATCAGTCGACGCTGCCGCCGGCGTGTGGCGTCGCACCCGAGTTGCTCATCTCGGGCGTTGTCAGTTGCTCCATGATCCAGCGGTCGATGTCGCCGAGCATTTGGGTGGTCAGATCGTCGCCGCAGGGATACTGTCGCAAGCTGATCGACATGCCAGCGGCATAGAGCAACCGCAAGTTCTCGCAAACCCGGTCGGGCGGATAGCGCCGGCTTTCGCGGCCGGTCGAAAGCAGCCACTTCAGGCTGCGGGCGCGAACCAACTGTGCCAGCGGATTGAAGCCCAACGGAAACGGCCCGCCAAGCGACAGGGCGCCGGCAAATACGTCGGGCAGATTCAGGGCGATGCGAAAGGCCATCGTCCCGCCACAGCCGAATCCGGCCAGAAAAATTCGTCGCGGCGAAATGTTGAATGTCTGCTGGGCATGATCCACGGCTTCCAACACCCGACTCTCGGCCAGAAGGATATGTTTTTCCGTTTGTTCCCAGGCGAACCCGGTTCGGCCGGCTTCAGCACCGCGATCGCTCGACCTGGCTTTGGCGCACGGCCCGATGCTATCGGATCCCTTGCGGTCCGCGGAGCGGTCGTCGGCCGCGAGGGTCCCCCGTGGGCTGATTGCAACGTAGTTCCGCAGGCTGATGAACGGCATGATGCGTTTAAGCTGTCGCTCGTCGTCGTTGGCCCCATGCAGCCAAACGATCAGCGGATAGGCGTAGTTGCTTTCATAGTGGACCGGAGCGAACAATGCGCGGGCGGCGTCGGGCGTGGAAGTAAAGCGGCCTGACGAAATCTCCGAGGAATCGGAGGTCCGAGAGTCCGCACTCGCCGTCCAGTATTGCTGGATTCGATTCATGGGATTGAAGCGCCGGGGTTTCGGGATACCACACACTTCGGGCCAAGCCTGAGGATCGCCCGCGCCCGAGATCGCTCGGTCGCGCCGCGCGTTGGCAGGAAGCATGACTCGAGGCAACAGGACGCTTGACTGGGAGGAAGGTTGAACAGGCCGCAAACACTTTTCCGCGGCGAAAACCGCGCACTACCAATAATCCAATTCGCCGCGCCGTGTCAACGCCAGCCGGCGGTTCTGCCAAAGCCGGCTGCGCGAACGCCTACCGGCCGTTTGCCTCGGCCGGCGGTCGATTGTCAGCCGGTGAGGCCAGCCATGGCCTGGACGAGTTCCTTGACGGCCTCGACGCTCTTTTGGAACTGTGCCTGTTCGCTAGCGGTCAGTTTGAGTTCGATAATTCGCTCGACTCCGCCGGTGCCAAGGATGATCGGCACGCCGACGTAGAAACCGCCGACACCGTATTGTTTGTCGCAATAGGCCGCGGCCGGAATGAGCCGCTTTTTGTCGCGGATAACGGCCTCGACCATTTGGGTGGTAGCGGCGGCCGGCGCATAGTAGGCGCTGCCGGTTTTCAGCAGGCCAACAATTTCGGCTCCCCCTTTTCGTGTGCGATCGATGATTTCGGCCAGCCGCGCTTCAGAAATCAACTGGCTGAGTGGAATGCCGCCGACCGACGTGCAACTGGCGATCGGCACCATCGTGTCCCCATGTCCGCCCATCAGCAGGGCCGAAATGTCCTCGACGCTGACACCCAGTTCCATCGACAAAAACGTCCGATAGCGGGCCGTATCGAGCACTCCGGCCTGCCCCAGCACACGTTGCGGCGGGAATTTGCTCACCTGCCAGGCCCGCTGAACCATCGCATCCAGCGGGTTGCTGACCACGATGATCACCGCATTAGGACTGTGTTTGGCCACCTGCTCCGTCACGCTGCCGACGATTTTCGCATTCGTGCCTAGCAGGTCGTCGCGGCTCATGCCCGGTTTTCGTGCGATGCCGGCCGTGATCACGACCACTTCGCTGTCGGCGGTGTCGGCATAATCGGTGGTGCCGACGATTTTGGAGTCGAAACCCATGATCGGCGAGGCTTGCATCAGGTCGAGTGCTTTGCCGCGCGGCATGTCGCCCATTTGGGGAATATCGACGAGAACAATATCGCCGAGTTCGGCCGCAGCACACCAATGCGCGGTCGTAGCGCCCACGTTGCCCGCTCCAATGATGCTGATTTTCGGACGATGCATGCATTTCTCCGCAAACGAAAAAATCGAAAATCGACGTAGTCCGTGAGTATCCGGTTCGCTCACCCGAAGTCAAGTGGTTGGGCACTAGCGCCAGCAACACCGCAACGTCGCGCGGCGCCGCCGCAACCGCCAGCCGATTGACAATGGACCAATTCCAATATCACTTGCAGTGATAGTTGGTTATGGAAATCTGCATGCGGCCAGAGCGGCGAACCATCAGCCCGCGCTTCTGCCCCTTTGGCCCGCCGAGCGACAACAAAACTTGGCCAAAGAGTTGTCCTCGAAGCGAATGAATTCCTCTTGAGGCGGGGGGGAGGTTTCCCCTAGAATTCGCCCCCCTTCTTGGAGACGGCCATGGATCGGTTCTGCGGCATGCCGCTGCGCACATTGGGTTTGCTCATCTGCGTGGCCTGCTGCGCCCATGGCTTGGTTGGCTGCGCGGGTTACTCGTTG
>Ga0182024_10016428_pt1 | contig 14040 bp, 12 predicted proteins | sample P32metaG_FD_120480 | JGI IMG/M metagenome (GOLD analysis project Ga0182024, IMG submission 120480) | Permafrost microbial communities from Stordalen Mire, Sweden - P3-2 metaG (Illumina Assembly) | ecosystem: Environmental > Terrestrial > Soil > Wetlands > Permafrost | place: Sweden: Stordalen... | reverse complement strand
GAGCGAGGGGTTTTCGTCCTGTCTCCCTCGCTGGCGCTTCGGGTTAGTGGCGTGAACGCTACCTAAACAATTGCGCTGGAACGTTCTCTCCACCACCCACCCATTTTTCAAGCAAAGGTCCATGATGATCTACCGAATTTATCTGCTCGGCCTGGCGGTCGGATATTTGACGACTTGTCTCTTCGCAACCGGCGCCGGCGCCGCCGAGCCGCTACGAATCGGCATCATCGGTTGCGATACCTCGCACGTCACCGCCTTTACCAAGGTTTTTAACAATCCTCAGGCGGGGCCAGAGTTTGCCGGTATGCGGGTAACTGCCGCATTTCCAGGAGGCAGCGACGACATTCCGGACAGCATCGGCCGCGTTCCGCAGTACACCGAGGAACTGCGGACGGCAGGCGTGGAAATCGTCGATTCGATCCCCGCGCTGCTCGACCGGGTCGACGCCGTATTGATCGAAAGCGTCGATGGGCGCAAACATTTGGAGCAGGCCCGGCTGGTGATCGCGGCGGGCAAGCCGCTTTACATCGACAAGCCGGTCGGAGGCACGCTGGCCGATGCGATGGAGATTTTTCGCCTGGCGGCCGAGAAGAACGTTCCCTGTTTTTCCAGCTCTTCGCTGAGGTACAGCCCTGGCATTGCCGACATGGTCAATAACGATGGCGTTGGCGAGATTTTGGGCTGCGATGCCTTTTCACCCTGCTCGCTGGAATCCCATCATCCCGACCTGTTTTGGTACGGGGTGCATGGCGTGGAAATTCTGTTCACCATCATGGGCCCGGGCTGCGAGACGGTCTCGCGAACGCACACCGCCGATACGGACTACGTGGTGGGAGTGTGGAAAGATGGCCGGGTGGGAACGTTCCGTGGCATGCGGAAGGGAGCTCACAGCTACGGCGCCATGGTGTTTGGATCGAAATCGATCCAGCGCAGCGGAGATTTTGGCGGCTATGAACCGCTGGTGGTGGAAATCGCCAAATTCTTGCGCGCCGGCAAGTCGCCCGTGAGTGCGGAGACAACGCTCGAGATGTTCGCCTTCATGGAAGCGGCCGACGAAAGCAAGCGTGAGGGAGGAAAACCCGTCGCGCTTGCGCAGGTGGTCGACGCGGCACGCAAGACGGGCACCAAGGCGGGGCAGCCGTGAGATGTGCCGGTTGAAAGGCGGTTTCGTCGAGAAATCGACAGAGCGCGGACGCTCCTTGACGAAGCGTCCGCGCTGCGTGGCGTCTTGCTAAGTCTTTGGATGGCCAGGCATCAAAGCGCGCGAGATGCCGACGACCAGGCACGCGCCGACGGCGGCGATGACGACGCTTCCCCAGAAGCCCGCATCGCCGTGAATGAAGAATCCAGACAATATCCCGCCGACCATCGCCCCGATCAGGCCCAGGATCATGTCGCGGAGAACGCCGTATCCGCCACCGCTCATCGCCAAACCGGCCAGCCAGCCGCCTAAAATGCCGACCACGATCCAAGCAATCCAGCCGCCAGGGTTCATGACCAATTCTGCAAAGAGTGTCATGGGTGTTTCTCCTTCTTCACATCTGCTCAGGGGGAATCAGAGGGTAAACAAAGACGGGTTGTCATCCATTGCGAGAACCACAGATCAATCGCCGGCTGGGATCGCCGGCACGTCAATTCCCAACGCGGTCGCCAGATCGATGGCGTGATCCTGTTCCTCGGTAACGATGCGTCGCAGGATTTCCGACAGCGCGAATTCGTTCAGACTGTCGGCCTGTCGGATGCGCGTTCGATAATGCCCGATCGTTTCGATCTCGTTGTCCAAATCGGCTCGCAGCATGACTTTCGCATCCTTGGAGCTTTTCACCGGTTTGGGAGTGACGGTGGGAGTACCGCCGAGATAATCGATCTGCTGGGCAATGAGCAAGGCGTGCGACAGTTCTTGGCTGGCGTGGATGACCAACTGCGCGGCGATGCTCATGTACTGTGCCCCTTTCATCACCTGGCTGTAGGTGACATAGGCGATGATCGCCTGATATTCCCGTGCCAGATCTTCATTCAAGGCATCAATCAATTGCTCGCGTGTGACCGAAGCGGTACTGACCAAGAGAGTCTCCTTTTTCGAATGTCTGCCCAAACACCCGCGGCCAGCGGCCGCTACGGATGTTCCATTGGATAAAAATCAAAGTGCGACATCGTGGTGTGTCGAGGGAGTCTGCGTTGTAAAGGGGTTGATTGCGCTGGCCGGCAGCGACGTGTTGGCCGGGTGCGGAGCATCGACGGGCGAATCTTCGCGGAGCGAGGCAAACTCCGCCTTCACTTGCGCTAAATCCGCGTCGGAATGATCTTCGAGCCCAACCAGCGCGGTCCGCGCTTGTTCGATGGCCCGCAGCAGTTCGTCGAGCTTCAGTTGCATAACTTTTGCATCGCGATTCTGCGTATTTTGAATCAGAAAGACCATCAGAAACGTGATGATCGTCGTCGCGGTATTGATCACCAATTGCCAGGTATTGGAATAGCGGCTCCAGGGCCCCACCGCCATCCATCCGATGATGACGACCACCGCCACGATGAAGGCCCAAGACGAACCGGTGTAGTCCGAAATCCGGCGCGCGAATACTCGAAAGCGTTCCTGCATATCTTAGCCATCTACGTGGGGTCGAAAAGAGAGCGATTCACCACTGCGGACGTGACCATGAATAGACTACAGGCAAATCACGTGCCGTCGGCAGTGCGGAAAGCGAACCGAACGCGGCAAAAGAAGTCCGGCCGAGCGGCCAGGTCGAGCAGCGCCGAAGAACCGGCATCAACCATCGCGAAAGCCGGCGGTCAATCCTGCCGCGGCTTGCGCTTGCCGACCACGGTCGAATCGATCACGCGAAAACCAGGCGTGACGCGACGGCAAAGCTGATAGATGATTTGTTTGGCATAAAACGAATTCACGACGCCGGCCAGAATCACCGTCGCCGAATCGTGACAAACCTCGATTTCGAGCTGGCGGGCACCCCCGGAAAGCCTGCGGCAGATTTGCTCCCACAACGTCGCACGCAGGGTCTGCGGTCCGCCGACGTTTGCAGGCTCTTCAGCAGATCGAGCCGCAGGAGTGGAATCCAAGTGCCGACGAGTCATCCGATTTTCTCCCAAGAAGCTGCGCAGATAAACGCCAGAGCCGAGGCGAAGTGCCCTCGTAACAGGGCAAATGACATGCCGCGATTGCCAAGCCCGGTTCGTCGGGCAAACGCGATAGCAGATACCACCGGGCTGGCCCGACTTCGAGTCGGAAACTCTCTTCCCACTGACCAATTTGGCCCCTTACACGTGATTGGCGAAGCCAACCTGAATGGTTGGCCACCTGCCAGCTTGGTCGCACGACCACCATCCTTCGGCAACCAATCGTGGGCATTTCGACCCTGTCTCACGTGGGTCGGATCCTCAGCACACGGGGCGGAAATACCCGCCGTTTTCGGCGATTTTTGCCAAATCGATCGCCGCGCCGCGGGGGGTGCCAATCGCGGCGGAGCAGGGTGTTGGCACATAAGTTGCCGTCAAAGCTTCGGTTCCGATCCTGCGTTGCTCCTAGCGGCCGTCTCGGCGAAGACGAGCGTCGCTATCCCCGCCCGTTGCTATCTTGGTCAGTTGCCGCGCAGTCCGATCGTGTTTGTGGAGCGTCAAGGAGGGTGTCTGGACGCGATTTGCCAGACGCTGCGCTTTCGCGTCCGACTTTACGGGCAGGTAGGTGGCAAAATAATGTCTACCGTCGCAAATGTTCCGGAGACGAGGGAAACTCTCGACATTTTGGTCGTGGAAGACCTGCCAGCCAGCCAAAAACTATTCGGTCAGATTCTGCGAGCAGCCGGCCATCATGTCCGCGTGGCCGCCAACGGCCTGGAAGCGATTCGTAGCTTTCGCGGTTGCCGCCCCGACCTGATCTTGATGGACTTGCAGATGCCCATTTTGGACGGGCTTCAGACGAGCACGATTCTCCGTCTGCTACAATCACCTGCGCCTCAGGTGCCGATCATCGCGACGACCGCCTGTGGACCGGTTTTCGACCGCGATCGTTTCTTGAGCATCGGTGTCGAGGCGTTTTTGCCGAAACCGTTCGATGCACGTGAACTCGTGCACCTGATTACGCAATTGACCGCTAGAAGTGCCAACATGTCGCCAGACCAGCCCGCCGCGGCGGACGATTCGATGCGTCACGACCAGCAGGCGGTCGGCGGCGGTGAAGAGGCCGAGATTGACATCCCGGGCGCCTTGGAACGGCTCAACGGCGACAAGGAATTGTTGACCGCGCTGGTCGGATTCTTTTTCGAGGATTTTCCAACGCTGCTGGATGAGATCCGGGCTGCGTTCGCGCGGCGGGATTGGCCGGCCTTGCAGCGCGCGGCGCACAGCCTCAAGGGGCTGTCGGCCAATTTTGGGGCGGCGCCTGCCGTGGCTGCGCTTCAAAAGCTTGAATCCTGGAACGCCACCCGCGACGCGGAAAGCCAGACACAACTGTTGCAGGCCGTCGAAGTGGCCGTGGCCCGACTGGCTGCCGCGTTGGTCGATCACCACGCGGCCAGCCAAGGGAAACCAGTCAGCGAAGGCTGCGAGCCCCTCCCGTAAGCCTGGGCGCGAAAGTCCGACAGCGGGCGGCGAACGCGTCCCGCGTGGTGCAATGGGGCGAGCGTTCAGTTCGGGACCGACACGTCCTCGTCGTCTTCATCGGCCGCATCGTCCACCTTGATCTGGCGATCGATCGACAGACCAAGCGAGCGGATCTTATTGCGCAGGCTTCCCCGCGTAATGCCGAGAATCTTGGCGGCGTGCGACAGATTGCCCTGGGTACGCGTCAAGACGTGCGACAGCACATAACGATCCATCGCGGCCACGGCTTCGCCGTAAATGTTCTCTCCGCCGTCATTCAGCAAACGCTCCAAGAGGACCATCAACTGGTTCGGTTTGCCGCCGGTTTCGACGCTGGAGGGGGCATCGTTCATCACGGCGGCGGGCAAAAATTCCGGCAGCAGCACGGGCCCGACGGTGCTCAACAGCGCCTGGCGCACGACGTTCTGCAATTCTCGAATATTGCCCGGCCAGGAATAGCGGAGCAGGATTTCCAACGTCTGGGGGGCGATGCCGCGCACGTCCTTGTCGAGCGAGGCCGCGAACCGCCGCAGAAAGTAGTCCAACAGGGGGGGCACGTCGGCCGGACGCTCGCGCAGCGGGGGCAATTGAATCGTGAAACCGCTCAAGCGGTAATACAGATCGGCCCGGAACTCGCGCGCCGCGACCATTTCTTCCAGATCGCGATTCGTGGCGGTGATCACCCGCACGTCGGTCGAAATCGTTTGATTTCCGCCGATTCGCTCGAAATGCTGTTGCTGGAGCACCCGCAGCATTTTGGCCTGCAACAGCAGGGACATATCGCCGATTTCGTCGAGAAATAGCGTGCCGCCGTTGCACTGTTCGAATTTGCCGACGCGGCGCTGATCGGCGCCGGTGAATGCGCCCCGTTCGTGGCCGAACAATTCGCTTTCCAACAGCGCGTCGGGAATGGCGGCGCAGTTGACGGCCAAAAACGGTTTTTGCGAGCGCGGACTGTACTGATAGACGGCGCGGGCGACCAATTCCTTGCCGGTGCCGCTTTCGCCACGAATCAAGACCGTCACGTTTTGTGGAGCGACGCGGCCGATGGCCTTATAGACGTCCTGCATGGCCGGGCTGTTGCCCACCAGGCGGTCGGCCCGATCGTCGACTGTGGTGGCACCCGGCACGGAGACCGGAACGCTCATCAAGCGGCGGACTTCCAGCGACTGGCCGACCAGCTTGCGCAGCGAATCGACGGCCAGTGGTTTGAGCATGAAATCGTAGGCGCCCAGCGTCATGGCCTGAATCGCCGCGTCGCTGGAATTCATCGCCGTGATGAAAATCACCGGGACTTTCGGATCCAAGGCGTGGAACTTGTGAAAGGCCTCGAGACCGGATAGTTCGGGCAACATGATGTCCAACAGCACGGTGTCGGGCTGGCGATCGCGCAACAGGCGCAGCCCATCGTCGACCGTTGCCGCATCGATTACCTGGACTTGGTCGCTGGCCAGTGCCTCGCGCACCAGGTGCCGAACCGCCCGATCATCGTCCACGACCAACACTGTAGGCATGAATCACCCTCACTGCGTCCGGTTAGGCAGGCCCCGCCGGGAGAAATTCAAAACCCGAGTTGCCGACCCCCCCAGTCTGATCTGTGATACCGACTTTGGAAAGACGGGTCGCCGTGGTTTGGTCGCGGTTGCCACACAGTGGCCCCGCGTCACAGGGCGCCGCCCAAAAGACCAAATTTGCGGGAAGGAATGCTTGAGACTCGCGGTACCAGCACGCATTTTAGGGGCGGAGAATCGGGCTCGCCGTCGCGAGCGGCCGCAATTTGCTATCCGGACCAAATCGTCGTACTATAAAGAGGGTCTCACTCCGTCGCAAGGCGACGGCTTCGAGGGTGCCGGCAAGACGAGTCTCCGGGCAAGCCGGCGGCTTGGGTTTGTGTGAGGCGCGCAAGAACGACAGCATTCCCAGGGGCGGATGCGTAAGGCCAGTTCCCTGATTTTCTGGCCACCGAGACGGCTGGGCAAGGTACCCAGCGCTAGGCCGGTTGGCGGTATAGAAACCTAGCGATCGACTATGGAAAGCGCTCAGCGCACCCCTCGCCGGCTGTCCGGGGTGGCGGCCGTCATGACGGTCGGCTTGGTCGGCTTTCTGTTGGTCAACTTTGCCGTTTCTTACGTCAATCTGCGCTCGGCGATCGACAGCCAGCGGGCGGTCGGCACGTCGGACAGCCGACTCCGCGCGATCACCAAGCTGCTGAGCGTGGTGCAAGACGCCGAATCGGGTCAACGCGGCTTCCTGATCACCGGGAATCCACGGTACCTGGAACCCTACAAGGCGGCCCTGGCCCTGATCAGCCAGACGCGGCGGGATCTGAACGCGCTCGTCGCCGACGAACCGCAACTCGTCGAGTTGAGTCAGCAGTTCGATCAGCACATCGATGCGGAGCTGAAGGAGCTGGCCGATACCATTGAGATCCATCGGCGGGAGGGAGCCGCCGCGGCGTATGCGGCGGTGCAGGCTGGCGAAGGCGAACGCCACATGGATTCGATCCGGGCACTTACGGACAAGATGGAACGGATCGAGGGGGACCATCGGACGGCGTTGCAGAAAGTTGCCGAATCGAGCATTCAGTTCTCGATCGTGCTGATGTTCGTTTCCACGATCTTTGGACTTTCCGCCATCGGTCTCGGGTTTTATCTCATCCAGCGTGAGATCCTTGCCCGCCGGCAATTTGCCGAAATGCTACAAGAGGCCGATCGCAAGAAAAACGACTTTTTGGCTTTGGTCGGCCACGAACTACGAAATCCGTTGGCGGCCATCACCAACGCCGCGGACGTTATGCATCTGCTGGGGAATTTGGACGAAACGGGCGAAGAAATGCGGGCGATCATCAATCGCCAGATTGTGTTCATGAGCCGGCTGGTCAACGATCTGCTCGACACGGCTCGCGTCGCCCACGGCAAGCTGGAATTGTGCAAAACTCGCCTCGACCTGGCGGAACTGCTGCGCCGGACCGTGACCGATGCGCGCAGCGCCATGCAGGCGGGCGGAGTCCGCATCGACCTCGAATCGCCCGCCGAGCCGGTGTGGGTGTCGGGAGATGCCACGCGATTGGCCCAGGTCGTGGGCAATCTGGTCGACAACGCGGTAAAGTTCTCGCCACGCAACGGCCGCGTCTGGCTCAAGTTGCGAACTTCGCAAGGTGATTCCCAACAGGCTACGATCTCGGTCGTCGACCATGGGGTCGGGATGGAACCGGAGATGCTGCAGTCGGTCTTCGAGCCGTTTGTTCAGGGGGTCGCCGCCGGCGATCGCGACCGCCGCGGTTTGGGATTGGGTCTGGCCCTGGCCCGGGGACTTGTCGAACTGCATGGTGGCCAGATCGCCGCCCACAGTGCCGGAACGGGGCACGGCACAACGATGACGGTGACGCTGCCGTTGGAAACCGCGGCGGCACCCGAGAGCGAGCCTTGTCCCGCCGCGACCGCTGGAGGGGGGCGCTGCCGGGTCGTCGTCATCGACGATCGCCGCGATGCGCGTTACGCGCTGCAGCGGATTCTGGAATTCTCGGGGCACGAAGTTCACGTGGCCGCGGATGGGCCGCATGGCATCGAACTGGCCTGCGCGGTGCGGCCCGACCTGGTGCTGTGTGACATTGGTTTGGCGGGAGAGATGAGCGGATACGACGTCGTGCGAAAGCTGCGGCATCTGCCGGAAACATCGCACACGCATGTCGTGGCCGTCACCGGCTATGGTCAGGACGAGGTCCGCGATCGTGCCCGGGAGGCGGGATTCCACCGCCATCTGGTCAAGCCTGTCTCGCTGGCGGCTCTGAATCTGATCATCGCCGAGCTGCCCTGCAACTCGGCCAACCACGTTCAAACGGCCGAGAGCGCTGGGAAATAACTTTTTCGCCGGCCGGGCAGTGCGAATGCGGTCTTGCGGCGCGCTCTGCGTCGACAATGCATTGGGGGTGTGCTAGCGGCACAGCGTGCTTCGATCGCACAGGCTTCGATCGCACAGGCTTCGATCGCACAGGCTTCGATCGCACAGGCTTCGATCGCACAGGCTGGGATCGCACAGGCTGGGATCGCACAGGCTTGGCCCCCGACGCCCACCCTGGCGGCGCGCCGGTCAATGTGCCGGCCGATCGCCGGCGGCAAAAAGAGCTGTTTGCCGGGCGAAGTTCGGTCCGCCTGGCGGTTTTTCGCCTGCCGGGCCCCACCGCGGCACGCTCCTTGCAGTAAGTTACTTCGCTCGCTCGGGCTTGCCGAGCCGACCGACGCCAATTTACTTCTTTAGCGATAGGGAGTTTGCGATGATTGCCCAGGATGTACTTGAAGGCAAATGGCACACGATTCGTGGCAAACTGAAAACGAAATGGGCCAAATTGACCGAGGACGACTTGCTGCACGTGGACGGCGGAATCGAGCAGTTGATCGGGCGCATTCAACGTCGCACCGGCGAATCGCGCGAAGCGATCGAACATTTCATCGACCAGGCCGCCGAACACGCGTCGAACACCGCCGACAAAGTCAGCCATACCGTTCATGATTCGTTGGACCGAGCTCACCAAGCCGTTCACCAATCGTTGGACCGGGCCCAGCAGGCCGCTGGCGAAACGGCCCAGCAGGTTGCGGATGGGATGCGCGACCGGTATCAGCAGGCGGAACGTGCGATCCACAATCGTCCGGCGCAAGCAGTGTTGGTGGCGTTTGGGGTTGGTCTGGTGTCGGGTTTGGGTGTCGCATTGCTGCTGACGTCGCACCGGCGCGAACAAGCGTCTGCTTGCGGATCGCACCGTCAGACGCGCGATCACCTGGGACGGCAACTGAGCGACGCCATCATGAGCGTGCTGCCCCAATCGATGGGCGGACGGCACTAAAGACAGTCCGACATGCAAGCGAGCGCGGGCGCAAATCAATTGCGCTCGCGCGTGGCGCCCCGGCATGGCGACCGCGAAATGCTAGCCGCGTGCGGGGTAGGTTATCCATTGCGTTCCTCAAACCAGCGCGACACGAGTTGCCGCGGGAGAAGAAAGATCATGCCTACGACGACAAGGCGTAACCACCGCGAGACGAAATCGGCACCCAGCCCGGCCGCGGAGGCCCGAGAATTGCTGGACGAACATAACGTGCACGAAATGACCCACGATCTGACCGAGTACCTGACCAACTATGCACGTCAAAACCCCGGCACGGCGGCGCTGACCTGCATCGGCATCGGTTTTGTTTTGGGTTGGAAGTTGAAGCCTTGGTGAGGACGGGCGCTGATCGCCCGGCACTGCACGTGCGGCAAGCCGCTGTACATCGAAGCGTTTAGCCCAGCAGTTCGGGGATGACGCGGCCGTGAACGTCGGTCAGACGGCGATCGATACCATTGGAGCGGAAGGTCAGCTTCTGGTGGTCGATGCCCAACAGGTGCAAAAGCGTGGCATGCAGATCGTAGCAGTAGGTGGGATTGGTGGCCGCCTTGTACGACCAAGGGTCGCTTTCGCCGTAGGTGCTGCCCGCCTTGATGCCGCCGCCGGCGATCCAGGAAGTAAAAGTGAACGGGTTGTGATCCCGTCCCTTGCCCTGCGCACAGGGCATGCGACCAAACTCCGTGGTCCAGACGACCAGCGTGTCGTCCAGCATGCCGCGGGCTTTTAGATCGTGGATCAGAGCGGCGGCCGGCCGATCCATGCTGGCCCCCATGTCGCCGTGGTCTTTAGCGATGTCTTCGTGACTATCCCAGTTGCGGCGCGGGAAGCCATTGTCGGCACCGCTCCAAACCTGCACAAAGCGAACTCCCCGTTCCAAAAGCCGGCGGGCGAGCAGGCAATTGCGGCCGAAATCTTCGGTCACTTTCTCGTCCAGCCCGTAGCTCTGCCGCGTGGCCGCCGTTTCCTGCGAAATATCGAGCACTTCGGGCGCGCTCAGTTGCAGCCGGGCGGCAAGTTCATAAGAGGCGATGCGCGCTTCCAGCCGGGTGTCCCCTTCGCGCGTGGCCAGGTGCTGGCGATTCAATTGCTCGAGCAGTGCGCGACCGGCGGTTTCGCTTTCGCGGGTGACAAATCCGACGTCGCCCGGCGCGAACAGATCGGCAATCGGATTGGGGGCGCTCGGCTTGATCAAGGTTCCTTGGTGGGTTGCCGGCAAGAATCCGGCCGACCAGTTGCCGGGCCCGTTGGGAGCAAAGCCGCGCATGTCGGGCAAGACGACGAACGTCGGCAAGTCGCGGTTCATGCTGCCCAGACCGTACGACAGCCAGGCCCCCATGCTGGGAAAGCCAGGCAGCACAAAGCCGGTATTCTGCATGAACGTGGCCGGGCCGTGGACGTTCGACTTCGAAACCATCGAATGGATGAATGCAATGTCATCGACACAGGTGGCCAGGTGCGGCACCAGATCGCTCATCCATTTGCCGCTCTGGCCATATTGCTTCCACGCCCAAGGGCTGGCAAGACAGGCTCCTGGGAAGCTTTGAAACAGCTCGACCTTTTCGCCTGGATCGAAGGGCTGACCGTTGCGCTTGATGAGCTCGGGCTTGTAGTCGAACGTATCACATTGGCTGGCCGCACCCGACATGAAGAGCTGGACCACGCGCTTGGCTTTGGCCCGATGGTGCAGGCCGCCATTCCAATCGGGTGCCGGGGTTGCGGCAGGAGTTTCGGCCAGGAGTCCCGCTTCGCCCAGGAGCGTGGCCAGCGCGATTCCGCCCAGGCCGCCTCCCAGGTTCCAGAGAAACTCGCGCCGGCTACGAGGCGATTCTTGCGGCAGCCGCCCAACGACCGGTCGCTCGGCGGACGCGCAGGTATGCGTAAATCGTCGTGGCATGGTCGGTCTCCGGCTCGAACGTCAGTCGACAAACAAGAATTCGTTGCTGTTGAAAATCACCCGGCAGGCATTGGCCAAACCAAAGCGGCCGACATAGGCCTCGAGTGCCCGCGACTCGTCGGCCGTCGGCGATCGCCCCAGGCAGAGCCGATAAGCCGCCTGGACCTGGGCCGCCGGCTCGCCGTGCATCTGGCTCACCCGCTGGGCCAGGTGTTCGGCCTGGGCGAGCACGAAGCGATTGTTATACAAGGTCAGGGCCTGGATCGCGGTCAACGTGAAATTTCGCTTGGGTGTCAGGAGCGAGGGATCGGCGCAGTCGAGACTTTCCATGAACGGGTCCGGCACGCTCCGCACGATGTATCGGTAGATGCTGCGGCGGAAACTTTTGGGATCCTCGACGTCGAACCGGGCGTAGTCGTAGACCGGCGAGTGATCGTCCTTGAAAAAGAATTGCTGCACCGAAGGCCCACCCATCTGCAAATCAAGTTTGCCGGAGATCGCCAACATGCCGTCGCGGACCGACTCGGCATCGAGCCGGGCACGATTCATGCGCCACAGCAGGCGGTTCGAGCCGTCGATCTTGGCCGCGGCCGGCGCTTCAGTCGACACTTGCCGATAGACGGCGCTGGTGACAATCAACCGGTGGAGCGATTTGATCGACTCTCCCTGGTCGAGAAACCAGCGGGCCAACCAGTCGAGCAGTTCCGGATGGCTGGGGAGCGAACCCATCCGGCCAAAGTCGTTCGGCGTGTCGACGATTCCTTGCCCAAAGTGGTAATGCCAGACCCGATTGACAATCGAACGCCGAACCAGCACGTTGCTGGGGTCCGACAGCCAACGGGCCAGGGCCACGCGGCGCTGGCCTTCGTCGTCGGGATTGGACAGGGCAAATGCGGCGTCGGGACCGGGGACCGTCGCTACCGCGCCGGGAGCCATCAGCTCCAGCGGGCTGCGCACGTCGCCGCGCGCGAGCAAATAGATCGGCCGCGGTTTCAGGGCGGGGGTCAACTGAGCGGCCGGCGCGAACTCGTGCGTGGGGCCATACACCATCCGCGGTGGCGGCAAGGCCTCGGTCTGCCGGCGCACCTCGGCGAGTTGCTCCGAAACCTGTGTCATCTGCTGCCGCGCATCCGCTCCCAGCAGCGTATTGAATAGTCGCGTTCGCTCGGTACCGAGCTTGTCGATTTCGATGGCCAACTGCTGCCGATGCGTCAGCGCGCCGTCCCCCTCGAATTGCAACTGCTCGAGACTGCTGTAGCCGTCGACCAGATTCACCTGCGCCCAACTGGGACCCGCCTCGATCGAGTCGAGCGCACTGACCGGGGCGCCGCGAGCGATATCGGTCTTGTCTGACAGGACGACCATCTCGGCCAGCGCCACGCACCAATCGTCCGTCCGCTTCCAGAGCTTGTTGGCGGTGAGGCGGACGAAACGGGCCGCCTTGCCGGCGGTGTCGATCCGCACCGGCACTTCGCCCGGGTTCGAAAAATCGGTCGACGTGTGATCGGCAATCACCATGGCCTGGGAAAAACCGGGGTCGTCGGAAATTTCAACCCGAAAACGAGGGGGGAAACCGAAGCCGGGTCCCGGATGGCCGCCATAAACCACATAGGCCGGCACCAGGATGACCTCGTCGATCGCGCGCGTCGAACCCAGGTCGACCTGGACCCATTTGGTGACGTCCGGGCGATCGGTGATTTGGCTGTGATAACCCAAGGTCGGGCTGCGGCGCCCTTCCTCAACCGGCGTGGCCGCCAGCTCCACGCCCAACTGTTTGATGCGCTGCTCCAAGGCCGCGGCCTCGGGGGTCATCGCCGCGGCGAACACCTTTTCGAGCTCCTGCCGGCGCCCGTCGAGCTCTCGACCGCGAGCCACGAGCGCGCGGCGCGCGTGGCTCACCTGCGGATCGGGATCGTAGGGGCGATCGAGCCGGTCGATGCCGGCGAAGACCGCCTGCAGATGGTAATAGTCGGTCTGCTTGATCGGATCGAATTTGTGGTTGTGGCAACGAGCGCATTGCACCGTCAGGCTGAGAAACGTCGAACAGGTGCTCGCCACCATATCGTCGCGGTCGTTGCTGCGGGCAATGTCCTTATCGACCGTCCCTTCACGCAACTCGGTGTGTCCGACGGCATCCCAAGGACCGGCGGCAATGAAGCCCGTGGCGACGACGCTGGCCGCCTCCTCCGGAAACAGGACGTCGCCGGCCAACTGATCGAGAATGAATCGGCCGTAGGGTTTGTCCTGGTTCAGGGCAGTGATGACATAGTCGCGATAGGGCCAGGCGTTGGGCCGGGTTTTGTCCTTGTCGTAGCCATGCGTTTCTCCGTAATGAACCACGTCCAACCAATGGCGCGCCCAACGTTCGCCGTAGCGCGGCGAGGCCAACAGCCGGTCGACCAAACGATCGTAAGCATCGGCCGCCGGATCGGCCACAAAGGCATCGATCTCTTCGGGCGTGGGAGGGAGTCCGTGCAAGTCGTAGGTCAGTCGGCGAATCAACACGCGCCGGTCGGCCTCGGCCGAAGGCTCGAGGCCGCTGGCGCGCAGTTTGTCGAGAACAAAAGCGTCGATCGGGGTGCGAACCCAAGGGGAATCGAGCTTTGGCACCGTGTGTTCGGCGAGCGGTTTGAGCGACCACCAATTGGCGTCGATCTCGTGCTTGTCGGCGAGGATT
>Ga0182024_10016427_pt1 | contig 14041 bp, 15 predicted proteins | sample P32metaG_FD_120480 | JGI IMG/M metagenome (GOLD analysis project Ga0182024, IMG submission 120480) | Permafrost microbial communities from Stordalen Mire, Sweden - P3-2 metaG (Illumina Assembly) | ecosystem: Environmental > Terrestrial > Soil > Wetlands > Permafrost | place: Sweden: Stordalen... | reverse complement strand
GGGAGCAATGTCTTCGATTGGTTTACCCATCCGGCGGCCATGAAGCTCGACAAAATATTGCACTAAGGCCGGAATGTCTTCGCAGCGCTCCCGCAGCGGTGGCAGCAGGATAGGAAACACGTTCAGACGATAGTAGAGGTCGTTGCGAAACTTGCCTTGCTTCACCATGTTTGCCAAATCTCGGTTGGTAGCAGCCACGAGCCGAACGTCCACCTGGTGAGTCCGTGTGCCGCCCAAGCGTTCGAACTCCTGTTCCTGCAATACACGCAGCAGTTTGGGCTGCAGTGCCAACGGAATATCGCCCACCTCGTCCAAAAAAAGGGTCCCTTTATCGGCCACTTCGAAACGACCAATCTTTTGCGCGATAGCACCTGTAAAAGCGCCCTTTTCATGGCCAAAGAGTTCGCTTTCCAGAAGGTCGAACGGAATGGCGGCGCAATTCAGTTTCACGAACGAACGTCCGCACCGCGAGCTGATGTTGTGAACCGCGCGTGCAATCAGCTCCTTTCCGGTGCCGGTTTCTCCCTGTATCAACACGGTGGAATCGGTCGGCGCCACCTGTTCGACCTGTTCGAGCACAGCCTCCAGAGCAGGGCTGCTGCCTATAAGTTGCTCGAATCGACTCCGATTACGGTCCTGGTCAGCGAAAGCTACCACAGAGCACCTCCTGGCGCACCCAGATGACGTTCAGTCGCCGGTTCAGTTCTCCAGCGCCACTCGAACACTCTCGAGCAGGGTTTCTTCGTCGAACGGTTTTGCCAGAAACTCCACTGCGCCTGCTCTCAATGCCTGCATGCGCATTCTTTCGTCGCCATGTGCAGTTATGAAGATGATTGGGATCCTGCAACGCTCGGCGCTCAGCTTCGCCTGCAGTTCGAGACCGGACATTCCCGGCATACTGATATCCGCGATCAGACATCCAGTCTCGTGCTGTCGGCCAGACTTCAGGAATTCTTCCGCCGACTCAAACGCGCACGCGGGCAGGTCGACCGCTTTCAACAGGCCCTGCAGTGCGTTGCGCATCAAATCATCGTCATCGACGATGGCAACCAATTTGGTATTCCTCTGAATGTCCATGAGGCGACTCTAGCAGTGTGGCCAAAAATGGTTCAATTATGCTTTGGTATAAGGACCCTAATACCCTGATCAGGGAAGCAGATCCTCCTGGAGAGCCTGCATTTTAGAGAACGGAGTTAAAAGGAAAGGATTGCGAACTGCAAAATCCTTCTTGCGTAGTAGCGCCGAGCTAAACTACGTTTTGCCGCGTTGAAGCTCAAGCTTCGCCGCCATTCCAACCAATGCCGCCAGTGACTCAGCTTTCATCTTCCTCATCACGTGTCCGCGATGGACCTTCACGGTGATTTCGCTGGTCCCGAGCTCAGACGCTATTTGCTTATTGAGCATGCCCGAAACCACTAACCGCATGACCTCGCGCTCGCGTGTGGTCAACACATCATAGTGTTTTCGAAGCTCGGCAATCTCACTCTGCTGTTCGCGCGTCACTTGGTCACGCTCCAAAGCTTGGTGAATCGCATCCAGCAAATCCTGGTCCCTGAAGGGCTTGGTCAGGAACTCCACCGCACCGGATTTCATCGCCTTCACCGTCATCGGAATATCTCCATGCCCGGTGATGAAGATGATGGGAATTTGAATGCCCACGTGAGCCAATTGGCGCTGAAAATCCAGACCGTTCACACCAGGAAGTCTCACGTCCAGAACAAGGCAACTGGGCGTGTCCGGCCGCTTGCTACGTAGGAACTCTTGTCCCGTCCCGAAGATTTCCGACTGCAAGCCAACCGATTTCAACAGGCCTTGGATTGACGCACACATATTCGCGTCGTCGTCAATAATGAACACCAGGGGAGCGGCTGCGGCGGTCATCCGTGTGTCTCAACTTTGTTGGGTAGGCTGATGTAAAAGCTCGCGCCCCGTTGAGAGTTGTCACCAGCCCACAAACGGCCACCACGCGATTCAACGATGGAACGACTGATTGACAATCCCATGCCGGTTCCCTGAACTTTCGTGGTAAAGAAGGCATTGAAGATCTGGTCCGCCTGATTTGGGGGAAGCCCGTCGCCAGTATCGCTGACGGACAGCAGAAGTTGCTCGTTTTCCGCTCGCTGCGATTTGATTTCAAGCTCCCGCGTCCCATCCACATCCTTCATCGCGTCGATACTGTTCATGACGAGGTTCATTATGACCTGCCGCAATTGCACACGATCTGCTAGTGTCCTGTATCTAAAGTGTCTTTCTATTTCTTGAGCCTTTTCAGGGCCGAGCTTGCAGTGCCGCCAGTAAAGACATTTATGAAACACAACACTAGGACCTGGGTACGATCTGCCGCCAGCTCCGTCCGGACTAATATGGAGTATCGCGTTGCCTCGCTGTGGAGCAGGACAATAGTCGCTCTAATGACTTCGTTGACATCAACCAACGCCCGTTCGGGAGTACCTTTCTGAAAGAGCAGGCGTATTCGGCTGACGATTTCCGCCGCTCGTGCCTCTCCCACATCGGGATGATCCCTCGTAAGCCAGCGTATGCAGGTATTGGCGTTTGTGAGGGCGGCGGCAATCGGCTGATTCACTTCGTGCGCCAGGGAGGCAGTCAGCTCTCCCATCGTGGTTACCCGGTTTACGTGCGCAAGGTCTGCATGCGCCTGCCGCAATCTCTCGCGCTCTTCCTCCGCCTGCTTGCGCTCGGTGATGTCGATCACCGTACCCACGAATTCAGTGAGATCGCCCGATGGGCTGAGAATAGGATGGCCTACAGCATGAATGTCTCTGATCTCGCCGCAGGGATGAACGATTCGGAAATCCAGCTCGAACTCCGCCTTTTCACACCTTGCCCTCTGGATGCTTTCCGTAATCCTAACTTGATCATCCGGATGAATGCGTTGAAAGAATGTTTCGAACCGTGGCACCCCATCGCGGGCATCAAAACCTAGCACACGGTAGCATTCCTCGGACCAGTACCTGATCTCGCCCGTGGCGGGGGGCCATGCCCAGCTGCCCGTGTGGCTCAGCCTCTGCGCTTCCGCTAAATATGCCTCACTCTGCCGCAGCGTCTCTTCCGCCTGCTTACGTTCGGCAATCTCAAGTTTCAGTTCCTCATTAGAGCGAGTCAGTTCCACAGTTCGCTCCGCGACTCTCACTTCAAGCTCATTCCGCGCTTGCGTAACCCGGGTCATTAGGAGCGCAAAGATCAGAAACACAAGGTCATAAACAGCGCGAGACACGATGTTGATATCAGGCTCAAAGAAATAGCTGCGGACAACCGACGAGAGCAAAGCCGCGAGTATGCCTGGTATGGTCCCGCCGTACCAAAACGTCAGCGCGATAGCGGATAGCGCCAGTACGGTAAAAGGCTGAGGCAAATGGAAGTAAAGAAACGTTTGCGCCAGTGCGCGAGCTGCTGCGACGGAGACCAAAGCTAATCCATAACGCATGACAACAGATGCTGGTCTCCGTACAATCCATTTCGCCTTGTCAGGATAGGCCATCGCGAAGGGTCTGTCGCGCTCGGGATAGAAGCTTCCCTGGAGCGAGCCGGATCTTCGTAACTATAACTCGGTTTTGAGACACTTCCCAGCAGCTGCCGCACTTGTGCAATGAATTCACTGGCCGCACGAATGCCGTGATGTAGATGCCTGCCTGACGCTCCGTTGTCGGGTCAAACGCATTGATCTAATTGGCTGCTTGCTTGCAGCTTCCCTGTTGCTCTTTTCTGCGTCGACGAAGTCTGCCAAGACTCCGGTAGGCGCGGAATTGGTCGGGGCTGGTACGCCCTATAGTCCGGGAATTTTGGCTGGGGAAACCCTGTACGTCTCTGCTCTGCAGGGAACGGACCCCCAAACCCATGCATTGCCAGGCATCTTCGGCCAAGAGGCCCGGAACTGTTTGGAAAATGTCGGGCGCGTTTTGAATGACGCGCACATGAGCAACTCCGATGTCGTTTCGGTTCAGATCTATCTGGACGATATGTCACATTTCCAGGAAGTGAACGCCGTCTACAGAGAGTACTTTAAGAGTCCGCTGCCCGCTCGAACGACCGTGCAGGTCGCCAAGTTGTCCTTGGGTGCTCACATCGAGGTCTCGACTATCGCGCACAAATGATGTTGAGAGATGAGAGTTGACCTCGGAACCAAGGGCGGTTTCGAAGATTGCCAGGACCGATGACGAAGGAAGATCTTTTTTGCCAGAATTTCTTGCCGGAGTCATTTCTTATCGAGCAGCAGGAGAACAAAAACCGCGGGCGGATAGATGATCGAACCGGCGAGCAGCTGCGCCGCGACATTCGACCTGTGAAATGCAAAGCGCGCACTCTCGTAAAAAACGATCGATCCGAGCGACTCGATCTGCACGGGCATTCTTTTTTGCCGGAAAGCATCGTGTCAACCCGCTGACAACCATTCAATCCGCTGGACTTCTCTCACCTGTGCCCTCGCATTCACTTTCCATTCCTTCTGTTTAAACTGCCCGTTCACCACAACTTTCTGAAATTCTCACTCATGCGCCACTACGGCATTCAGGATGCATCGGCTATGTTCGAGGCAAGAAGAAACAACAAAGGCAGCCTCTCGTAAGGATGACGAATAGTTTGGAAAGGACTTACACGGTGCGGGACAACGTAATAAGTAAAACTCTGCTTTCTGCCCTCGTTGCGATCGCCGCAATGTGCGCGGCCATTTCATTGGCGCCGGCTCAAAACCAATCCAATCCGGCTGCAGGAGCCAAGGGCCAACCATGCCCGAACGACGCCAGCGGCTTGAAGTTACCCGCGGGTTTCTGCGCAACCATCTTCGCTGACGACATTGGTCACGCCCGCCACATGGTCGTTGCGCCGAGCGGAGTTCTTTACGTCAATACCTGGTCGGGCAGGTACTACGGCAATGACCCGCCTCATGCAGGCGGTTTCCTCGTTGCACTGCAAGACAAGAGCGGTGTGGGAAAGGCCGATGTGATTCAGCGCTTTGGCGAAACCGTCCAAAGTGGCGGAGCAGGCGGTACGGGCATTGGCATATATAAAGGATCGATCTACGCCGAGAGCAATGATCGCATCGTGCGATATTCATTATCCCCCGGCTCCATCGTGCCGAGCGGCTCTGCCGACACCATCGTCTCTGGGTTGCCTCTTGGCGGCGACCATCCGATGCATCCATTCATCATCAATGCCGAAGGATTGATCTACGTCGATGTCGCCACCGCGACGAACTCCTGCCAGCTAAAAAATCGGACACTCAAGTCGCCCGGCGCAGACCCTTGCACGGAGCTTGAGACCCGTGGTGGCGTCTGGCTCTATGACGCGAATACGATGAACCAAAGCTTTTCAGCGGCTCAGCGCTTCGCCACGGGAATCCGCAACGTGGAAGGTTTCGCAATCGACGCAAGTGGGCGAATGTTTGTGACCCAACAGGGACGCGACCAGTTGCACGCGAACTGGCCCGACTTGTATGAACCCGACCAGGAGGCAACGCTGCCAGCCGAAGAGTTGTTGCTCTTGAAGGCAAAGGGGGACTATGGCTGGCCCGAGTGCTACTACGACGCGTTCGTGCAAAAGCTGGTTCTGGCACCGGAATACGGTGGTGACGGCGGCAAAACGATCGGCGTATGCGCGAACAAGATTGCTCCCATTGCCGCATTTCCCGCCCATTGGGCGCCTAATGCCATGGTGCGGTATGACCAGAAACAATTTCCGGCGCACTATCGTGACGGCGTCTTCATCGCCTTTCACGGTTCATGGGATCGGGCGCCATACGCGCAAAGTGGCTACAACGTGGTTTTTCAGGCGCTCGCCGGGGACCGCGCGTCCGGCCAGTGCGAAATATTTGCGGATGGTTTTGCGGGAGCAGTGAAGTCACCTGCCAGAGCCGAACACCGTCCCAGTGGCCTGGCGGTGGGGCCGGACGGTTCGCTCTACGTTTCTGACGATATACGCGGGCGCATCTACCGGATTGTCTATCATGGCGGCTCCGAAGGCGGTTCCCCGAACATCACGACGTGTCCCAGCTTGACAGCTCCGGCCGGCAATCCCGTTGAAATGGCCGCGCAACCTCCAGAGGGCACGCATCCGGACGCCGGCGTAGCCGCAACGAGCAGCCTTCCCGTTCCTGAAGGCGCAACGCGACAAATGGTTGCGCTCGGCGCGCGCATCTACAGCGGCCAAGTGGGCGGAGCGGCGTGCACCGGCTGCCATGGTGACAGCGCTCAAGGCACCCCTTTGGGGCCTGCTCTAGCGGGCAAGGACAAGAGATGGCTATGGAGCGATGGTAGCTATGCCGGAATCGCGAAAACGATCACCGAAGGTGTCTCACAGCCGAAACAATATCGCAGCCCCATGCCGCCGATGGGTGGGGCGCAACTTACGCCCGACCAGGTATCGGCGCTCGCAGCGTATGTGTGGAGCCTGAGCCATCGCGCGTCGGCCCATCGGAATTAGTGGCTAAATCGTGATGAGCACACCTATCGGCAGACCAAATCTCCGTGACTTTGCAGAATTCGGGTTCTGGTAAGTACGCGCAGTCGCTCAGCGCAGATTTATCCGGATGTTGACCAGTTCGGTGAACACTACGCCGTCAGGCAGGACGAGTGTGGTGGATCGTTTTAGCCCGCTCCCCCGGCGTTACGACGGGACATGAGGTGCAGTGCTGGGTAAAGAGATCGGCACCCGCTCTGGTTGCCTTCGCTTGACCAGTGTACGGGCTTTTCAGCTCGTCGACAGGGGCCGATAGAAGGTACGAAAAAATCTCGCGTATTCTGTTCTCGACATGGAGTTTGGAAAGATACCTTAGGTGCCAGAGGGTTTTCATTGGCCCTGGAGTCGTGGCCGTATTCCGACACCGCGACGTCATTTGGGCGGACAGAGTCGTATGCCTTTTCAATTGGGATTCAACGGTAATGCTAGTTCACAGAAGTAACGCCGAGGGCGTTCATGCCGCGGTATTAGAATCGCCCCAGTAACACCAACACCCGGAACGCCCAAATCATTCAGTAGGGTGTGAGGCAGAGGTACCAGATTGTTGAATTCAACACCAAGTACGTGGACTCCGTATCAGAAATGAAAACAATTGTTGAACCTGCGGCCGCGCACACTTCGCGCAAAACGCGTGATCGTAAGAATGTTCGTTACCGAGGAGGCAATTTGAATCTCCGTACAGCATTATCTTCTGCCCTGCAACGTTTGGCCCATGAAAAAATCGTTGTTGCCTCTCTTGGCCAACTGACGAATCGTTTCCACATTTGAAGCAATAGATTTAACTTACGCATACGTAGCCTCACCTCTCGCTTCGTCGCCTTCGAGCGAGAGCGACGGCGCGTATTCCGGCTGGTTGTCCCACAGTTCCTGGCCATTCGGGTTATAAGTCGTCGTCGCTCCCACTCAAATCGCATTTGCCCTTGAATTGATCCAGATATTTAAAGGCAGATGATCGCGGTAGGAATGTTCTCGCCTGACGTAAATTACGTGACGCAGCCTCAGCCGTCTGGATGGAACGGCATCCCGGGATGCCCCACGCTTGCTGGTTCTGGCGTTTCTACGTCAAGATTCACGACAATCGGGTCTTGCCCGTTTCGAATCACCACTGCTTCGCAAATCTCGTTCGGACTGGCGTTGATCTCCTGATGCGGCACGTAAGGCGGCACATAGATGAAATCTCCTGGCTGAGCTTCTTCGCTTAGTTCCAGGTGATCTCCCCATCGCATTCGTACACGGCCCCTCACGATATAGAGCACGGTCTCTAACTCTCCGTGATGGTGTGGTCCGGTCTTGGCATCAGGTCGCACCACCATCGTTCCGGCCCATAGTTGGTTTGCGCCTGTCCGTGCATGCGTGATGACAGCCGCGCGCGTCATGCCAGACGTCTGTGGCGTGTTCGTGTCGAGTTCGCCACCATGCACGATCTTGACTCCGTGTTCCTTCCAATCCATGTCCGTCACCTCTGCCTATCCCGATCAGGCCTACTTTTCTATGACCCCACATGCGATGCGAGCCCCAGAGTTCCCTGCCGGATCCGTCTTATAATCGTCAGGATTTGCGTGAATCACCAGCGAAGTGCCGCCTTCGTGGAAAAGGGAGTTCGGCCCGTCGCCAAGCGTAGCGTTTGGGTCCAGGAGGGACGCCTTGCCGACCCCGTCCGCGTTCACTTTGAGGTTTAGTAAGTCTCCGGCGTGCGGCCCTTCCGGACTGTCTTTTCCGTGTTTCTTCGAAGCCGGATTCAAATGCGGACCGGCACTTGTGAAAGCCGGGCCTTCACATTTGCCAACGTTGTGAATGTGGATGCCGTGCATGCCAGGCGGGAATTGCGACACCTTTACGTCAATACGAACACCGCTGCCAGATGGGCGTATCTGTGCGGTACCGACTTTCTGTCCCTGTGCGTTAACGATGTCCACGTGGGCGGACTGCCCAAGCCCTGTGCCGGCCCATAGAAGCGCTGGCAGGAGAACCCAATTGCGCACTGACATAAGAACCTCGCTTTTCACTTCGACTTCTGGCTATACATCCACCTTTTGCCTAAGCCAACGTGACGACTCTGAGAGAAATGTCGAGCACCAGTCAGCACTTCACAGAAATATTTCAGATACCTTCCTCATTGCTCTCAGGCAGTCGCACCTTTTAACCCGAAGTCTTTCATCGCCGCTACGGGATGAGATGGTCCCTTACCGGCATTCGTGCGATCGATGGCTATGGCAATTTCCTCCAAATCAGCTGAACAGAGTTCCAACGATGCAGCACCGATCCAACCGTCGACCTGCTCGGGAGTTCGAGCACCAACGATTGCAGCTGTCACGCCGGGCCAAGCGAGAGTCCAGGCGATGGCGACGCACGAGACCGTAGTGTTGTAGCGCTCCGCAATCGGACGAAGGGCGTCACGTAGTGCCAAGTTGTGGTCGAGTTCTGGAGAATTGAACTCGGCGGCACGACGCCGCCAGTCATCGGCCGCCGACGACCGCACGCGTTCCGCCGAGAAGCTCTCCGTTAGAATCCCCGATTGCATGGGGCTGTAGCAGATCACTCCCGTTTTGTGCTCGTTGCACCATGGAATTCCATTTTCCGCGACCGAGCGGTTAATGAGTGAGAAGGGGGGCTGAAGAGAATCGACGTGGCGGATTCGCTCGCAGCGTTCGAGCAAACCCACGCGGAAATTTGATACGCCTGCTGCACGAACCTTTCCCTCTTCGACAAGCTTCGCCAGCGTAGCCCAGGAATCCTCAACCGCCGTGCCGGATTCATCGGGCCAGTGAAACTGGTACAAGTCGATTCTTTCAACGCCCAGCCGGCAAAGCGAAGCCTCGCACTCGCGCCGTATGGAGGCCGGTTTCAAAATTCGGCGAGGTTCCGCCATGGGATTGTCCTGATCCCAGATCAGCCCGCACTTGGTGAATACATACGGACGTTTGCTAGCAGGAAGTCCCCGAAGCAGGCGCCCTACAACTTCCTCGGAATGTCCGAGACCATAAACGGCAGCGGTGTCGATCCAATTGATCCCCAGGTCGAGGGCGTGGCGCATCGTCGCGATGGATGCTGCATCATCCTGAGGTCCCCAACCGTAAGCCCAGCCACCACCTCCGACCGCCCAAGAGCCGAATCCAACCTTTGTGATATCTAAACCACTCGAGCCGAGTGGACGCGTGCCGATTGCCACTGTCACACCTCCGTATGAAATTAAAGATCGTTTTACGTCATGCGCGTCAAGGCAGTTGAGGAACCAAATAAATACACAAGTGGAGTTCGGCTACATCCACCTCTAGCTAGACCACTTATGAATCGTCCCGAACCTAGGCGGAACGCCTGTGCTCCCAGAGAAGAGCCCTTACAACGTCCGTATTTCGACATCTGTCCACCTGTGGTCGGGTTAGAAGTGGCTTTGGTCTTGTGATCGAGACTCCCGGGACGCTTAGTGGAACGCAGATCAAAAGCTGGAAGTGCTTTAACTTTACGATTAGAAAAGCCATTGGGCTACGTGTGAAACGACTGATACCCGTAATCCAGCGTGTCGCTCCCGCAACCAAAAGCTGAACGAAACGTCACGACTCTTTCCTCGCCGGACGGACATTTTGCAAGGAAGTGCCCTTCACCACTACCAATCCTCCTTCGGAGTTGGATGCTAACGAAAGTCCTGTCCTGTATTTTTGCCCGGTCTGAACAGTTAGAAGCACTTGCCTCAACCAGTCGCTTGGACGGAGTGCCAATACGTCGACAGATTTGCGCGATGACAGACTCTGCTATGGCGACCGCGAATTGGCGCATCCCCAAATCTGCTAGGCATTTCCGAACCTTTTCGTTACCCATAATCTGTGGCACAGCGATTGCCTTCTCATCGTCAGATACGTATTCACGGAACGGAGCGAGTCTCGAAATCGTGGAAACGTTTCATCGAATCCGGGTCAACGAAGACTCCGACGCCGCGTTAGTGATTGCCTCGAAGCGTGGAGATGGGCGCGCATTCGAAAAATTGGTGTTACGTCACGAGCGCAGAGTTTTTGCTGTGGCGCAGCACAACACCTTGATATGTGAAGGGATCGTTTCGCGAAGACCTCGTTTCTGTTTTGGTTTTCCTGCCTTACACAGGCCGGGAATTGTATGAGACCGCATTGGCGGGGAGTGGGCTCGTTTGAAGGTGAAGCAGCAGTGGCTATCGCCTCGTTCAAGGAAACCACATGCCGGTCCTCCTGGACGTCGATCGTGAACGCAACGAAATCGATTCCGTCGCCGTGGCACCTTAATTGGCTATGCCGTCGTTGAGGATCCGTCTCTGGATGTGGTTTTTGGCTGGACGGTCCAGATCTCATCAGGTTGGTTAATTGTTGCAGTTGAGGATTGGAGAGCCATGACCACCAACGTAATGAAAGCGTTGCGTTTTGCTGAGTTTGGACCACCGCCGGTGTTGCGAATCAAGGAAGTGGCGATTCCAGATCCGGGCGAGGGAGAGGCACTCGTTCACGTGAAGGCGGCAGCGATCAATCCCAGCGACGTTGCGGACGTCTCAGGACGCTTCAAGAACACAACTTTGCCCCGAACCCCGGCCGGGACTTTGCGGGAGTTGTTGTAAAGGGGACGCAGTACAAAGGCGAAGAGGTCTGGGGCAGCTCTCCGAATCTCGGTATCGTCCGTGATGGATCTCACGCGGAATATGTCGTTGTCCCGGCGGAGACGCTGTCGCTTAAACCGAAATCGTTGAGTATGGCGCAAGCGGCGGCGATCGGGGTTCCGTTCGTTACGGCTTGGGCATCCGTCGTGAGCGCAGCTCAAATTCAACCTGGCGAAACCATTCTCATTGTCGCAGCCGCGGGCGCGGTGGGGCAAGCAGCCACACAGATCGCAAACTGGAAGCAGGGGCGCGTTATTGGCGCGGACACGACATCCGATGCGATTCCGGGTACTGAGTCCTTCGTCAATACCAAGACCGAAGACCTTCGCGACAGGGTCCTCGAACTGACGGCGGGAAGAGGAGTCGATGCTGTCTTCGACACCGTGGGTGGCCCAATGTTCGAGCCGGCGTTGCGGTCACTCAAGTTGGGGGGGCGACAGGTGGCTATCTCAAGCGCGGGCGAGCCACGCGTCAGTTTCAACCTCATCGAGTTCTATCACAATTTCTCCCGGTTGCTTGGAGTAGACAGTTATGGACTGACGTCGCGACAGGTAGCGGAAATCGTCGACGAACTCCGCTCCGGTTTTGAAGCGGGGGTTTTGAAACCGCCGGCGATCGAGATCGTTCCGTTTGAGAAAGCTGTGGACGCGTATGGCCGGGTGGCTGCGGGACTGGCGAAAGCGAAGCAGGTGCTCAGTTTCGACTGGCGGGATTGCATCTCGAATTAAAAAACCAACCGAAGGAGAAACAAATAATGCCAAAGGAAGCCGCAACTCAGGCCAAGGAAAAACCGCAAGCAATGCACGAATTACCAACTGACCTTAACCGGGAAGGCGTCGCCGAGATCACAACCGCGCTACGTCGATTGTTGGCCGATATATTCGCGATGTACTTGAAGACTAAGAATTTACACTGGCACATGACGGGGCAGCACTTCCGCGATTATCACCTGCTGCTCGACGAACACTCTGAACAGATCTTCGCTATGACCGATGATATTGCCGAGCGCGCCCGCAAAATCGGAGGAACCACGTTGCGCTCGATCAGCGATATCTCTCGGCATCAGCGCCTTAAGGACAACAACGGTGAGAGCGTTGCCCTTAAAGAAATGCTCGCAGAGCTCAGCGCCGATAATCAGGCGCTGACGCACTATTTCCGTTCTGCACATGAACGTGCGAGAAATACGATGACGTGGCAACCTCCAGCATGATCGAAGTCTGGATTGACCAAACGGAACGGCGGACGTGGTTCCTCTCGGAAATCGTGCAAGGTTTGTGACGGCGAATTGATCGAGAAGCGGGCGGTTTTAATGCTGCTCTCTGGCTATTGCCAGAGTGGACGATCTCTCGGTTAAGTTCACACGGGAGAGCATTCAGTCGTGAGTCGAGACAGCGACAAACAGGGCGCGGAGAGGAGGCGTCGTGTGGGTGCGAGTTGGGAATCGAATACCATTTTGCATCACGCTGTCGGATAGATAGAAATGAATCTCCGAAAATGACTGAAGCGAGTCTGAAAATGAAGGCATTGCTTATTTCGTTCGTGGTTGGCCTGGTTGTGGGCGTTGTATATGGGGTCATCCGGGTGAAAAGTCCTGCGCCGCCTATCGTTGCTCTACTCGGACTGTTCGGGATGGTGTTAGGCGAGCAAGCTGGCGGATGGCTTTTGACAAAGAGGATCCAAGCTACGAACGTGGCTTCAGCTCACATTGCCGATGAACGCAGAGATCAGCAGCAACGTCTTGAGAAAGGCCTCGCGTGACGGAGCCCATGCGATTCAAGTAACGTGACACGAGGTCGACTCGACGACATTCGCGATCCAAGTCGACGATCGCAGGTGCAGGGGAGGAGACCATGAAAACGTCAGACAGCTGGGAAGTAATCCAAGGTGACGAGCAGTGCAGAGACGGGCACTATCGCGCCAAGCAGGACCTGCGCCCGCAGACTGTGACCAGCTTTGGTGCGGATCTCGCGGTGGAGCTGGATCCGAACGACTCGACTTCCCTACAAGCGCAAAACCCAACTGATTTGGGCAAGCTCAGGGTCGGAGTTGCTTCTGAAGAGGCTGCTGGCATTCCTGCCATCTGGAATACTATGCTCTACGGAATTGGTGAAATGGGTCCGCTTCGATCGTCCGCAGCTTTTTTGAAGATCAACCAAGTAACTGGGTTCGACTGCCAGAGCTGCGCATGGCCGAGTCCTGACAAGAAGCGGAAGGTTTTTGAGTTTTGCGAGAACGGCGCCAAGGCTGTATCTGACGAGTCTACAAAGAAGCGCATCGGGCCGGAGTTCTTCGTCCAGTATTCAATAGCGGATCTGGCCGCGAAATCCGATTACTGGCTCAATCAGCAGGGGCGTCTGACTTCGCCGATGGTGCGACACGCGGGCGCGATGCACTATCAGCCAATCACATGGCCAGAGGCCTTTACGATGATCGCGGAGGAGCTGAATCGCCTGGATTCGCCCGACCAAGCCTGCTTCTACACCTCAGGCAAGACGACCAATGAGCCTGCTTTTCTTCTGCAGTTGTTCGCGCGGCAGTTCGGAACGAACAATCTACCGGATTGCTCGAACATGTGCCACGAGTCGTCGGGAGTTGCGATGGTAGAGACGCTCGGCGTCGGCAAGGGTACAGCCACGCTGGAAGACATGGAGAGCACCGACCTCATCTTCATCTTTGGAAACAACCCTGGGACAAACCATCCGCGAATGTTGAGCTCGCTCCAGAGGGCCAAGGATCACGGTGCAAAGATCATCGCGGTCAACCCCTTACCTGAAGTCGGCATGATGAGGGTAACTAATCCTAACCCCCAGGATTACCCGAATCCTTTGGAACTGCCCATTGCGCTACTTGGTAAAGGCCACGCCCTTGCCGATCTGTATCTCCCCGTGCGCGTGAATGGAGATGTGGCGGTAATCACTGCTGTCCGGTTGTCGAATTCTCAAGTCGGCCTAACTG
>Ga0182024_10016426_pt1 | contig 14042 bp, 7 predicted proteins | sample P32metaG_FD_120480 | JGI IMG/M metagenome (GOLD analysis project Ga0182024, IMG submission 120480) | Permafrost microbial communities from Stordalen Mire, Sweden - P3-2 metaG (Illumina Assembly) | ecosystem: Environmental > Terrestrial > Soil > Wetlands > Permafrost | place: Sweden: Stordalen... | reverse complement strand
CGCGAAGCCTCGGGCGAAAACAGAAACGGCGACCGACGCCATAGGTCGAGATTCTTGCTGCTCCGAAGTATCCGCCCGTTGCCCAGCATGTTCCGAATGAGCCTCTCGACGGCCTGCGGCTCATCCATCGTTCGCCACTGCGCAAAATATGCCTGGACGAATCCGCTGAAATTGATCCAGCGCTTCAGGGCATCAGGATAGGTAGTAAGGGTACCTATGAGCCTTGCCTTCATCGCTGTCTTCGGGGAAACGCACAGCGTTCTTACTTCGCGTGCGTCCAGTTTTGTGAGGTCATAATTGGCCGCTCGCCAATGTGCCCAGACTTCCTCCGCATCAAGGGGCGGTTTCGGTGACGACACCTTCTCACTCTTGGCTTCGAGCACCTGCACGGCCTTGTCTAACTGTCGCAAGTAAGGCGCTGGATCGACGGGACGCGACAGCATAGCCTCCCGAAGCTCGGTAACGTCTAAAGTCAGGCGCTCAAGCCAGTCGCGAACCTGAATCACTGCGCAAGCCTCCGGACCACATTGTCCTCATCACGCGCCTTAACCCTGATCCTGAAAATGACACGGCGGCTCTCATCATCAGTCTTCTCCGGGTCCTGCTCGCCTCTGCCAGTCGCTGACAGCTTTTCGAGAAAACATGACCGGTCCGGTTCCTTACCGCTCAGGTCAGCCAGCGCCTCTTTCACCACCGCCATCGAGCGATCCTGGCTGAGCTTGAGATTGTTGTTCTGGCTTTCTTCTGGTGTTCTTCCTGCCCAGGTTGTGCGGTCGGTATGCCCTTCGACCACTATCGAATCAATGCTGGCACGGAATTGATCACTGCAAAGGACGTCAGCAAAGCCCGGGATGTGCGTCTGAAGAAATATCCGTCCCTCTTCCTGCAGATCCGCCTTCTGAATCTGAAAATTCATCAGCTTTCCCGGCACGATGACGAGAATCGCATTGCGATCACGCGGGTCAGGACGGATTGAGTTCTCGTTGAACCCCTGCGGCTGCAGGTCCTTCTTCAACTTCGCCAGGAGAACATCGGTAAGCGCGGCATCCTTAACGGCAGTGTGACTGACGAAAACCAACAACAACAGGATGAAGATGACCATCAGCGAGGTCATCAGGTCCGTCAGCGAACTACTAAGGTGGTCGGGATTACCGTGATCGTCCATTCGAGCGCTCCACGGCCTTTGAGATCACATCCCCGAGTTCCTCTAACTGGCTCCCCAAGTCCTCAATCTGGCCACTGAGCAGGTTGGCTGCTCTCGGAACCAGCTTGTCTGCCACCTCGACGATCTTCGTGAAGTTCTTCTCCACGCTCTGGTTGTAATCTCTGAGGCCGTTGCTCGTAGCCTGCATGATCCGGGCGAGGGGCTCGTGAAGCGTGTCGATCACTGCCTTGTATTCCGTCACAGTCCGGCGGTATTCAGCCAGCAGTTTCTCATGCAGATCGAGCGATGCCTTGATTCCGCCAGCCGTCAGCAGCAACTGGTTGGCGACCTTGGCCTGGTCTCCGCTGATGGCTCTTAAGGCATCGGATTGCCCGACAAGCCCACTTGAGTAGGCCTGTACATTCCGGCTCGCCTCCGCCATCTGGGCCAGGGCATTAGCATTCTGTGTAAGAAGATTGCTCATAAAGGTCTTGGCTTCGAGCAATGCCGCACCGGCTTCCTTGAAATCTTGGCTTCGGCTTTCAATATTGCCCAGGAGGGATTCCAGCCGCTTGGCGGTCGCTTCGGACCAGGCGTCGGTTTTCTCGATGATGCTGCTGGCCGATCGTTGGGAGTGACTAGCCATGTCCTTGGCCGCATCCATCATATCGACGGAGAGACCGGTGACCTTTTCGGTCAAATCGCTGACAACGCGCGTGAGCTGCGTCTGCACACTGTTTAGGTTCTGCTCCGCTGTCTCCTGCAGCCTGTTCATCAGCCCGTGCATGAGAGAGGACAATGCTTCCGTCTGCTCTCGTCCGGTCTTGAGCTGATCGGTCGTGGTCTCCTCTACCTTCGCAATAATTACGCCCAGAGCGGTTTGCATCTGGGAAAACTGATTATTCATCTCAGACAAGACGTGCCGGGTCGTCTCCAGTGTCCCCTGCACACTGCCGAATTCATCCCTGGCAGAGCCGGAAAGGGCGTCCCGAAATTCTCTGCCCATATTGGAAAGGGCCTGGCTGATGGATTCCTCCAGGGCCTTGGTCATTCTCTCAAGCTCACCGACTACGGAGTCTTGCTTCTGGGATTCCAGGTGGACGATAGCGGCCTGAAGCTGGTCGAGCGATCCAGCCATTCGCTCCATGGTGGGCCGAAACTCACTTTGCAGCTTTTCCGCGACACCCGAAGACATGCCTGAAGCCAGCCCCGGAACAACTCGGTCATTGAAGGCATTGGTGAGACGATCCACTACTTCGCTGCTGATGTTGCTGACGGAGACGGTTTGTTTTGCCGAGAAACGGTGTATATCCAGGAGGATGCGGGCGGTTGAGAGATATGGAATCGCGTCCGATATCGCAGAAATCAGGGCGTCATAGGTATGGCGCAGGCTCCGCACGATATGCTTCTCTCGTATCGTAAAGACGATGCTGAGAAGCAAAGCAACAATGGAACTCAGGAACTTTCCCGAAAGGCCGTTGATCAGGCCCTCCATACCGGTCACGGGCTTCAAGGCATTTAGTTCGTCGTAACGAACGCCATAAAGCGCCCAAAGGATCGCGAGAAACGTCCCGGTCAACCCGAGGCCTGTAAGAATTCCAGGGACAGCCCCAAAAATCGCCGCGTGAAAGTTCTGCGCAACGACGACATCATAGGGAAGCAGGGTTCGGGGGCGTTCCGTGAGAAACCATCCCTCCTTTTCTTCCTGGTCAGTGTAAAGGGCGATGCTGTGGTCGATTCGGGTCCACCACTCCCGTGGCATACCTTCCAGTTTGTCCAACGCCACTCGGTATTTATCCAGTTTCTCTGCCGTTAACCCATACTGGACGCCTCGGTGGTCAACATCCTTCAATTCGTGCAGCGCGGTACAAAGAGTTCTCAGCCGCTTACGCAGGCGGTTGCGGCTCAGCCCCATTGCAATCGATTGCCACCCGAAAATGATCACAAGGACGAAGCAAAATGCCCAGATCACGACCGGGATGTGACTTAGAAAAACCAAGAGCGAATCGTGCATAGGGACAAGACCTTTCCAGGGACACTCAGCACGTTATCCCACGCAGGCTCAGTAACTTTCGTGGCTCTGATTACAAGTGCAAACATTGTAAGGCCTGCAACTGGCCCGAAAGCCGAAATGCGAAGTCAGCGATGTAAATGGCGCAAATAACTCACCATTTTGTTACTGAGCGAGTCTTGGACCATTGCAAACGCTACCCGAGATGGCTTGCCACATTGGGAGGAGGAGGCGGATCATAATGACTACGCGCCGGGAGTTGACCGCAGCCATCAGGCGGCATATGCGGCTCGTCACGACTATGGTTACAGTGGCAGGTTGCCGACGGGGGAGGGCAATCGGCAGATCAAGGTGGACAAACTTGGCCTTGATCTCCCGTTCATCCAAGCGAAGAGGTGGACAACTCAACCGTGGGCCCACCGGGTTCTGATCGTTGGATCCTAGTCGGCGGAACTCATGTTCGATTACGTTATTGGCTTTAAAGAGCAAATAGCTGAATGAAGCGAATCGACTCCGACTTCTTCGAGGACGAAGTGTGTGCGCCTCGGGTCTGCCTTGCCTTGCCCGTTCCGCAGGTGATGCTGACCGATGCTGGTGGCGAGTTGCCGAGGGTTTGAGACTGGCAATGACCGGACTGATCGCGTCCGATTCGGCCTGCGCCCGACCTCAAGAAGTGACTCAATTTTGACCGGAGCCCGCCATGTGAGGCTCCGCCCTTCAAGCCCCTGGCGAACGGACCCGCCTTCAAGGCCCCGGCGCGATGTTCATGAATATTTCGATCGCGTCCGCCACTGAATACTGGTACTTTAGAACGCGCTGGAGCGGGAAAGACTATTTGATCCAGGTAGATTATTTACCTTTGTCCATTACTCACGACGATGAGAGTAAGCTCCTAACATAGCTGCTGGAGATTGCACCGGGCTCTTGGCAAACTTAGTAGGGCGATGACCTCCCGCCAAATCGCCTGGTGGCCCCCCGCTGCCGATTACGGTCGGGAATGCGAGGGCTTTGGAGGGGTCTGGCTAAGGTGAAGAAAGCATTCCGGAACCGCGTCCGCAAGTCTGAAATCGATATGGCCTGGACCATCCTCGCCACCGGACACCACCCGGAATCCGGCGTTGCTCCCGATGGTCAAGGTATTCAGAACTGGTTGAGTAGCTGGAACCAGAGAGACGCCTCGATCGGCAGGCATAAGACGCAACTTGAAGCCATCGGGAATCTCCTCAACGAGTCCCTCGAGCAGTTGCGCCTACTCATTAAGGCGCTCGATCCAGACACCGAGATGGAAGAGTTCTACGGTTTGTGCCGCGATTATGACGAAGCTATGGTGTGGCTGCGCCGCATCTGGGAATATTTTCGGGAAAAGCTTGATCAGCGGCTCCCGGACCGCGCTTCGGGGAGCGTCCTGCGCGCCGCCGACGAGGTAGTCTGGAGTTGCTACCGCCAGGTATTTACAAAAGCTGTGTTGCGGGATCCCCTGGTAAAGCAGGGGGCCGCTCCGCTCGCGTTTGTGACGCCGGAGTATTCACCTGCGGCTCTCCTCGCCGACCGACCTCCAAGCAGCCTTTTGCGGCCCCCGGATGCAAGCTTCCTCACCGGGTTTGTCAATGACCTTCCCATTCCGTTGCTCCAGCTCCCTCCCTGGTGCATCGATTCTCCCTGGTGGCTGGTTTACATCGGCCATGAAGTAGGACATCACGTGCAGAACCATCTTGGCCTGGAGAGATCGTTCGCGCTCGGCATCCGTGACGCGGCAGACGACGCTGCTCCCTCAGGCCAAAAGCTCTCTGCAACAGAGCTCGACCAATGGCAGCGCTGGAGCAAGGAGATATTCGCCGACATCTTTTCAACCATGATGATGGGGCCATGGGCACTGGTTGCCATATTCGAGGCTGAACTGGGGCCGGCAGCGGAAATGGTGAAGCCCAAACGAGACTACCCTGCCCCTGTCATCCGGCTTGCTCTCATGAATGAGACGGCTAGGCTGCTCGCCCAGGACTTGGGCGAAGAGTGGCGAGACAGCTTGGACGGACTCGACGTAAACAAGCTTGCGTTGTCTAACGACCGCACGAAAAGGGACTTGGCAGTGGTTCCCAAAGCAATAAAATTCGGCCTGGGCGATCTGGGAGCGGTCGGCAAATTACAAGACCTGTGCGGCCTGGCGAAGGGAATCTACCCCATTGCGGGCAAAGTCGAAAGATGGGGCCAAGTGCTGCTGGATCCCAATACGACTCGAAAGGAAAGCGAGCTCGAGTCGGCGCGCCAGGTCGCCGCCGGATCACTCAGTGCGTGGGCATCGTTCGCCGTGACTGGGGACGCGCCCGCGTGTAAACTGCAAGCCTTGGCTGGCCGGACTGTGGACACGCTGATCCGTAGCTCTCAACCAGGGAGTCGTGCCAGATATGCGCCCTCCGGTGCCATTCCTGGGAGAGGCTCGGAGCTTGTCAACATGATTTTGACGGCCGCTCGTTCGGTCCGCGATCTCGATGCGGGGGTCGACTAAGTGCAGATCCTGATAACTATCGAGCCGTTGCCCCAGGGAGATGGCTGGAGTGTCCAGGCATTCAAAGATGGCGCGCGCGTTGAACATTCCCAACGGTACCTGCGCAGGATCGCCGCAAGCCCGCTTCCATTTCCGCAACCACCGCAGGCCGAATCCGAGGCTATTCCTTCTGGGGAGTTACACCGGGACTTATGCACCACTCTCGATGGACGAAAGCTTGCAGACACATATGCTGAGCTGCTTGACCGGATAAACACTGATAAAGCCGTTGAACGATTTGGGCGTTATCTTTTTACCTGCCTGTTAGGTGAGTCGTTGTGGACGCAACTCTATCAGTTAGCAGGCGACGAACCCATGGAACTGGCCATCGCCTATGCTCCACCTCAAGCTGGCTCAACGCGAGAGAGAAATGCGATCGAAAGGCTCCCATGGGAGATGATGCACTCCGCCGATGGATTTCTTGCCACCAAGCCGGATGTTGCCATTACGCGGCGAGTCATTGGATGTCCCCAGAATGCGCGCGAACTGAAGTCCTTACCCAAGGTTCTCTTTGTTGTCGGCAGTGGTCTGGACGACAGCGTTATACGCCCGGGCGCAGAATACCTCGGCCTCATCCGCAGTTTGTCTTCGTCGGGCTTAGACGTAAGCCTGATCGCACATTTGCAGTTAATGGCGACGCCTCAGACACTCAAGCAAGCCGTGGAATGGTTCCAGCCCGACGTGATTCATTTTATCTGTCACGCAGGCTGTGACCAGAAAGGCTGCTTTCTCTATCTACTCGACGAGGACGCTCCCCATGCGCCTAAGGAGTGCTACGCCCCAAGTCTGATTCAACTTCTCGGCCTTGGGGCAGGCAAAATGGAAGCGTCCCGTTTGCAGGTGGTCGTGCTCAACGCTTGCTCGACTGCCCAGCCAAGCATCGAATTTGGAGAGGTTGGCCAGATTTCCTCCCCGCTTGCCGCCGAGTTGATCCGCGCCGGCGTACCCGCGGTTGTCGGCATGGCTGGAGAGGTTTCGGATCAGGCATGCAGGCTGTTTACGCGTGGATTTTATAGCGCGCTGCTGGGCCAAAAGGACCTGGAATATGCGACTGCTCAGGGGCGCCGCGCGGGCATTATTGGCCAGGGCGTATCTCATCCCGCTTCCAGCCTGGATTGGTCCCTGCCCACCGTCTTCCTGGCCGACGGAATGTCAGTGACCCATCTCGCCATCCCTCCCGAGGCGATTAGGGTCGCTCGGGCTCGTGACAAGATTGCCCGTGAATTCGCGCCACTGGATAGCTATCCTATTTTCTGCGGTCGTCTCGGGGTATTTGAATCGTATAATTTGCTGGTTGCGCCGCCCGAAACCCAGAGGACTACGTCCCCAGGCAAGCAGGAATTCTCCATGCTCGCGCTTCCCGCTTCTGAAGCTGACAAAGCTGATAAGACCAGGAATGACGAGCGCTTCGGCCGCACCTGGCTATTGCACGAACTGGCCGGCCAGATGGTCCGTGACGGTCATATTCCATGTTTGGTCACCGCAGATAACATCGGTGTCGACGAGCTGCTAAAAACGCCGCTTGGACTTCTCAGGGATATCATCAACGCCGCATTACGCACTGCGACCATCTTCAAAATCGATGGGTGGACAGCACAAAACCTGCTGACGCTCGCCGACTGGCAGCCGAAAACGGCGGCACCCGCAACGCTACCCGAGGAGATCAGATCGTATCTTGCCGGTGTCGCAACGGTGCCGGACCCCAACAGCCAGGCGATGGCTTTGCGCTATGACCTGCTCAATCTTCGCCAAATGATCCTCAAGCAAATTGCCAGCGGCGGTGCGGAAGAGAAAGGCCTCGAAGCCTCGAGCAAGCTCATCCTTCTCATCGACGATGCCCATCGGCTGGATACGGCCACCACTTTTCTGGTTACCAACCTTCTTGGACCCAGCGGCTTGCGCGGTGCTGCGGCTCAAATCCGCGTGGTCGTCACGTATGCCGCCGTCGCCAATGACGGACAACTGGATTCGGTAAAAAAACTCATCCAGTGGCAAGGCAAGAATTGGGTCCACATCCAGAAGCTCGACAGGTGGAAAAGTCCGGAGGACATTTTGATGTACAAGAGCTTCCTGCTCCACTGGCAGATGGAGAATCTCAAGACGGGCGCCCGAAAACCCCTGGCACTGCGCACAGACGCGGATGCAGCAATCCTGCAACTCTTTTTCGACGAAATGCAAAAGGTGGTCCGGGGATATCCTTCTCGTCTCCCCAGTCCAGATGTCTGCGAAAAGATCCACTTCTTTCTCAATGCCCTTCCATCGGCAAGAAAAGAGCTCGAAATTTTCCGAGAAGCCAACGATGAGGATGCCCTTAGCAGTCTTGCGAAACTCGGCCGAGGCCAGAGATGAGCGCGTCGTTTCCACTTGAAGAAATACTCAAGCATGCGCAGGAGTCTGCTGCAGAGAGTCAGGCGAAACAAATCGCCGCGCTTTTTGATGACCCCGCGATTCCACCTGCTGCCTTGCTCTGGGTCGCGCTGGTTCCAGACCGCACCTGGACGCTGCCTCTGGCTGGTGCCTGCTCCTTTCCTTCGCTACCTTCGGGCAGCATCAGGGACACGTTCAACGAATTAGACAAACGAAACATTGCCCGATTCAAACCGCCATTCCTTACTGTCAACGGAAGTATCCGTCCGTTGATTCTCCAGCATTACTTGGACGACCCGGCACATTTCTCAGTCCTCCGTTCCACGCTGACAAATGTGGGACAGGCACTCCAAGAAGCGGCTGTGAACGCGCCGTCGTTCTCGCCTCTTGTAATGCGATGGGCCGCCCTGGCAGCGTCTGCGGGGCAGGGTCCCGCGCTTGCCGCAGTCTTTGACAAAGGCGTCAGTGAAGCCGCAACCGAACAAAATACTGCTGACATCCTTACCTGGATTGACGCCGCGCGCCCGCTGGCTGCGCTACTCGCACGCGATCTTGATCAGTCACTCGAACTGGCAATCAAGAGGGCCGGGCAACGTGTCGAACTGATTTACCGCATGAAGGCAGATCAGGAGCATCTGCATTGCTTCTATCCCCGCCCGGCACAGATCGACGCCGTCACCGACTTGCTCGCTGACCACGATCATTGGGCGCTCCATCTTGTCGGCGTCGGCGGTGTCGGAAAAACAATGCTGGTCCGGCACATATCTGCGCAGATGACCCGGGAGCGCAAGCTGGTAACCGCGCGGATTGACTTCGACTATCTGAACGCAGACTACCCGAGGCTGGCACCCGGCCTACTGTTGTGGTCGTTCTCGCAACAGCTCAGCGCCTATGACCAATCGCGAAAATCAGAGTCCAGCTTCCGCGAAGCGGATGATTGCCTCAATAAGCTCCACGAGTTGCTCGCCTCTCAACCGGGTAACCCAATCCGCGGAACCGATCACTCTCTCTTCCGCACAGCCCTCGGGCTCTACATCGACGCACTCAGATTTCTTGCAATGGACGACGATGGCTCTCTACGAAATATCGTCCTGATTCTGGATACCTGCGAGGAACTGGCCAAAGTCTCGCCGGACGGTAAAGCTCCTATCAACGTGATCGAAACATTCCGGATTCTCGAAGCGTTGCGCTACGGAGTATCAGCCCTCGACAACTCGCCCGAACATCCGATCCCCAATAATCCGTCTGAAGGCGTACCCCAGCTTCGCGCGATTTTCTCCGGCCGACGGCTCCTGGCGAGCGAAGGGTTGAACTGGCGGTCCAAATCTAATTTGGCCCCGCGTCCCTACTTGCGGCTGCACGAAATCCGAGGATTTACCGAGGGCGAAGCTAGCTCGTTCCTGTTGGAACGAGCTCAGGTGGGCGAGAAGTATTTAGATGCCATCATCAAGCGAAGTAAGCCGGAGTTGGGCAGAGTTCCCGATCTCGTCCAAACTAACACCTCCGACGAACCTGAGGTACCCCGCTGCAATCCATTTGAACTGAAGCTCTATGCCGACTGGGTGCACGAGGATCCGCCTCCCACCCCGGAGATGATCGCTACGGCTTCGAACTCGCAGTATGTCGAAGAGCGGATCTTGCGCCGTCTGGGGTTCGACGCTCCAGAGCCGGTTTTCCAGGCGGTCGCCCTGCTCGGCCACTTCGACCAGAACATGCTCGCAGCGATCGCGGGCGAAACCTCAGAGGGAACCTGGGAACGGCTCGCGGAACAGGAGTGGACCGACCAGCGCGTCGAGTCCATCAAACAAGGTACCGAGATTAGGCGCGTGTTAAGCGTATCGGCCGGCGTAAGGAAACGCCTGCTCGAGTACTTCCGCGATCGTTGGGGATTGGGTTCCATCTGGCAGCGAACCGCCACCTATCTGGAAGAAACAACTCTAAAGCAGCCGCTGAGTGAACTTTCCTGGTATACCTTCGACGCCGCCCTGAGAGTACTCCAACTCGCTCCCGAACCAACCCGGGCGGCGCGTTGGTGGAAAGCAGTCGAACGCCGCATTCTTTCTGAGAGGGACTTCGAGTGGGCGCGCCAGGTAACGGCTTTTCTGCAAGGTAGCGATGGCGCGGCTGGCTCCAATGACAGTGTCGATGAGGAGAGCACGCTCCGGCCAGCCGTGCTCGCCACGTATGCTGCCACGTTGCTGCACAGCGATTCCAGAGGACTCCTCAAGCCAGTCTGGAACGAGGTTTACCAGAAGGCATCGCGCCATCCGGAGCCGGCGGAGCGGCTAGAGTTGACGCTGCGTAGCGCCGCGGGGCGAGTTGCGGCTTCCCGATATTTGGGAGAAACACCCAGTGCGGACGAATTTGCCATTCTTGTATCGAGTATCGATGAAATTCCAAGCATCGCAGAAGCAGACCTTGAGGTAGCAGCGGCTTTCGTCGCCGCCGCGGAAGGTCTGGTTGAGCAAGCGGAACTCGAACTCCTCTCGAAGCGGGACGCCACGGGCGTTCAGCTTGGCAACTTCGTTCCTCGGCTTGCTGGACAGCTTGCAAGTATCCCGTCCCTGATGCTGAGAAGCTTTGCCTGCTCCCTGGCGGCACGATCGGAAGCTCTCCAACGCAATTACGGCGAGTCCTTTCGCTGGTTCACAGAATCCTTACAGCTCGCGCGCCTGACCGATGGCGACGAATTGGCATACCTAAACTGGATCCGGCCGACGAACATTCGTGCCCGAATCATGCTGGAATTTGCGCGGACTGCGTATCCAGCATTTCTGTCTGCGGTGGACGTGCTTCAGGAGGTCGGGCCGCAAGAGTTTCTAAACCGCTTGGAATATGAGTCTCCGCGTGGGGACCTTGACGTCGATCGCCTGCTTTCGCTTCACCTAAGGTTGATGGCTGCGGGCATGCCGGTTCCGTACGCCGAGCTTATGGAGGCAGGCGGTCAAAGGTTAGCTGAGATTCCTTCCCAACACCCAGCGTCGCTCTCCAACGCACACTTCGAAATACCTTCACTTGCGCTGACATGCAGGGAATTGCTGGCATGGAACGGTCTGTTTCCCGTGGGACTGCAGAGCCCCCAAGGTGATCTGAATGTCCTTCAGCAGAGCGAGGCAATTCTTGCCCGCATCGCGCAACGTATGCGCTTGAATCAAAACTCAAGAGTGTCTTTCCCCAGCCTGGAGGAGTCGCCGCGCGCGGACCATCGCTCGTTGGTCTGGGCGCTGAGAGCCTTCGAAGGAGCAGGTTCGCGCGAGCCGGTTCCAGTGCCGCCTTTCCATGCCATCGATCCGCCGGCATGGCGGCATGCGATCTGGCGTACTCGATTTACCCTCAGTGCGAAGAAACTCTCTGAGGCGTCTGACTGGGCCTCGAAGCACATGCCCGAAAGAAAAAGTACGGAACCCGAAGAGGTCCTCGATTGTACCGAAGCCAGTCTTCTCTTTCCGGCGAACACTTCCTTTAGAAAGCCGGACTTCGACGAAGGACCGCAACATTGGTGGATGGGCCATCGAGATGAGCCCGAACGGGCGCTTCGCTATTGGCTGCGCGATATGGCCCTCTCGGATCCATCTAAGGGACCTCGAAAACCTGCTCCTCGCGAAGCTCCTCCGGCGCAGGAAATTGAATGGAAGGAAGTCGTCGATAGGCTAGGTATGTGTCGTGCCGCAGAGATCGCTCTTGAAGAAGGCGATCTTCTTTCACTTCGGTTACCAGATCGCGCGTCGACCATCCTTACTCAGTCGCTCACCTGGTTTGAAGAGTGCAAGTGCTGGACTGGAGTGGTCATCAGTGGTGGCTCATTGGCTCTCATTCACGGGCGTAGGTCGAAAAAAGAGGAATTGGAGGAAACCCTGGAAAAAGTAAATAAGGCTTATAGAGAGCTGAGCGGTACTAATGGGGAGCTGCCGGATTGGACGCAACTGGAGAAGGCGGCCGTTGAGAATGGCGAAACCTTGGCGACCGGAACCGGCTGGGAACCATGGACCCAACGTCTCACTCTTGGCCTCGCTTTCCGCGACCAGCTCAGGAAATCAGACACTCCTCTGGATGTGACCAACTTGTACAGCAGCCTCTCTTCAAGCTCCGTCGGGCACGCCTTAAATAGTGCCGACAACTTGTTCGCAGATGTGTGCCAGTGCTTCTCCATCAGCACAAGTGCGAATTCTTCGACCGTTCGATTATCGATTGCTGGCTTTTCTGAATCCACATGGTCTAAGTGGGGCTTCTTCGCTTTGGGAATCGCAATGATCGCAGGGTTTTTGTACCTCACCATGTTGGGTCTCAAAGGGTCTGCAATGCTGCTCATGGACAACGACCGTCTGCTTCACGGACTGCGCGGTTCGTTCTTCGACATTCGTCGTTACGGCCTCCTGGGCAGGCTGATTTACGCTGTCGTGACTTCGACGATCATTGTCTCAACATTTAACAAAAAGGTGCGTCCGTTCGCCGGGTATCTCGCTTTGATATTCGGGCTCTTGTATGGAGTGCCCTTGGTACAGTTGGTGATCACTAAATGGTTTCCCACCCAGGCAAAAGTTGCAGGTTTCTTCGGCACCGCGGATTTTATAGGCATTGCGCTGGTCTTCCTGGTCTACTATGCGGCAATCAAGTTGTTCTGGGCCAGTATTACCAGCGGACGACTCACCGTTCATTCGACCGAAATCGCGTTTCATCAAGAGAGATTAAATCTTTCCTATCGCAGAACGATCGACTTGGCCGAAATATCTTCTGCCCTCTCATCGAGTAAGAACCCAGCCGCAACAGAAGACGAGGAACATCTCTTCGACTTGCCTCTCGGGTTCTTTTTGTCCCTCAAGAACATCCGCTCGACCCCTGGAACGCGAGAAGCCGTTCCCATCTCGCCTTATCAAAAGCTCAACCAGTTCTTGTCGAAAGACATCCGGTCCGGGATCCGCAAAGTAAAGAAAATGCTTTTGCCTTTTCAAACCATGGAGATCGTGGTGGAGCCTGCCGAGGGACAGCACGCTGCCAGTTGGGAGGCGATGATCGCCCTCGCCATCGACCCAAGCGCCACCAGCCCGCGCAATATCCCCTTTCGCTTCCGCAGGGATCCATTGCTCGTCCGTCCACGGGAACGGCCAGAATTGACGGTCGTGGGCGCCATCAGTGCCAGCTTCCTCGGCGAGGAGCTTGCGCGCAGAACGTGGAAGGATCCTTTCCGGCTCCGAATCCTTAGTTCGTTCGATCCCAGGTCAGTAGTGCCTCAGCCCACCGTGCAGGTCCTCCACGCAATCGCAACTGCCGAAGATGGGAATGCTGGCATCAGACTCCGACTGGGGGAAGCGACAGAACCGGACAACTCAAGCGAACGATCATCTGCCCGGCGAGGATATACCAATACGGTATCAGCCACAGACATCAAATCGGCGTTCCCGAATTTGGCCCTTTGTGTGCTGCAGGGACACGTGAGCGACCTCCCAAATGAGCGCGTCGAGGCCGATCGAAGACGCGCCGGGCTGAGTCGAACCTTCGCTGCGGATCTCTTCAGGCAAGGCGTGTCTGCTGTCCTCGTCATACCTCCTCTAGACGACCAGCGGGCAACCCAGGTGCTCAGCGCTGTGACTGCTGCGCTAGGGTCTCGTTCTTCCTCGGATGCCGTCTGGCTGAGCACTGTGGCACTGGAGCGGGCCTCGATCAAGGCGCAGCACATCATTTTCACTAAAAGCTCCGAGCCGGTCGAGGTCAAGTGGGAACGGGCTATGGATGTCTGTCTCTACTGCGTACGTACAACGGGTGTAAAAACTCCTGGAAAGAAGGAGAAGGCTGATGTCACTCTGGAATAAGTTTGTCGAATTGTTTGATAAGGATCGACAGCAGTTCATCGCTATGCCGCTGGGCAGGGAACAGATTGACATCAAACCTGACGCGGTTCCGATCGCAGCAGGCAAGACCTATTTCCGTCTGCGACTGAGTCAGATGTTCCTGCAAAAGGAGGTTTGGGCTGCCAAAACATG
>Ga0182024_10016425_pt1 | contig 14042 bp, 14 predicted proteins | sample P32metaG_FD_120480 | JGI IMG/M metagenome (GOLD analysis project Ga0182024, IMG submission 120480) | Permafrost microbial communities from Stordalen Mire, Sweden - P3-2 metaG (Illumina Assembly) | ecosystem: Environmental > Terrestrial > Soil > Wetlands > Permafrost | place: Sweden: Stordalen... | reverse complement strand
AGCAGCCTGGTACAGCTCTAGCACCTCTGCGCTGATGCGGCCCCGCTCAGCGATCTGGATGCCCCGCTGTTCGGCCCATGCCTGCCCCGACCATCAGACCGAAGCCCCCGTCGATGACGGCATTGGTCATAGCCGCGGGCTTGCTCAGCGCGGTGAGCGAGCATGAGCAAAGCGAAGGCGCCGGCCGCTCGACCGCCGAGCAGCCGCCCTCCTGGATGAGATCCTCGCCGATGCCGACACTGGACCAGACACCCTTCCGACCTGGAAGGAGAAGCCAGGAGCCGCAAGCCAGTGCTCGGCAGGGCTGACCTGTTACCCAACTGCGGCGAGGTAGCGCTACCAGGCGCCCGGAATCACCTGTATCTATATTCGAAATATCTCTTGAACTGCGGTGGAGCTATGGGAATCCGAACCTCTGGCCTCTTACATGCCATACAGCGGCACCACATCCACCCGCGTCCATCGCCGCAGGTCACCGTCTCACGACGTCCGCATCAGTCCCCCGGAATCCAGGCCGGTTGCTGTACTTTCGTGCTGTACGGATCGGCCAGCACAGTACAACGGCCGAGATGCATTCTGATCGGTCCCGGCGGAAGTCACAGCACACCGGGCACCTACCTCTCGTCGATCTCGCTGCGATGCCCGGCGTCCAGAACCAGCACGATGAGCTGGCCTCGTCGGTGGTTAAAGCACCCGGTAGTCTCCTACCCTGATGCGCAGCACACCGTGGGCACCAGTGATCATCTTCGCCGCAGCCGGGCGCGGATCCGCGGCGAGGGCATCAAGGGCCTCGCCGATCCGGCGGCGGACCGGCTTGTCCAGGGGCAGGAACGCCTTGCGGGCCCGCGGCCGCCACTGAATCCGGTACGTCACCGCCGCTACAGCCCGGCACTCGCGTTGCGTGCGCATCGCGGCCTTGTCGTGCCCGGTTTCGGCCAGTGCGAGGGACCGCCGGCTGCTCAGGCCGGAGGCGCCACCCCGAGCACCTTCAGCGCGGCCACCCGACGTTCTCGGCCTCGGTGACCGGGTCGCCGGTCAGCAGCCGGGCTCCCACGGCGGCCGCGAGTTCCGGTGTGGCGCCGGCTCCGGCCAGGACCAGCCGAGCGCGCTGGGCGAGCGCCGTGAGCTGCGGAGCGAGGGCGTCGAGGTTCTCGGGCACGGTTGCGGCCAGGACGACGAGGTCCGGATGCCTCGCGTCGACCGTCTGCGCCAGTTCCTCCACCGGTGTGCTCATCCCGAGGTAGTCGATCCGCCAGCCGTTGCGGTTGAGCACGATGCCGAAGACCATCAGCGCCAGGTCGTGAAGCTCCCCGGGGGGGCAGGCGAGGACAGCGCGCGGACCGCGCCCGTTCCCCCAGCCCCGGGCCAGCCCGGCGAGCCGCCCGCGGATGACGTTACTGGCGAAGTGCTCCTGGGCGATGCTGGCCGTTCCCCGCTCCCAGCGCTCCCCGAGTTCGGTGAGATACGGCAGCACAACGTTGCGCAGCACCGCGGCCAGGGAGAGGTCGGACAGGAGCCGGTCCAGGACGGCCTGCGCGGCCGGCTCGTCAAAGGCGTCGAGGGCCTGCCGGAGAGCACCGGACACCTCGTTCTCAGTCGACAGGGCGTAGTGAGGGCCGGCCGGCCACGCGGTGTCCGCCCCGGCCGGACGCGTGGTGTCCGCTCCCGATGGCCGCGCGGCGTCCGCTCCGGGCGGGCGAGTGGCGTCCGCCCCGGCCCGGCTGTCCTCCCCGAGCACCGCTTTGGCCGCCTCGGCGGCGGACAGCCCGTCAGCGAGGTGGGCCTGCATCCGGCGGACCCGCCCGGCGTCCGCCTCGGAGTACAAGCGGAAACCGCCCGCTGAGCGCACCGGCTGGAGGAGGCCGTAGCGGCTCTCCCACGCTCGCAGGACGTGGTCGCTCACGCCGAGGCGTCGGCTCAGCTCACCGATGCGCAGCACTGGCGAGCCTTCGGGGTTTGTCCATCCGGACACTCTACAGTACTTCGACAGACATTTGACAAGATTGTCCGCGAAAGCTACCGTCATGTCTAGACAAAACTTAGACGGAAGTTGATATTCATGGACTCCCACGCCAGCGGGCCGACCACCGCCGCCAGCTTCCCCCGCGCGGAGCCAGGCACCGCCGACGGCGCACGGCGCCCATCGGTAGCCGTGATCGGGGCAGGAGTCTCCGGACTGACCGCTGCCTACCTTCTGTCCCGCACCCACGACGTCATCCTGTTCGAGGCGGAGGACCGGCTTGGCGGCCACGCGCACACCCACGACGTGCCCGGCCCGGACGGCAGGCGGTACGCGGTCGACAGCGGGTTCATCGTTCACAACGACAGGACCTATCCCTGGCTGCGCAAGCTCTTCGGCGAACTCGGCATCGAGGTGCGCCGCACCGAGATGAGCATGAGCGTGCACTGCGAGGAGTGCGGGCTTGAGTACGTGGGCGGGCGCGGGCTACGCGGCGTCCTCGCCCAGCCGCGCCGCCTGGCCGACCCGCAGTTCATCCGGATGCTGTGGCAGGTCAAGCGATTCCACCGGCGAGCGGCCGCGTTCCTGCGGGGCGCCGCGGCCGATGACCTGACGACCTACGGCGAGTTCCTCCGGCGCGGGGGATTCAGCCATCAGTTCATCGCCCACTACGCCGTACCGGTCGTATCGTGCGTGTGGTCCGCGGGCAGCGAGACGGCACTGCGCTACCCGGCCCGGTACCTGTTCAGGTTCCTCGACCACCACGGGATGCTGCGCGTGACCGGCTCCCCGCAGTGGTACACGGTCACTGGCGGGTCCCGCACCTACGTCGACCGGCTCGCCGCGCTGCTGCCGGACGTCCGGGCGGCCCACGCCGTCGCCGACGTCACCCGCGGCGGGGCGGGCGTCGAGATCCGCGACAGCGCCGGTCACGTCACCCAGGTGGACCGCGTGGTCATCGCAACCCACGCCGACCAGGGCCTGGACCTGCTCACCGACCCCACCGACGAGGAGGTCACCACCCTCAAGGAGTTCGGCTACTCGAACAACGTCACCGTCCTGCACACCGACAGCTCTGTGCTGCCGGCCGCCGCACAGGCCCGGGCCTCCTGGAACTACCGGATGACCTCCTGCGACCAGCCCGACCAGCCCGTCGTGGTGACGTACTGGATGAACCGCCTGCAGGGACACCAGGCCGCGCAGGACTTCCTGGTCACGCTCAACGACCGGGACCGCCTCGACCCGGCGTCCATCGTGGCGACGATGCACTACGAGCATCCGATCTACACCCCGGAGACGGTCCGCGCGCAGGCCCGGCTGAGCAGCCTGGCCACCGACCGCACCGTCTACGCGGGCGCCTACCACGGCTGGGGATTCCACGAAGACGGCTGCCGCTCCGGCGTGGCGGCGGCTCGGCACTTCGGAGTGACCTGGTGAGCACGGCCGCCGTCCTGCCGCCGGCGGCCGCACGCGCGTTCCCCCCGCTGCCCCGGCTGCCGGCCCTGGTCGTCGGCCAGGTCACGCACCGGCGCCCCGGACCGGTGCGGCACGCCTTCCGGCACCGGGTCTACCAGTGGCTGGTCGACCTGGACGACGTCCCGCGCCAGCCCTGGTATCTCAAGGCGTTCGCGCGCTTCAGCAGCGCTGACCACCTCGGCGACCCGCGCCTGCCGATCAAGCGCAACGTCGAGAACTACCTGGCCCGCAGCGGCATCCGGCTCGGTGACGGGGGGCGAGTGCTCATGCTCGCCAACGCCCGGGTCCTGAGCCACGTGTTCGACCCGCTTTCGGTCTTCTGGTGCTACGCCGCCGACGGCATCCTGATCTGCGTGGTCGCCGAGGTCCACAACACCTACGGCGAACGGCACGCCTACCTGCTGCGACCCGACGGGGCCGGAGCCGCGGTGACGGACAAGGCCTTCTACGTCTCCCCGTTCTTCGACGTCAGCGGCAGCTACGCACTGCGCTTCGCGCTGCGGCCGGACCTGGTCTCCGCGACCGTCACGCTGCGCCGCCAGGGCGCCGTGGCGTTCACCGCGACCTTCCGGGGCCGCCCGGAGCCCGCGACGCGCCGGGCGCTGGCCCGCAGGCTGATCCGCCAGCCTCTCATGACCCAGCGGGTCTCGGCCCTGATCCGGGTGCACGGCATCTGGCTCTGGCTGCATCGCCTGCCCATCCGCTCCCGATCACCTCACATCCAGCAAGAAGGGGTCTGACCATGACCATCTCCGCCTCCGTCAGCCGCCGCGGCGCCGTCGCCATCCCCCGGGCGCCGGTCCGGGCGACTATCGCGCGGATGATCTTTGAGCGGGCCGTACGGCTCGTCCCGGTCCGCGTGACCTACCCCGACGGGCGCGTACTCGGCGGCGGCCTGGCGGCCTCGCCCGGGTTCCAGGTCGTCCGTCCCGCCGCGTTCTTCGCCCGGCTGGGCCGGGACGCCAAGATCGGCTTTGGCGAGGCGTACATGGCCGGCGACTGGCGGCCCGCGCTCGGCACCGACCTGGCCGACCTGCTGACGCCGTTCGCCGAACGGCTCGCCACCTTGGTCCCGGTGCCGCTGCAGAAGCTGCGGGCCTTTGTGGACAAGCACGTTCCCCGGGACCAGGAGAACACCCTCGAAGGCGCGCGCACCAACATCGAAGCTCACTACGACCTGAGCAACGACCTGTTCGCTGCCTTCCTGGACGAGACGATGACCTACTCCTCAGCGTGGTTCGACGAGAGCGAGCCCACGGCGACCGCGACCCGGCTGGAGGAGGCACAGCTGCGCAAGGTCGACGGGACGCTTGATCTCGCCGGCGTCGGCAGCGGCACCCGATTGCTGGAGATCGGCACCGGGTGGGGCACGCTCGCCATCCGCGCAGCGCAACGAGGAGCGCGGGTGACCACGGTCACGCTCTCCCGGGAGCAGCTGGAACTCGCCCGCGAGCGGGCCGGCGCCGCCGGTGTGGCCGACCTTGTGGACGCGCGGCTGCAGGACTACCGCCAGGTCGAAGGCGAATACGACGCCATCGTCAGCGTCGAGATGATCGAGGCCGTGGGGGAAGCCTACTGGCCGGTTTACTTCGCCACCCTGGACCGCCTGCTGGCCCCCGGCGGGAAGGTGAGCATCCAGACGATCACCATGGCTCATGACCGGCTCCTCGCCACCCGGCGGAGCTTCAGCTGGATCCAGAAATACATCTTCCCCGGCGGGATCATCCCGTCCTTGCAGGCCATTGATGACACTCTGGCGGCGCACACCACCCTGCGGGTCACCCAGCGGCGTGAGCTCCGGGCGCACTATGCCCGGACCCTGCACCTGTGGCGAGAGCGCTTCACTGACCAGTGGCCGTACATCCACGCCCAGGGTTTCACCGAGACCTTCCGGCGGATGTGGGAGTTCTACCTCGCCTACGCCGAGGCGGGTTTCCGCAGCGGTTACCTCGGCGTGAGCCAGCTCCAGATGACCCGGGAGCCGGCGTGGAACTGAACGGCAAGGTCGCCTGGGTCATCGGCGGATCAAGCGGCATCGGCGCAGCGGTCGCCCGGGAACTCGCATTCCGCGGAGGCACCGTCGCGATCTCGGCTCGCCGCGACGAGCAGCTCCAGGAAGTGGCGGGAGGGCACATGCTCGTCGTGCCCCTCGATATCACCGACGCTGCTTCGGTCGCGGCGGCGGCCGCACGAGTACGCGAAGAGCTCGGGCCCATCGACCTTGCCGTGCTGTCCGCCGGCTACTGGCAGCAGATGGACCCGGCCGCCTGGGACACCGAGGTGTTCGACGAGCACATCCGGGTCAACCTGACCGGGATGAGCAACGCCATCGCGGCTGTGCTGCCCGACATGCTTCGGCGCCGGCACGGCGTCATCGCCGGCGTCGCGTCCGTGGCCGGATACCGGGGGCTGGCCGGCGCCGAAGCCTACGGCGCGACCAAGGCGGCGCAGATCAACCTGCTTGAGTCCCTCCGCGTCCACATCGCCCGGACCGGGGTGCACGTGACGACGATCTGCCCGGGCTTCGTCCGCACCGGCCTCACCGCCGGTAACTCCTTCCCCATGCCCTTCATCATCGATGCCGACGCGGCCGCGCGATCGATCTGCGACGGGCTGGAGCGTGATCGCACCGAGATCGTCTTTCCGGCGAGGATGGCGCTGCTGATGAAGGCCGCGCGCCTCGTCCCCGCCCGTGCCTGGACGGCCCTGTGGGCTCGCACTTCACTCGCCTGAACCCCCCGCTCCGGCCACTACACCCAGCACTGACAAAACCGAAGGACACCATGAGACTGCAGAAGACCGTCATCGCCGACAAGCCGCTGGACGCGGTGTTCGGCTACCTCTCCGACTTCACCACCACCACCGACTGGGACCCGGGCACCGTCGTCACCGTGAACCACCACGGCGACGGAGGCGTCGGCACCACCTACCTCAACACCTCCACGTTCCTCGGCCGACAGACCCCGCTGACCTACATCGTGCGCGAGTTCGTCCCCGGTCAGCGCATCCGGCTCCGCGGCCAGAACAAGACGGTCACCGCCGTCGACACGATGACCTTCCGCAGCGTCGAGGCGGGCACCGAGGTGACCTACACAGCCGAGTTCACCTTCAAAGGCCCGGCCCGTCTCCTCGCCCCACTGCTCAGGCCAGCGTTCGAGCGGCTCGGCAAACGAGCGCAGACCGGCATGCACAACGCACTCAACCAGCTCTGACCTGCCGGGCCGACCGCACGTGAGCCTACGCCGGGCCTCCCTGGCCCTCGGCAGCGCCATCAAGATCGACGAGAACCCCCGGAGGAAGCCGTGACCAGCGCTATTTCCCGCGACCCGGCCAGCCACGGGGGAATCTCGGGCCTGGTGCCCGCGGCCGGCTACGACCGTGCCTCCTGGCGCGAATCAGCGGCCTGCCGGCACGCCGCTGATCCCGAGCTTTTCTTCCCGATCGGGTCGGCCGGTATCGCCGTCACGGAGATCCAGCGGGCCAAGGCGATCTGTGACAGCTGCCCGGTGCGGCAGCCCTGCCTGACGTTTGCGTTGGCTACCCACCAGGAGTTCGGCATCTGGGGCGGCTACGACGAGACCGAACGCCGGCTACTGCACCGGCAGCAGGCGAATCCAGAACCGCTGCCGGCCGGTGAACCGAACGCCAGCCACCCAGACCAGGCATCCGCTGCCCTGGAGCGAAGTAACGCTGCTGAAGTTAGGGAGAACACGTGAACGAACTGGTGACCGCGGTGAGGCGATCTTCGAGCGTCGTCACCGCCCTGCGAGCGGCGGCGGCACTTCGCGCCGCGGCGAGTTCCGGCGGCGTGTCAGTGGGCGAGCTCGCCGCGCTGCTGGCCGGGGATGCCTTCAGCCGGGCGGCGGCTCTGCACGCGCTGGGGCCATCCCCTGACCCAGCTTCGTCCGACCTCCTGGTCGACGCCCTCAACGGCGACCAATGGAGCGGAGAGCATGCCTCCTGGGCGCTCGGCGACCAGTCCCCCGTCCGACGTGCCGCGCCGGCTCTGGCTCAGTCGGTGCGGAAGGGTGGCTTCGCGGGGTTCATAGCCGAACTGACCCTCGAGGCGTGGGCCGCGAACGACGCCGGACTCGTCACCGACGCCCTCACGGCACTGGCGCCCGCCGGCCCGTCCGGACGGGCCGGCGCCCTGGCCGCCGCCTTGCTCGCGCCCGCCGCCCGGCCCGTCGCACCCGGCGGCGGCGGCCAGGTCATCGCCCAGCTGCACCTGCACGCGCCCCTGGAGAGCGATCTTCGCTCGGTCGGCAGCGGTGCCAGCGGCGGCCTCACCACCCTGGCCGTCAACCTGGCTGTCGAGCTCGCTGACCGGCCCCAAGTCGACCGGGTGCTCACCATCAGCCGGCCGAGCCAGCCAACCGTCATGGCGGACGACGCCTTCGCGGAGCGGGCCGTGATCCGCCCCATCCGGCTCGGCCGCGGAACCTGGGCGGCCGGGCCGGATGCCTGGCCGCTCCGTCTCGAACTTGAAGCCGCGCTCACCGAGGCCCTGACGCGAGACGGCCATCTCGACGTGATCCATCTGCGCATGGCCGACGTGGCCACCCTCGCCGGGTGGCGGGTGGCCAGGCGACTCGGCATCGCCGTCGTGTTCACCCTGGCCGCCGACCCCCATACCGTGCTGGCGGCGAGACAACGAGCAGGCCAGCTCGACCGCCGGACGTTCGCGGCCGCCGACCTCGCCGAACACCTCTGGTTCCGGACGCGGCTGGTCGAGGACCTCGCAGCCGACGCCGATCACCTCGTCGTCTTCCCGCGAGCGAAGGTCAGCCAGGAGATCGGCGCGCTCACCGGCGTTGATCTGAACAGCGGGCGGCGGCCATGGTCCGTAGTTCCGGAGGGGGTGAGCGTCCGGGCGATCACCGTGGCGGCTGAGACGATCGGAGCAGTCGCCGATGGCGCTCCCGTGCCCGCTGTGCTCGCCGACCTGGCGCGAGCCCTTGACGGCCTTCCTCCCGAGCGTCGCCGGCTGCCGCTGCTCGTGAGCGTCGGGCGCCTCCACCCGGTCAAGGGCATGGACCGGTTCGTCAGTGCATGGGCTAATTGTCCCCGGCTCAGGGACAGGTTCAACGCGGTCATCATCGGTGGCAGCCTCAGCGCTCCGGACGCCGATGAGGCGGCCGTCCTGGCCGCGCTCGGACGGCACCGGACGAGTGACTCCGGCCTGATCCTCCTCGGCAGCCGCCCGCACTCCGATGCCCTGCTGGTCCTGCGCGCAGCGGCCGACGGCGTCACCGGCCTCTTCCCGGGCTCGGGGGTCTACGTATGCGCCAGTGCCAAGGAGGAGTTCGGGCTGGCCGTGCTGGAAGCCATCGCCTCGGGCCTGCGGGTCGTCGCGCCGGCGCTGGGCGGGCCGGCCACCTACATCGCCGACGGGGCGACCGGGTTCGTCTGCGACACGACCTCAGTCGAGGACCTGGCGAAGGCGATCGCCAGCGCAGCGGACCTGCCGCTGGACACCGACGCGGTCCGGCGGGCCCGCGATCAGATCACCGGCGACCTCACCCTCGAGCGCACCGCCGCCGACCTCATCGCCGTCTACCAGGCCACGGTCACCAGGCGAGCCGCATGACCGTTCTGCTCGTCGTGCCTGACTACGCCTCGCACTGGTACCCCATGTCGGCCATGGGCCAGGCGTGGCTCGACGCCGGGGAGCGGGTCGTCGTGGCCACCGGCCCAGTCCTGCGGCCGCTCGTCGACGCGGCCGGATTCGAATGGACCGAGCTGCGCCTCGGCTCCGGATCGAATCCCGGCGTCATCCGTGCCGCAGACCAGCCCGCGGGCGAGGATGACCACCTGCGCGGGTTCTTCGCCGCTACGACCCGCGGCCCGGTGGCGACCCTCGCCTACCAGGCGTCCGGTCGCACCCGTGACCTGCTCTGGCGGCCAGCTGACGTCACCCGCCGTCTCGCCGCCATCCTCGCCGGGATCCAGCCGACCCAGATCATCGCCGACCATATCTCGTTCGGCGTGACACTCGCTCTGCGGGCGCTGGGCGCGTCCTGGGCGGCGTTCGTCCCCGGGCATCCCGCCGCCCTGCCCGGGCCCGGCGAGGTCTACGGCCTCCCGCCGGCCTGGCCCAGCAGACTCAGGCCACCCAACGACGAGCTCGGCCACCTGCGGGCGTGCTGCGAAGCGGCGGCGGCATTGTTCACCGCCGAGTTCAACGACACGCTGGAACGGCTCAGGCCGGGAGCGAAGCCCGTCGCCGACGCCTTCGCCGTCGTCCCCGGCACCGTGCTGTACAACTACCCCGCGCCATTGCACGACCCCGCCCGGCGGGCCCACCCCGGGATCTTTCTCGGCAGCTGCGTCCGATCCCAGCCGCTTTCCCCGCCCCTCGCATCGCGGCTGGCCGGGACCCGGCGACGAGCGCCGACCGTGTACGTGTCGTTCGGCAGCTTCCTGTCGGTACGCGACGACGTCCTGACGGTCGTCGTCGCCGGTCTCCGGTCGCTCGGCATTCGCGGGGTGGTGGCCGCCGGAAGCGCCGACCCGAGCCGATGGAACATCCCGGACGGCTGGATCGTCGCCCCCAGCCTCCCCCAGGTCGCCGTCCTCGACCATGTCGACGCCGTGGTATGTCACGCCGGCAACAACACCGTCACCGAGGCGCTGACCGCCGGCGTACCCGTCGTCGCGCTGCCGTTCTCCACCGACCAGTTCGCCATCGCCGCCGACCTCGAACGCACCGGCCTCGGCGTAGCCGGGCCCCCGAATGAGCTCACGCCGCCGGAGGTGGCCTCGCTCGTCGAGGCTGCGCTCACCACATGCGCCTCGCCCGCAGCAGCCCTCGGCGAATCCCTCCGCGCCCAACCGGGACCACGGCAAGCCCGGGCCGCGCCGAACGGCGCACGACCCGACGTCCCATAACGCCCGGCTGACGGCGCTCAACTCGGTTCATCTGGCCGCCGCCTCGGCCATGGTGAGCTTGATCTGGTTCGTTCAGGTAGCCCACTCCCCTCTTCAGGGCGGTCGGACGCGACGACTTCGTCGCCTGCGAGACCGCCCGGCGGCACCGGACGTCGCGGGCAGCCGCACCCTTCGCGGGGATCGAGGGGCGTTGCCCGTCGCTGGTCTGCACCCCTCACTGTGATTCGCCCAGCGCAATGTCGCGTGGGCGGGTCCCGGCCTGCCCGTGCCGCTACTCACCCCCCGGCACACCCCGACGGGCTGAGGTCACTCGCGACTGACCCGCGCATCGGCCGGGGCCGGCCAGCCCAGCTTGGTTTCCCTGGCTGCTCAACGCCCGGCGGTACCAGCTGACCGACGTAGGTGCACGAACATGACTGAGACTAGGAATGAGACGACCACATCCGCGTATGCGCCGGCTGTCGCAGCGCCTGTCACCAATCGGAGGGCCGCAGCGGGCAGGAAGTGACGGGCGGCATCTGGCTCCCACCGGACGCTTGCATCGAGGGTGACCGGAGGGAATTACCGGGCTGGGCGCCTCCCGGGTCGCCGCCGCATCCGCAGCGCGCCCAGAAGAAGGGCGCCGAGGAACACGACAATTCCGATGATCAGCAGGTACAGCAGGCCCTTCGCGACAACGCCCACGATACCCAGCACGATCGCCGCGATCACCAGCAGTAGAAACAAGGCAAGCATCCGATCCTCCCCACAGGTGGGCTGCTCAGCGGCGGGCCAGCCGCCGCTCGCCGCTAGCGCCCGGCTCGTATGTCAGGCCGTAGTGCTTGAAGATCGCCTCTTCGTCGCCCGCGGGCAGCTCGCCGTCGGTGCCGATCGACGGGGCATCCTTTACTTGCTTGTTGTCGTAGGAGACCTTGAGGTACCCCGGGCCCACCGTCGCCTGGCTAAGGGGCACGAACACGAGCCGGTGCCGGGTTGGCATTCCGACCTTGACCGTAGCGAACGACGGCAGGTCGGTGCCGGTGTCAACGTAGATGGCCTCCAGCTCACCGATCTTGTGACCCTGGGCGTCCACCACGTCGTGGCCGCGCCATTCCCGGATGTTGGCAGCCTCGAACATGCCAGCCTTCCTCACCACAGCGCCATGCCGTCTGATTATGTCACTGGTCCTACCCGCGAAGATGATGGGACCGCCAGCTGGCCGAATCGTCCCCTTCAACGCCGCGCTGGCCCGGGCCATCCCCGCGGTGCGGCCCACGAACCGGTCCGGCTGCGCCGGGTACGAGACCGAACTCGGGCCGCCCAGCCCGGGCACAGCTTGAACAGCTACTCGAACGCGAGGGGTCTGTTGCCTGGGCCGTGGACGGGCGGTACGTTCGCCTGGGCCCGGCGGTCACATCCAACCCGGAGTTCAACGGAGACCTCCTCGACGAGCGGCAGTCCGTCATGGTCGGGAACGGCTCGCATGCTGCAGCGTTCGCGACCGTGCGGGATTCTCTGGGCGGTCTCGCGACAGCAGAGTTCCTGCGCGCGACCCCAGCCGGAAAGGGGCCGACGCGTTCGATGGGCGCCTCCTGAGGTCAGTGACCGGAGCCACGGCTTGATCCTGGCTGCCTGCAGGAGCTGTTCGCACGGCAGGACTCCTTCAGCACCTTGGCCTCTCCGCCATTAAGGGCCTGGACGAGATCAACCGTGTCCTGGCGCAGCGCGGTCCGCTGCCCCCTTTCACGCTCCCCTGAAGGGCTCGGCCGATCCCGGGAGAACGAGTCCCAGCAGCGCAGAACGTGACGCCTTCCGGGTGGGATGGCGGCGGGAGATCAGCGAAGGATGGTGGTGAGATTCGGAGGAGCCAAAGGGAAGCCCATGTTGGCAGACCTCAGGCAGAATCAGGCAATCACCGGACGTAAACATCGCTGGTAGCTGGCACGTCAGGCGCCATCCAGCGCCCGTGAGGCGCTGCCGCTGATGTGCCTGGAAGGGGAAGGTCGGCTGGCCGATACTTGCGTCTCGGGCGCTGACGAGCCGCACCAGCAGCGCGATGGTGGCCGCATGCGAGACTTGGGGGCATGTCCCCGTCGTTGCGTTGCCTCGTCACCGGAGCATCTGGGTACATCGGCGGGCGGCTAGTCCCTGAGCTGCTCGCCGCGGGATACACCGTCCGGTGCATGGCACGCGACCCGGGGAAGCTCAGCGACCGGCCCTGGTCCAGCGACGTCGAGATCGCGGTAGCCGACGCACTGGACGGGACTGCGATGCGGGAAGCTCTCGAGGGTGTCGACGTGGCCTATTACCTCATCCATTCCCTTGGTAACGGCGCCTCGTTTGAGCAGCGGGACCGCGAGGCGGCGGGAATCTTCGCGGCTGCCGCCAAGTCCGCCGCGGTCAAGCGCATCGTGTATCTAGGCGGCATCATTTCCGGCGATGGCAGCGGCCTGTCACCGCACCTGCGCTCGCGAGCGGAGGTCGGGGACATCCTGCTGGCCAGCGGCGTGCCGACAGCCGCGCTGCAGGCCGCCGTGATCATCGGCAGCGGGTCAGCGTCGTTCGAGATGCTCCGGTATCTCACCGAGCGGCTGCCTACGATGATCACCCCGAAATGGGTGGAAACCCGCATCCAGCCAATCGCCGTCCATGATGTGCTGCGCTATCTCGTCGGCTGCGCGGCGCTGCCCCCCGAGGTCAGCCGCCGCTTCGACATCGGCGGCCCGGATGTCCTCACCTACGCGGAGATGATGCGCCGGTACTCCGGCGTGGCCGGGCTGCGGCCGCGCGTACTCCTTCCGGTGCCGCTGCTCACGCCCCGGCTCTCCTCGCTGTGGGTCGGGCTGGTGACGCCGGTGCCGGCCGGCCTGGCCAGGCCGCTGGTCGAATCGCTGCGGAACGAGGTCGTGTGCTCCGAGCACGACATCGCCTTGTACGTCCCGGACCCGCCCGAGGGCCTGGTGCCCGTCGACCGTGCCATCGCTCTGGCCCTGCGGCACACCCGCGAGGGCGCAGTCTCCACCCGCTGGTCATCGGCCGCTACGCCCGGCGCCCCCAGCGACCCGCTGCCCAGCGACCCTTCGTGGGCCGGCGGCTCGCTTTACGTGGACGCGCGCATCAGCGTCGTCCGCGCTTCGCCCGCCGCACTGTGGCGGGTCATCGAGGGCATCGGCGGTGAGACCGGATGGTATTCCTTCCCCGCCGCATGGGCCGTACGCGGGCTGGCCGACAGGCTGGCTGGCGGCGTCGGACTGCGGCGCGGACGACGTGATCCGCGCCACCTGCTCGTCGGCGACGCGCTGGATTTCTGGCGGGTCGAGGCCATCACGCCCGGATCGCTGCTGCGGCTGCGCGCCGAGATGAAGCTACCCGGCCTGGCCTGGCTCGAAATGGCGGTCGGCCAGGACCATGACGGCATGACCACCTACAGCCAGCGGGCCATCTTCCAGCCGCGCGGGCTCGCCGGACACGCGTACTGGCGATCCATATCGCCGTTCCACGGCATCGTATTCGGCGGGATGCTCCGCAACATCACCGCAGCCGCCGAGCGGGCCGACCGCTCGGCCGACAAGCCTGCGCCAGCCGAGCACTGAGCAGCGCGGCAGATCACCACGGAAGAGGCCTGGCAGCGAGAACGACGCGCGCGGCATCGCCTGTCACTGTGCGTGCCGAAAACCTCGTCCACGTCATGCGACCAGGCGATATTCGTTGATCAGGCCACCGACGCGAGCCTGTT
>Ga0182024_10016424_pt1 | contig 14043 bp, 12 predicted proteins | sample P32metaG_FD_120480 | JGI IMG/M metagenome (GOLD analysis project Ga0182024, IMG submission 120480) | Permafrost microbial communities from Stordalen Mire, Sweden - P3-2 metaG (Illumina Assembly) | ecosystem: Environmental > Terrestrial > Soil > Wetlands > Permafrost | place: Sweden: Stordalen... | reverse complement strand
TGGGCCACCGCGATCGCTGTGCCCGACTCCCCCGCATTCAAGTTCGCAATCGAGAGATAATTACCCAACTCATTGGCTTCCGCCACGAGTCCCGGCAGAAGGATGTAAAGGTTGTCATTCGGGTCGGTCGCCACACCCATGATCCCGGTAAAGACGCGCGGGTTATTCGGCGGCGGCGGACCGATGGTCACCGTCTCGCTCTCGCTTGTTCCTGGCGCCAGGATTTCCCAAAGCGCATTGTTTCCGTGGTCCGCCAGGAATAGATCGCCCTGGGTATTCAAGGCCATTCCATACGGCTGGTTAAATTGGGAATCTTCCAGCGTATTGCCCCCGCTGTATCCCGACGTCGGACCGCAGGTCGTCAGCGGGCCGCCCCCGATGGTGGTTACGGTGACAGAACTCTGGCCCATGGCCGTCCCAGCCAGCGCCAAACACCCCAATCCCAAAACTGTTGTGATGACACGCATAAAAATTCTACCTATGGCTGGTAAACGGGGGTGACTTCGACACTTGGCTTGGTCCAATCGATTGGCTCGCCAGTGTCCCAACTCTTCTCATCCATTGGCGTCATGGTCGTCGGCTTCCGCGCCAAAAATCCGGAGTCCGTCGGTTGAAAATCTCCGTCCTGGATTATCGTCGGTGTGACAAATATCAGGATTGAATCCCGCTGATGGGTCTTGCTGTCGCTTCGGAACAGGTAACCAACTCCCGGCAGATCTCCCAACCCCGGCACCTTGGTGTAATTCTTGGTGACGGTATCCTGGTCCAGGCCACCCAGCACCAGTGTGTATCCACTGGGCACGGATGCTTCTGTCTCGATCCGGCGGCGGTCAAAAATCGGCGCCGTATTCACCTGCCCATTGAGGGTTTCCGTCGCTTGCAAGGTGTCTTCCTGGGAAATTTCCGGCTTCACATCCATGAGCACATTGGTCGGTCCCGCGATGCGCGGCGTCACGCTCAATTTCACGCCCACTTCGTTCAGGATCGTTCCGCCCACGATTTTTGCGTAATTCGGCAGCACCGTCGCCAAACCTTGCGACGCCCCGGCTGCCGGGGCGCTTTGCGTCTGCTCGAAAACCGGGATGTTTTGCACCACCATCAACGTCGTCGGAACTCCGTCCAGCGACACCGTGCGCGGAAACGCTACGATTTTCGAGTCCGCGTCCGTATTCAGGAAGGAAAGCACAGCTTGGACGCCATCGGCGTTGAGGAACGCTGTAGCAGGTGTGATGCCGTGCGCCGTATTGAGCGAGAAGCCGCCGCCCGAAAGCGGGCTGCTGCCCACGATCGAATTGAGAATGGAACTATTGGTCGCGCCAGACACGGGTTGCGTGGTCGTGCTCGACAAGGTTCGCCCGCCCGGCAGCGTGGTCGTCGTGGTTACAGGCGCCGTGGCGCTGCCCTGGCCGTAGTTAAAACTCCCGGACGTGTTTCCGTTGCCAAAGCTCACGTGCTGCGCCGCCAGCGTTCCCGTCCAGTCGATTCCCTTGGCCGTGCTGATGTCTTTGGTCGTTTCAACCAGCCGGGCTTCAATCAGGACTTCGCGCGTCGCCGTGTCCAGCTTGTCAATCAATTTTTGCACCGCGGGCAATTCCTTCTCCGTCGTCAGCAGGATCAATTGATGCGTGCGAGGATCGGGAATCAGTTGGCTCCGCGCCGACAACGTCGGCTTCACTTCCTCCAAAATATTACTGGGGTTGCTGTATTTGAGTTGGATGACCGTTTCCAGCAACGGCTCCAATTCGTTGGGATTCTTGGCCGTGATCCGGCCGATTTTGCTCTTGGGATCCCATACCAATTGCCAGCCCCAATTGTCCAATAACGCCGTCAAGGCCTGCATGGCCGTCACGTTGTGCCACTTTTCCGTCACATTCGGCGGCGGCAATGGTTGCCCATTTGGGCCAACCACATTAACCAGTCTTGGGTCAAACTGGATGTTTAATCCAGCTTGCAGCGCCAGCGTTCGCACCGCATCCGGCAGCGGCACGGCGTCAAACGACACCAAATCGACGACACTATCCCCGCCGTTCGTCGTGGTGCCGATGGAGGCGGTGGTGTCAGGCGGCGCGGGCGTGCTTGTCACAGTCACGACTGCCGGCGCGGGCACAGGCGGTGTTTGGGCCAGGGCGGAGACGCCAAACGTCCCGATGGCTCCAGCAAGCGCGAAAAAGATTTTGATTTTCATATAAGACTTCGGGCGGTCTCGTCCTTCTATATCGGCAGAGACGGTTTACTCATTTATAAAAACTTACTTCTTTTGCTCCATTACTAACTTTCTGGTCTCCGGTTCTCCTTCTACTTGAACCGTTACGTAGTCGTCCCCGATCTCCAGGCATTTTATCTTGACATGTCCGCCTGGCGTTCTCACTAACGACTCTTCCCCGGCTAACATTGTTTCATCGTTAATCACCGCGATTCGGCGATGCAGCGACCCGACAATTCCTTTCAGAATCAGGGTGCTGTCCACCTGCGCCTTCACCTCTTCCACCGGAAGCGATGGATCACGCCGGTGCGATCGGGGAAAAAACGGGTCTTTGCCCACCGCCGGCGGCAAATCCTCAAATGCTGACACATATTCCTTCATGTCATTTGTCGGCGCCGCAACCACTGCGGGCTTGGCCGCCACGGCGGGAACAACCGGCTTCGGTGGCGCCGTGTTTGAACTCGCTTTCTGGCAGCCAGATAGCATAGCGCAGGCCACAATGCTCATCGCGCCCACAATTATGCGGGCCGCACGTAATGGATGGTGGTGGGCGTTCATTTTGTGTCCGAGGGCACCACCGGTGTCACAATGTCGAAAGTAAACCCCAGCTTTTCCTCTTCCGCCGCAGGGCCGGTGTTGCCTGATATTTCCAGGTTCTGCACCCGAAAATACGGAAACGAATTCTCAAAATCCGCAAAGAACTTCCCGAAATCCTGATAGTAGCCAATGCCGTGTATATGAAACGTCGCCCACCGGTACGGAAACCTCGGCAGCAATCCCTGGTCGGACACTGTCGGCTCGCTAAAAGTCGTTATATTGACACCTTTTCGGGCTTGGATAAACGGGTTGATCGTGTTGATGATCCACTCGTAGGCGCCCCGTTCCGGCGCCAGCCCGGTTTCCCGTTGCTGCAACGCTTGCAACTGGTTGGTGTACGTCGATCCAACCTCCCCGGAGCTTTTCAATACCGACTCCGCTCGCGCCAATTTGTCCTGTTTCTGGCTATTGTCCCGTTCCGTTTTCACCAACTGCAACTGCTCGGGCTTCACCACGAACCACCACAACGCCGCCATCAGCGCCACTGCTCCCACCCCTACCAGGATCAGCCGCTCCTTCTGTACTTTGCTCAGCTTATTCACCGTGATGCGCCTCCGGAAAATGCGACGCCAGCGTAAACGTCAGGAATTGTCGCGATGGGTCATTTGGGTCCGCCGTGATCGGGCTGAGCACTCCGTCAATCACAAAACTGTCCTTGCGCCCCACGTTTTTGATAAAGTAGTCCGACTGGTTCAGCGCTTCCTTGAATTTGTTGTATCCCTGTTCGTTGGGGTTGTTGTCCCGCGCTTCAATCGACACCGTGATATGCTCGGTCACCCCCGGCGGATAATGCGCCCGTCCCACGTCATGCGCTTCTTCCCGCACATAGGCTTGATCTCCCCGAAAGTCCGTCACTGATACATCGTTCATCGCCGCTTTCTGCAGCGCGTTCAACACCGGCCCCCAAAGAAAACGGTTCGTCGCTAAACGATCCAGTTGCGCCAGCTTCTGGTTGATTTCGATGATCTGGTTTTGCCGGTTCGTGACCGCCGCGTACTGCGGATCCTTGCTCTTCAGCGATCCGTCGATGTTGGCGGAACGGCCTCGGGCCTGACCGATTTGAAACTGCACGTTCAGCGCCCAAATCCCCACTAGCGCCACCAGAAACGCCCCCACCCAAACGCCACGCTTCACCGGGTCATTGCGCCGCATCTCTTCAGCGGCCTGCGCTTCGGCTAGCAGATTAATGCGGATGGGCATAGCAGATTACTTCTTAATCTCGACGCTCTGCTTCTCTCCTCTGCAAGCCCCGCCAGACCCTGCTCTGGGCCTGGCTAAAGTTAAATGGCGCATGGATATGGCTTGCAACGCCTCGTTTATAAGCAAATCTCGGATATGATTGCAAGTAGCATCTCGCACGCCGTGTTTAGGGTTAACAGATTTAAGAATTTGTCTCGTCGATTGGCGCTCGCTGCCTCATTTTCAGTCAAACACTGAAAAATCTAGCGTCAAGCATTGCACCTGACGCTTCTATCGGCGGACTCCCCGCAAACCTTTAGCCGGAAATCGTTCCCTCCCTTACGCTTCCGCCTCTTCGCCTTTCGGCGCGCCCTGCTCTTCTTCCTGCTCCTCTTCTTCCTTTTCCTCCGCCGCTTCGCTGGCTTTCATCGCCCCCGCGAACAGCCCGGTGAACAGCCCTCCGCTCATCAGCGTGTTGCGGAAAAACTCCCACGTCGGCGGATATCCCGGAAAACCCCCGGTCAACGCCTGGATCAATCCCGCCAGCGTCTTCGCGTACGGCAGGTAAAGCCAGGAAGCGAAATTCGTGATCAAATAAAAAATCACCGCTCCCAACAACCCCCCGCCCACCAGACCCCACCACGGCTTTTTCTTTCCCAGCCATTGCCCCAGCCCGATCAGTCCCACATACCCGATTTCCGTCCCGGCAAATTGCGTCCACGAAAACGGATACCCGCTGTAAAATACATAATGAAGGACCATATCCATCGCCGCCATCAACAGCAGAGGCACATACCACGCCATCGCCCCCGGCAAATACAACCCCGCGCAGAATGCCACCGCATACGCCGCGCTGAAATTCTGCGGCATCAATCCCGGCCAGCGGCTGATCGCGAACACCACGATCAGCGTCAATGGCAGCAATACCTTCTTATTCACAACCTCCATTATAATTGATGCCCCCGGAATGCCAAACATCAATCCGATCAGGGCGCGACCTGCAACGGCGGGAACTCCGCCGCCAATCCAAGGTCCGTCATCATTCTATTCCGGCGGCTGACCAATTTCTGCTCATACAACCGCGCCGTCGCCCCGTCATACCCCGATGCCGCCAGCGCCGCCGCGATTTGCTCGACACGCAATTGCCCGATCAAACGCGCCATCCAACGCGCGTCGTCAATCGTCATCGCCGCAAACGCCGCCGTCTTGACCACCGGCGTGTATCCGAAGATCCGCAACGGCCGCGCCAGCTTCCCGGGTCCTTGGTCCAGGGGCGCCTCCGTAAACGTCCACGGAAACGCGTTCACATTCTCCCCGTGCCACGAAATCAAACCCGTCGTTGCGCCCAATCCGCCTCCCAGATCGGAAAAATAATGCAGCAATCGCGGATGCTTTTTTGAGCCCACCCGGCGTAATTTAGTATTGTCAAACCGCGTGTCATAAAATCCCACCCACGCCGCCAGCAAGCCCGCCCCGCGCACTTCCCGCCGGTCCGCATGGTCGAGTTGCCCATAATCCCACGGCCCGATGCTTTTGATCTGCGGATCCTTCACCTGCACGTTTGCCGGCGTCGTGACGATATAATCAATCTGCGCCTCCACCTTCGTCAGAAAATTCGTCCCGTCCATCAAACGCTGCTTTAATTCCGCTCCGCTCCAACTGCTTCCGTCGCGCAACACCGCCTTCGCCACATAATTAAATGGATCCTTGTAGGGCTGCAAATTCATCGCATAGACCGGAATCACCCAAAACACCGTGAACACTGTCCGCACCGCCTTGCGCTCATTGAACTCCGTGAATATTCTCCGATCGTATGCCACTTTCACGGCGGGTGCGTAATCGGTCGGATCGGCGTTAAAACCCAGCGCCCAAAACATCCGCGTGACCACAGGTTCCGACGACATCTCGCCAAACTTCAACTTGATCCGCACCCCATCACAATCCACTTCATATCCTGGATTCATGCCCGAGGTCTCTTTCGCCGCCCTGTAATGGCACAACTTCCCCTCGATCGGCGTCATCGCTTTCCGACCGAAGCCAATTGATAAGTCCGAGCTCGAAATGTCCTTCGGACGCGCCCAAAACGATGACGGCACCGGATCACGCCGGCTCAAATCCGCGTCGGAACCCGGCGCCAGATCGATGGCCGGTTTTTCCCCAATGCCAATGGGCCGATAAAACTGCAGCAGCGCCACTGGCGTCATGATGGCGTCGAAATGCCGCGGAATGGTTGGACGGTCGTTATTATTGACTGCAAGCGCTGTTTCCAACAGGTCGATTTCGGTCCGGTCGCGTTCCTCCACATCGGAAGCGGCGAGCGTTGCTTTCGCCAGGCGTTCAATCTCCTCCAAACCGCGCCGGTCATGCTTGGATTCATCTTCCGGCGTGGCAAGGCAATCCTCGATTTCCGATGTCAACCGCCGCAAATCGCCATCCACCGTCGGATTGAAGCGCTCCGTTTTCTCCCCCACTCGCAACGCAAAATCCTGGTCCAGTTTGATGGTCCCTCCCGCTGCTCCCATCGCCAGCGCCATCATCGCGCCGCCTGCCGCCAGCCATTTCCTCATGGCTACATCTTGGCGCTTTCCCCAGCCGGCGCAACTAATCCGCCAGTCCTCCCGCTAAAATCAAAAGATGAGCCCACGGGAATATTTCTCTTGACACACTCAAAAACGAACGCTTACCGTAATCCGGCATATGGGCATCACGGCTTTTGATGCCCATATGTCATTTCTTGAGATCCGACTACGCTCCCGGTTTTAGTCCCTACTTCCCTTTATTTGTTTGCGCCCGTAGCGCGGCGACCGTTGTCCGACGAGTGTCGTGCCGCCTCGGCCACCGTTGCAAGAAATTCGGCTTCCCTCGTAAACGCACCCCTTGTAGTGTGTCCGTCATGGCGTTGAACGCGAAAGATGAATCGCTTCTAAAGGGAATATATCAGCGTTTGGCTGACAATCCTCTTAAACCCGGCGACCCTTTCTACGAGGCAATCTATTGCCGGCCGGGCGGTGAGGATCCAGTCGCGAAGCTTAGAACGCACATCGAATGGACGACTGTCGAGAGTTTGCAACTGTTCTCAGGCTTCCGGGGAACCGGTAAAACTACTGAACTATTCCGCCTGCGCCGCGAACTCGAGAAAAAGGGATACATCGTGCTCTACGCAGACGCCTTAGAATATTTAAGCCCTTCCGAGGAGATCGACATCGCCACGATGCTCCTCAGTGTCGCCGGCGCATTCGGCGAGCAACTGGAAACCGTTACAGGCGTCAAAGTCTATGGCGAATCCTTCTGGCAACGCTTCGTCAATTATTTGACAAAGACCAATATTGAAATCAGCGAAGTATCCGCAAAAGCAGACATCGGCGCGCCGGGAAAGGAAGTCTTGGGAGAACTCAAGGCGGGTTTGGACTTGAAGATGGCCCTAAAAACCGCTCCGTCCTTCCGGCAGAAACTTCAGTCGTTTTTGGCCAACCGCCTCTATGAGCTCAAAGCCGAGGTAAATGCCTTCGTCGAGGATGGGCTGAAGACTCTTCGCCATCAAAAGGGCAACAGCGATCTTCCTATTGTTTTTCTCTTTGACCAATTTGAACAATTGCGCGGCTCTCGCTCCAACGAGCAGGATGTCCTACAAAGCGTCGAACGGCTCTTCCGCAATTATCTGGAATACCTCAAGCTTCCGTTTGTCCATGTCATTTATACCGTCCCGCCGTGGCTGCAGTTCGTCCTCCCTGGTGCCTTTAGCATTGAAACGCTTCCTTGCGTGCGGCTTTGGCACAACGATGCGAAGCGATCGCGTCACGACATCGGGTGGGGCTTTTTCTGCGAGGCCATTAGAAAACGCTTTGGCGCGCCAGAGTTCCACCACGTCTTCGGAAAAGGCGCTCAACACGATCTTTCCGATCAACTCGTCGCCATGAGCGGTGGTCACTTTCGCGATCTCCTGCGCTTGTTTCGCGAAACCGTTGTCCTGATTCCCACTCTGGGCCGCGCTCTGCCAGTGACGTCTGAAGTCGTAAATCGCGCCATCGTCAATATCCGGAACGAATACCTCCCGATCGCCGTTGATGACGCACGGTGGCTGGAGCGTATATCCCAAACACGCGACACCAGCCTGCCCGACTTAAGGCCGGATAGCGTCGGCCGCCTGAGCCGCTTTCTCGATACGCACCTCGTTCTTTATCTCACGAACGGAAAAGATTGGTACGACGTCCACCCTCTGATTCGAGACGAAGTGTCGATTCTGGCAAAACAGCCAGCGTCAGAGTAACCTCAGTATTATGCCGCTGGTCGAATCGCCCACCCAAGAATTCCTCGATCTTTACGGCGAGGAAGCGTGGAAGGACTGGCGGCGTTTGCTCGCGCACTTCGATCTTGGCCAAGGCTTCGCCTTTCTCGTCCTCCTACTGCCTGGGGCCATTGGCGCCAATATCTGCCGAAGGCAGCTTGCTGAATACTTGGCAACCAAAGGCAAGGAATTGGCCGTTTTGGGATGTGACGAGTACGAAGATGTGCGCCGCTTGCCTGAACGGCTCTTTAGCTTGGAAATCAAACCGAATCTCGGAGGAGTATGGCTTGGTTCCGTCATTTCAGAATCGGACGCAGAAAGCGAACGTTGGAAAGAAGCCTGGCGCATCGGCTTGGCGTCCCTCAATCAGCAGCGAAATCCAATTTCACGTCATTTCCAATGCCCATTAATTATAGTCGGCGCGCCCTGGTTGCAAACGTTGCTCCGCGAAATCGCGCCGGATCTGTGGTCCATCCGCACAGCTGTCGTCCATGTTACTGCCTCGCCGCAATCGATTCCTGCAATCAGATCAGAAACGAATCGCCAAATTACAACTGAAGAACGTTTCGGGGAGGCGGCGTCAGACCCGGACTATGCCTACGAACAGGCAGAGCGTCTGCGCGACCGGCCGGGCTTGGAAACTACGCGTGCCCAACTTCTCCTTCGCGCCGGAAACGGATTTCGGAAACGAGCGCGGTTCGGGCAAACAGAACGATGTTTTCGCGAAGCAGCAGACATCTACGCAAAGATCGTTTTCCCGGCGCCAGACGTTCAACAGGACTGGGCCGGCGCCCTCAACAATCTGGCCATTTCGTTGGCAACACTCGGCCGTTACGAGGAAGCCTTAGCCGTGGCAGAGGATGCTGCGCGTATCGCTCGGAAATTGGCACAGGACCAGCCAGATTTATTTCTCCCCGATTTGGCAATGTCCCTGCAAACACTGGGTAACCGATTAGGCGACTTGGGCCGCAACGAGGAGGCCCTTGCTACAGAGCAAGAGGCGTTGCGAACGATCCAGAAACTCGCGCGAGTAACCTCCAACAACTTTACACATGACATAGCAACCTTGCTAAACAACATTGGTAACCAGTTGAGCATTTTAGGTCGGAACGAAGAGGCTCTGGTTGCGGGGCAAGAGGCTGTCAAAACGTGGAGAAGCTTAGCTGAACTACGTCCGGCCGAATCCCTGTCTGATTTGGCGGTTGCCTTACAAAACTTAGCGACTGTTTTGAGTGATTTAGGACGTTTTGAGGAAGCTTTGCAAGGCGCGAGGGAAGCTATACAAATCCACGAAAAACTGGCCGGAACTCGACCCGACACGTTCCAACGAAGTCTCGCCATGTCTTACGGGGCTCTCGGTTCAATATTTCAGGACATGAAGCAGTTTTCTGATGCTGCGGATTCCTTCGCCCGCGGCCTTCGGATTTTGACACCTTTGTTCCGAAACGCTCCAAAGCAGTTCAGTCGACTGATGGGCGACCTTTCTAAAAGCTACCTCGAAGGTACCCAGCGAGCAAAGACCGAACCGGACATGACGCTCCTCGCGCCCATCGTGGAAATTCTCGAAAATCTTAACGAGAATTCGCGAAAATAGAGGCCGCGTAAGGACTCATTTAATTTCCCCCTTGACACCCTATATCGGGTTATGTTATCTTTTACAATATAAGGGCGCAAAGCCCGCCGTGATTGCTAACTGTCCACGGTTCCGACCCTAAACCCCCGCCATGTACTATAATATGAATGCCACCGATACCACTGCCTGCCGTCGCGGCAAAATTGCCCGCCTCCCCTCCCAAGTGCGGCGCGATCTCAACATTCGCCTCGATAATAACGAGCCAGCCGCCGCCATCCTCGACTGGCTCAACAGCCTCCCGGAAACCAAACGTGTGCTCGACGACCAATTTGGAAGCGCCGCCATTACACCGCAGAACCTCTCCGAGTGGCGTCAAGGCGGATTCCGCGAATGGCTTCTGCTCCAGGAGCTTATGGATCATTCCGTGCGTTTCCATGACGGCGCCAAAGAGTTGGATGACCAATGCGAGCCGCGAGTGCTCGCCGACAACCTCGCTTCCTCCGTCGCCGCCCGCTACGCCGCGCTCCTCAACGCTTGGGATGGCGAAATCACCCCGGAATTCGAGGCCAAAGTCCGCTTCCTGCGCGGTCTCTCCCAGGACATCGTCCAACTCCAAAAATCCCTCCACCGCGCCGCCCAGGATAATCGCGACCTCGCCCGCCAGAAAAAACAAGACGCCGCCGAAGATCTGAAAGCCGCCAAAGAAGCCGCCATCGATCGCCTCCGGACAAATTCTCGCATTGATCTCTTGTCAACCGGCCCTGGCTCCGCCATCCGCCATCACCGTGTCGCCGTCGAAACCGCCGCCTCCGAAACCGAGGTCGCCGCCGTCCTCAATCGCTTCATTTCGGAGTCAATCCAAGTCAATCCTACCAAAATCACACCCGCCAGCGCGAATCCTGCCCCGGAAAACCAGGCCGCAGCCTGAATTTCCCTTGCGCAAACCCCATTCCAACGCAATGGTTAAGCCCGCTTTCGAGCATGCAGGATTATCCAAAGCATTATTGCGGCGTTTTTGGCATTTTCGGCCACCCTAACGCCGCCGAGTTGACCTACTATGGTCTTTACGCCCTCCAGCATCGTGGCCAGGAAAGCGCCGGCATTGTGTCCAGCGACAGCCGCGGCTTCCATGAGCACAAACGCATGGGCCTCGTCTCGCAAATCTTTAACGGGGACATCCTCCATCAACTCACCGGCACAACGGCCATTGGTCATACGCGCTATTCCACCACTGGCTCCTCGCTCCTGCGCAACGCCCAACCGCTCACTGGCGACAGCAAACGCGGCCCCATCGCCATCGCCCATAACGGCAACCTCACCAACGCCTCCCAGCTTCGCGACGAACTCGAGGACCGCGGCGCCATTTTTCAGACGACTGTCGATAGCGAAATCGTCCTCCATCTCCTTTCCCAGCCCACCCACAACGGCGAAAATAATCTCGTCCACGCCATTCGCCGTCTCGAAGGGGCCTATTCGCTTGCCATCATGACCGAGCGTGAGCTTATCGGCGTGCGCGACCCATTCGGTTTCCGGCCGCTCTGCCTCGGCAAGGTGGACGGCGCTTACGTTCTGGCCAGTGAAACCTGCGCCCTCGACCTAATTTCCGCCAAATACATTCGCGACATCGAGCCGGGTGAAATCATTATAATTGACAAAGATGGCCCGCGCAGTTTCCAGGCCTTTCCCGAGCATACCGACCGCGCCTTTTGTATTTTTGAATACGTCTATTTCGCCCGGCCTGACAGCAACATCAACAATCGCAACGTTTACAAAGTCCGCGTCGATATGGGCCGCGAATTGGCCCGCGAACATCCCATCGAGGCTGATCTCGTCATTCCCGTGCCCGACAGCGGCAATTGCGCCGCGCTCGGTTACTCATTGGAATCCGGCATCCCCTATGAAATGGCGTTTGTGCGCAACCATTACGTGGGCCGCAGTTTTCTCCAGCCCTCCCAGCTCATTCGCGACTTCAATGTGCGCGTCAAGTTGAATTTAATCACCTCCCTCGTCAAGGACAAGCGCGTCATCGTGGTGGACGATTCCATCGTGCGCGGCACCACCTGCAAAGCGCGTGTCAATAACTTGAAGGAGGCCGGCGCCAAGGAGGTCCATGTGCTTGTGAGCTGTCCCCCGCACCGCAATCCTTGTGTTTACGGCATCGATTTCCCCGACCGCAACAAGCTCATGGCAGTCAACCATACGATTGACGAAATCCGCTGCTACCTCAGCGCCGATTCCCTCGGCTATCTCTCCCAGGAGGGCATGGTCCGCGCCACCGGCCTCCCCGGCAACAATTTCTGCATGGCCTGCTTCGACGGCCGTTATCCCTCGCCCTACGATCCGTTGGTGGACAAACACATCATCGAACGCCGCCGCAGCCGCAGCGAAGGCCTCGCCCAGGGCGTCGATCAGGAACGCAAACAACCCAAGCTGTTGTAATTGACAGTTACGCGTCCGCCTCTTCCGGCGTCCTGACCACCACTTCATCCCCCTCCACTTCCACCGGCGTCGTGATTTTGCCCGCCGCTCCCATCCTCTCGATCCGCCGGCACGCTTCCGCAATGTCGTCCGCCTTCATCTGCTCGGCCAATTCATTTTTGACCCCTTCGGCCCCTGGAATGCCGCGCTTGGCCGCCAGGCTCACCCACCGGTATGCTTCCACCCGGTCAATCTCCGTCCCGCGTCCGTTGGCGTAACACAATCCCAATTCATATTGCGCCTGGGGAATGCCGCTGTTCGCCGCCATCTTGAAACACTTGAACGCTTCCACGGAGTCGTGCGGCGCGCCCACGCCTTCCTGATAACATTTGCCCAAATTGAAGGCGGCTTCGCCTGAGCCCTGCGCCGCCGCCTGCTGAAACCACGAAGTCGCTTCGGCCGCATTTGCCGCGACACCCGTGCCATGCAACAAACACGAGGCGTATCCCACCTGCCCCGTCGCGTCGCCCGCGTCCGCCGCCAGCTTGAACCATTTGGCCGCTTCAACGGGACTCGCGAACGCGCCCAATGCTTTCTGCAAACAAATGCCAAGGCTCACCTGCGCAGCAACATGTCCCTGTTGCGCCGCGACGCGAAACCAGTTCACCGCCTCCTCATAATCCTGGCCCAAGCCCTGGCCGTTGGCGTAGCAAACCGCCAGGCTGAATTGCGCGCTGGCATTGCCCTCTTTGGCCGCTTCCCCAAACCAATGCGCGGCCTCTCCATAATCCTGCGCCACGCCGCCACCCTCGGAGTAAGCGGTGGCCAGTTTCAATTGCGCATCCACATTCCCATGCCGCGCCGCGGACAGCATTTTGGCATGCTCACCCTTCAATGTCATCTGCCTTTGGCGCGCTGCGGCCGCCTTCTCCTCCTTGCTTTGAAACAATTTTTCAAATCCAGACCGAATGCCATAGACGGCCGCCCAGACCATCTGAAAAAACTTTTGCATGTTCCCTCCGTTGTTAAATCCCCATATTTGACAGCATGTTCGCCAACCGGTTGACCACTCCCACTAATTGCGGATGACTCGCCTCCAATTCGCTGACGGATGATTCCAGTCCTCCGATCGAGTGTTCGAGCGACTTCTGGTTCTTTTCCGTGCGCGTCGCCTCAAACGTCGAGACATCCGTGAATGAAGCGATGCTCTGCGCTTGTTCTTCGTGGGTCTGTGCGAGGCGAGAGACTTCCACTTTGAGCTGCGCCAGCAGGCTCAGTAACTCGGCGCGCGTGTGGTCGGGAAGCGCCCCCTGCTGCAAGCGGCTTTCTATTTTGGATATCGTGTCTTGCATCATATTGGCTTGCCCTCAACCTAACTCACCTCCGTCAGGGAGACAACCGCTCAATCTTCCATCCGTCGCCAACTTTCGTGTACAGAAAACGATCATGCAGCCGGTTCACTCTGCCCTGCCAGAATTCCACGGCCGTTGGCGCGACCACGTACCCGCCCCAATGCGGCGGAGTCGGAATCTCCTTCCCCTGAAATTTTTCTGCGACCGCCGCCAGTTTTTTTTCCAGAGTCTCCCGGTCTGCGATCGTTTCGCTCTGGATTGACGCCCACGCCGCCAGCCGGCTGCCTTCAGGACGGCTCTTGAAATACGCCTCTGATTCCTCCCGTGAAACTTTGCTGGCCGTCCCGCCGACCATGATTTGCCGTTCCAGTTCCCGCCAAAACACCAGCAACGAGACTCGCGGATTTTCCCCCAACTCATGGCCCTTGCGGCTTTC
>Ga0182024_10016423_pt1 | contig 14043 bp, 13 predicted proteins | sample P32metaG_FD_120480 | JGI IMG/M metagenome (GOLD analysis project Ga0182024, IMG submission 120480) | Permafrost microbial communities from Stordalen Mire, Sweden - P3-2 metaG (Illumina Assembly) | ecosystem: Environmental > Terrestrial > Soil > Wetlands > Permafrost | place: Sweden: Stordalen... | reverse complement strand
GTCGGATCTGATGGAACGGCATGACGAAATGGTAGCTGCGGATGTGCACGTCGGAATCGCCGAGCGGCCGGATCCCGGCATAGAGGTAGCCGTAATCGGTAACGTCGACGACCAGCTTTGGCGCCTTGCCGCGCACGAACGGGTTGGACGGCTTGATCCCGCCGCGCGTCGAGTTGTCGGTCAGCAGGCGATGCAGGATCGGCGCGTGCGAGGTGTCGACGCCGCCCTCCAATGCCTGCAACCAGTTGCACTCCTCGATGACCTTGGAGACATGCCGGCGCTCTTCCGGCGCCTGTGTCCAGGCGAATTTTGGCGCGGGCGGCATCTTCTCGGCCGGGCCCATATAGGTCCACACGATGCCGCCGAGCTCAACCGTCGGATAGGCGGTGATGTGGATGTGCTGCTTGAACTGATGCTCCGGAGGCTCGTTGAGCTGATCGACGCAGCTGCCGTCGACGTCGAATTTCCAGCCGTGATAAACACATCTGAGACCGCATTCCTCGTTGCGGCCAAAGAACAACGAGACGCGGCGATGCGGACAATATTCTTCGATGAGGCCGATCCGGCCGTCGCTGTCGCGAAACGCGACGAGATCCTCGCCGAGCAGTTTGACGCGGACCGGCGCGCCGTCCGGCTCGGCGATCTCGCTCGACAACAGCGCCGGCATCCAATAGCGGCGCATCGTGTTGCCCATCGGGGTTCCGGAGCCGACGCGGGTGATCAGTTCGTTTTCCTTCGGTGGCAGCATCGTCGCCTTCTCCTTGCTGGAGTCTCGTGAGCCGCAACGGCAACCGCCGCGGCCCCTCATGACGGCAGAATAGCTTATTTCATGCCAAACGGGAGGGGTTTCGCCGTGGTCGGGATGTTGCTTCGTCGCGCACCGCAATGACGACAAGACCCGTGGCACCCTCCCCGCTCCTTAAGGCATAAACACGACCATGCGACGGGCGAGCGAGCGCGGGCCGGGCCGATGGTGACTGCAACGGTTCTCGGCCTTCCGCCGGCGGCCCTGGTCGCGCTGTTCGCCGTGTTTGTGTTCGGCGGCGTGGTCAAGGGCGTGACCGGGGTCGGCCTACCGCTGGTGCTGGTCCCGCTCACCGCGCAGTTTGTCCCCATCCCGGTCGCCGTGGCGCTGCTCACCGTGCCGATGGTCGCGACCAACGTGACGCAGGCGATGGAAGGCGGCGAGACGCTCGCGGCGATCCGGCGGCTGTTGCCGATCCTGGCTTTTGTCGTCGTCGGCCTGCTGGTCGGCGTGCACCTGCTGCTGAGCATCGACCGGCGTCTCTTGAGCCTCATCCTCGGCATCAGCTTTCTGGCGCTGGCGGCGTTGCTGCTGCTGATGCCGCATGTCCGCATCGGCGACGCGACGGCGCGCTGGGCGGGGCCGATGATCGGCTTCGCCGCCGGCGTGCTGGGCGGCATGTCGGCGATGTTCGGACCGCCGATGATCGCCTATCTCGTCGGCCGCGGCACCGATCCCAACAGCTTTGTCAAACAGATGGCGATCTTCGCCTTCACCGCGAGCCTGACGATGCTGCTCGCGCTCGGTGGCAGCGGCTCGATGACCGGGCGGGACATGCTTGTGTCCGCCCTGGCGATCATCCCGATCCAGGCAGGGATGCCGCTTGGCCGCTGGCTGCGCCGCCGCACCAAGCCGAACTGGTTCCGCATCGCCGTGCTGGTCGTCCTCGCGCTCGGCGGGCTCGACATGCTGCGGCGGGGGCTGTTCTAGGAGCTGAGGTGGTCCGCGAAACGGGGCAGCTTGTCGACCATCTCGCCGATCCGAGCTTGTGCCGATCGCAATTCGTAGAGTTTCTGAAGGTTCAGCCAGAACTCGGCGCTGGTGCCAAACCAATGCGCCAGTCGCAATGCCGTGTCGGCGGTGATACCGCGTTGACCGTTGAGGATGCCGGTGATCCGGTTCACCGGTACCGCGATCTGCCGCGCCAACTCCGCCGCCGAAACACCCAACTCGCGGAGTTCTTCCGCGAGGTGCTCGCCTGGGTGAATGGGAGTTCGTGCCATCACGCTCCACCTCAATGATAATCTACGATCTCGACATTGACCGGCCCTGGTGAGCTGGGCGGCCATTCAAAGCAAATTCGCCACTGGTCGTTTATGCGAATGCTGTATTGGCCAGCTCTATCGCCACGAAGGGTCTCCAAGCGGTTGCCCGGCAACGCGGCAAGATCACCCAGCCTCAGAGCAGCTTCCAGCCGATCAAGCCGCGCCTCGGCCTGTCGCGCAAACCCGGAAAACTTCCCGATCCGCTCGCCGGAAGCGAACCGCTGGGTCCGTCTGTCCTTATAGCTAACAATCACGTTGTCGGATTAGTCAGAATTATGCATTACGTAATGCATAACTTTCTCCGTTCCTAAACCTCCCCCTCCGCCCGCATCATCCGCAGAGCGTTGCGCAAAGCGGTCGCGGTGTCGTCGAGTTCGGCTTCGCCGTGGGTGCACGAGATGACGCCGCCGGGGTGGCCGCTGAAATCGACGCCGTGCAGCATCGTCGCCAGGCGCATCTTATGCACGGCGCCCGCGTTCTTGACGCCCTTGAAGTGCTTGGCCTCGAGGCCGAGCGGGTCGAAGCTCGTCGGCGTCACCGCGATCCCCTCGGGGTTGGTGAAGAACTCGATCGACGAGAAGGTGCCGTAAGCGGCCCACGGCACCCGTTCCTCCTCGAACACCTCGTTGAGGCGGCGGCGCAGCGCCTCGCCAAAGGCGTTGGCGCGGGCGCAGGCGTCGGTCTCGGCGACAATCTTCAGCGTCGCGATCCCGGCCGAGGCCGAGAGCGGGTTGGCGTTGAACGTGCCGGGATGGTTGATCTTTTCCTTGCCGGCGGCCTCGGTGACCTTGAAGTCCAACAGGTCGAGGATGTCCTTGCGCCCGGTGACCGCGCCCCCCGGCAGCCCGCCGGCGAGGATCTTCGCTAGCGTCGTCAGGTCCGGCTTGATGCCGTAAGCGGCCTGCGCGCCGCCCGGCGACACCCGGAAGCCGTTGACCACCTCGTCGAAGATCAAGAGCACCCCATGCTCGGCGGTGAGGCGCCGCAACGCGTGGAGGAATTCGGGGTCGATCGGCAGCCGCCCGCCATTGGCGCCGGTCGGCTCGATGATCGCGGCGGCGATCTCGCCCGCGTGCTGTTCGAGGAGCCGCGCGAGCCCGGCCTCGTCGTTCTGGTCGCAGAGCAGCACGTTGCCGGCGACCGCGTCGATCACCCCTGTCGTCGCGGTGCCGTCGAAATGGCTCGCATGCCCGGTCGTCATGTGGTCGTGCCAGCCGTGGAAATGATAGTTGAAGCGGACGATCTTTGGCTTGCCGCTGAAGGCGCGGGCGAGTCGCACCGCCATCAGCGTCGCCTCGGTGCCCGAGCTGGTGAAACGCACGCGCTCGGCCGAGGGGATCAGCCGCTTGACCCACTCGGCCCATTCGATCTCGAGCTCGTGGCAGGCGCCGTAATGCGTGCCGCGGTCGAGCTGGGCGTGCACCGCCGCCATGACTTGCGGGTTGCAGTGGCCCAGCAGCATCGCGCCGTGGCCGCCGAAATAATCGACGTAGCAGCGCCCGTCGACATCCCATTTGCGCGGCCCCTCGGCGCGGGTGATGTAGAGCCCATACGGCTCGATGTAGCGCGAATCGTGGGTGATGCCCGAGGGGAACATCTCCGCCGCCTGGCCCGCGCGCGCCGCCGAGCCCGGGGTCGCGGCGCGATAGGCGGCGATGATCGGCGAATTGGTGGTCAAGGTGTCGGGCATCGGAAGCTCCGTCGGGCGGGTGCTGCGAATGTTGTAGAGGATGCGAGGCGCGGGTTGAACCCGTCTCCTTTATTGTCGTCCCGGCAAAAGCCGAGATTCCCTGTTCAGCCGCCCGGGAAGCGGATAAGTGGGTCCCGGCTTTCGCCGGGATGGTGCTGGGAGAGCGGCAATGACTGAGCCCTACGAGTCCGAATTGCAAGCCCGGTTCGGCTTCGACCTCGATCTCGGCGGCGAGGCTGAAGACAATCCGTGGGTCAAACAGGTCCTGCTGCGCCGGACGCAGCGCCGCTACGATGCGCGGCCGGTGCTCGAATCGGCGGTGCGGCTGATCCTCGCCGCGGCGTTCTCGGCCTCGTCCAAGTCCGATTTTCAGCAGGCCTCGGTGATCTGGGTCGAGGACCGCGGCCAACGCGACAAGCTGGCCGCGCTAATTCCCGACATGCCGTGGATTGGCAACGCGCCGGTGTTCCTGGTGTTCCTCGGCGACGCGCGACGGCTGGAGCGAATCGGCCAATATCCGGTCGCGAACGGCACGCTGGAAGGCTTCTTCAACGCGACGGTCGATGCCGCGCTCGCCTTGCAGACCGCGATTCTCGCCGCCGAAACCTTGGGGCTCGGCACCTGCCCGATCAGCGTATTGCGCAATCACATCGACGCGGTCGGCGAGATCCTGGCGCTGCCCGACAAGGTGTTCCCGGTCGCCGGGTTGTGTCTCGGCTACCCGGCGCAGCCGGGCTTTATCAGCATGCGCCTGCCGCCCGAGGCGACGGTGCATCGCGATCGCTACGATGACGGCGCGGTCGCGGCGGTCGATGCTTATGACCGGCGGCGCGACGCGCGGCATTCGCTCAAGGACCGGCAGAAATCGCCGGAGGTGTTCGGTACCGCCGAATTCTACGGCTGGTCGGAAGACAAGGCGCGCCAGGCGATGACGTCGGAGGGCGCCGGCTTCGCGGCATGGCTGCGCGCGCACGGGTTCGATCTCGGCAGATAGTGCATAAGAAAAGGCCGCCCCGAAGGACGGCCTTTTCCACCGAATAACCAGCGGCCATCACAGCCGCGCCGTTGCCTTGTTAGGCAAGGACCTCGGCAAGAGCGGAGATCCTGGTCACGGCTGCGGTGGGCCGCGGTTGGTGGTTAGACACAGGATCACCTCCTTTCTGTTGTGGCGACGAGGAGCATATTCTACAGCCTGTTGTGGCGCTCCGGCAAGCGCCCCTCGCGCGTGACAATGCGCCGCATAATCTCGCCGGCGCGGCTCATCGCCGGATAGTGGCGAGGCGGCGCTTCGTGGCATAAAGGCGCGGCAACAAGCGAGACGCAGGATCATGTCTGGAAACGCCGAGAGGATGAGTGTCAACGGGATCGAGCTGGAGGTGCTGCGCCGCGGCGAAGGCCCGTCGGTCGTGCTGCTGCACGGCATGGACACCGTGAGCCCCAAGGCGCCGTTCCTCGATCTCCTCGGCCGGCATGTCGAGATCATCGCGCCGTCGGGGCCGGGCTTTGGCAACTCGCCAAGGCCGCAGGATTTCGACACGATCTACGATCTGACGCACCTCTATCTCGCGCTGCTCGATCAGCTGCCCTACGAGAAGGTGACCCTGATGGGGCTGTCGTTCGGCGGGTGGCTGGCGGCCGAGGTCGCGGCGGCCTCGTGCCACCGGATCGCCAATTTGGTCCTGCTCGACCCGGTCGGCATCAAGATCGGCGACCGCGAGACCCGCGACATCCTCGACGTGTTCAACACCAACCCGGCCGAGGTCCGCCGCAGGAGCTGGGCCGATCCGGCGAAGGGTCCCGATTACGATGCGATGACCGACGAGGAGCTGGTCATCCATGCGCGCAACTGGGAGGCGCTGTGCCTCTACGGCTGGCACCCGTATATGTACAACCCGCAATTGAAGCAGTGGCTACGGCGGATCGCGGCGCCGACGCTGGTGCTGTGGGGCGAGCATGACGGGGTCGTCACCCCCGATTACGGCCGCGCCTACGCCAAGCTGATCCGCGGCGCCGAATTTTCCCTCATCGAGAATGCCGGCCACCACCCCGAGCAGGAACAGCCCGAACGCTTTGTCGAGCGGGTGATGGGGTTTTTGGGGGATTAAAACACCTGTCATTCCGGGCCGAGCGAAGCGAAGGAGCCCGGAATGACGGTAGTTGGGAAGTAGCGGATGCAGGCTTGGTATCTGTGCGAGAACCCCTACCCGTTCGTGCCGTGGGACGTGCTCGACAGCGTCGATTCGGTGCGCGGCAGCCTGCCTAACAGGTATTGCGAGCCGGAGGTCGCGGCGCGGCTCTACGAGGAATGCCTCGACGAATATCGCCTGTGCGACGAGATGGGCCTCAACATCATCTCGAACGAGCACCATGCCGGGATCAACTGCCTTTACGGCGCGAGCCCGCTGATCCTCGGCATCCTGGCGCGCGAGACCAAGAAGGTCCGCATCCTCAGCCTCGGCACGCTGGTGACGGCGCGCCCCGACCCCATCCGCATCGCCGAGGAATATGCGACGGCGGATATCATCTCAAAGGGCCGGCTCGATATCGGCTTCGTGAAGTCCGGCGGGTCGGAGATGGCCTCGGCCAATGCGAACCCGATCGGCAACCTCGAGCGCTTCTGGGAATCGATCGACCTGATCAAAAAAGCGCTGACCGCGCATGACGGCCCGGTGAGCTGGGAAGGCAAGCACTTCACCCACCGGCACATCAATATCTGGCCGCCCTGCTACCAGCGCCCGCACCCGCCGCTGTGGGCGGCGACCGGCGATCCGGAGACCTCGGTCGAGCTGGCGCGGCGCGACATCATCAACGCCACCTTCGTGCGCGGGCCGGACGGCACGAAGAAGTCGTGGGACGCCTATCGCCAGGCGCGCAAGGATGCCGGCATGGGTCCGGCCGGGCCCGACCGCTTCGCCTATATGGGCTTCACTTATGTCGGCGATAGCGACGCGGAAGGCATCGAGATCGGCGACAAGTCGCTGTGGTTCCTGCGCGTCGGCGCGCGCTCGGCGGCTCAGTATTCACGGATGCTGCCGGGCACGACCCCGGCCGCGCAGGCGCCGGCGCTCTACCGCGCCGCGCCGCCGCCAAGCCTGGCCGGCGGCGTGCCGGCGGTCGGCCGCCCGGCCGCCGCGTTCCGCAACGTCACCGCCGAACAGGCGGTGCAGCGCGGCGTCATGTTCGCCGGCAACCCCGACACCGTCTACCGCCAGATCATGGATTTCTACGACAAGGTCGGCGGGTTCGAGCATCTGATCCTGATGGGTCGCTCCGGCTTCATGACCCATGCGGAGGCCGAGAAGGGCATCCGCATGTTCGCGACGGAAGTCCTGCCGCGGCTCAAGGAAGTGAAGCACGCGCCGGTAGAGTAGTGCTTTCAGGACAAATGAGTTCGTCATCCCGGCGACGGCCGGGATCCACGGGGCCGTTTTCGAGAAACTAAAGAATGGATCCCGGCCTTCGCCGGGATGACATGTTAAAATATGCCGATGAAACTCCCGAACCTGACCGAACTCGACGCTGCGGCCGAGACTGTGCATCGGGTCGTGCCGGCGACGCCGCAATATTGCTGGCCGCTGCTGTCGCGGCGGGTCGGCGCCGAGTTGTGGGTCAAGCACGAGAACCACACGCAGACCGGCGCGTTCAAGCTACGCGGCGGGCTGGTCTATCTCGACGAGCTGAAGCGCTCGCAGCCCGGGATCGCCGGCGTCATCAGCGCGACGACCGGCAATCACGGTCAGAGCATCGCCTATGCCGCGACGCGGCTCGGCCTTAGATCGACGATCGTCGTGCCGCACGGCAACAGCCCGGAGAAGAACCGGGCGATGCAGGCGTTCGGCGCGACGCTCGTCGAGCGCGGCCATGATTTCCAGGCCGCCTACGAACACGCGATGGCGCTCGCCGAGCGCGAGAACCTGCATCCGGTGCGCTCGTTCGATCCGCTCCTGGTGCGCGGCGTCGCGAGCTATGGGCTGGAGCTGTTCCGCGCCGTGCCCGACCTCGATGTCGTCTATGTCCCGATCGGCCTGGGCAGCGGCATTTGCGGAGTGATCGCGGCGCGCGAGGCGCTCGGCCTCAAGACCGAGATCGTCGGCGTCGTCGCCGAGAACGCCGCGACCTATGCGCTGTCTTTCGCCGCCGGGAAGCCGGTCGCCACCAACAGCGCCGACACCTTCGCCGGCGGCCTTGCCGTGAGGGTGCCCGACGCGACGGCGCTGGACATCATCCGCCGCCACGCGGCGCGCATCGTCACCGTCTCCGAGGCGGAGATGCGCGAGGCGATGCGCATCCTCTTCAGCGACACGCACAACATCGCCGAGGGCGCCGGCGCCGCGCCCCTCGCTGCCGCGCTGCAGGAGCGCGACCGCCTCTCGAGCAAGAAGATCGCGGTCATCCAATCGGGCGGCAATATCGACCGCGCGCTGTTCGCCGAGATTTTGGCGGAAGCGCCGTAGCCGTAGCCTGTGCCTCGGTTTCGCGGCGGGCTGGCTATTTCGCCTCGCGGATCGGCCCTTCCTTGAACAGGTATTTGCGTAGATTCTCGTCGAGCTTGGGGTCCTGTCGGCGCAGCCATTCCAGAACCATGGCCGCGTGCTCTTTCTCTTCATCGCGATTGTGGATGAGGATCGCGCGCAATTCATCGTCGGTCGTGACCGCGGCGCGCTGATTGTACCAGTCGATCGCCTCGAGCTCCTCCATCAGCGAGGTGATCGCGCGGTGCTGGTCGATGACCGCCGGCCCCAGTTTTTCCGGGTCTTCGTGCAGGGTCTCGCTGGACATCTTCGGTCCTTTCGTGGGTTTCGGCAGGTAAAAGCCCGAGCGATCGGCGCCCCGCGCCGGCTCCAGCATTCATCCCTAGGTAGATTTACAAATGCCAGGGCCGCCAGTTCCCCGGCCGCGGCAACAAAGCGGCTCCGTCACCCCTTGGCGAGCTCCCGCGCGATGACGAGCCGCTGGATGTCGCTGGTGCCCTCGTAGATCTGGCAGACGCGCACGTCGCGATAGATGCGCTCGACCGGGAAGTCGGCGAGATAGCCGTAGCCGCCGTGGATTTGGATCGCGTCGGAGCACACGCGCTCGGCCATCTCGGAGGCGAACAATTTGGCCATCGCCGCCTGTTGCAAGCACGGCTCGCCGTCGTCGCGGCGCTGGGCGGCGTCGAGGATGAGGCCGCGCGCCGCGGCGAGCTGCGTCGCCATGTCGGCGAGGCGGAAGGCGACCGCCTGGTGCGACATGATCTTCTGCCCGAAGGCCTCGCGCTCCTGGGCATAGGCCAGCGCCGCCTCATGAGCGGCCCGCGCCATGCCGAGCGCCTGCGCGGCGATGCCGATGCGGCCGCCTTCGAGGTTGGAGAGCGCGATGCGATAGCCCTCGCCTTCCGCCCCGAGCATCAGATCGGGGGTCAGCTCCATGTCCTCGAAGACGAGCTGCGCGGTGTCGGACGCGCGCTGGCCCAATTTGTGTTCGAGTCGCGCGACGCGATAGCCGACCGTGTCGGTCGGCACGATAAAGGCGCTGATCCCCTTGCGCCCGGCCGCGGGGTCGGTGACGGCGAAGACGATCGCCACCTGCGCGGTCGAGCCCGAGGTGATGAACTGCTTGGTGCCGTTGAGCACCCAGCGGTTGCCATGGCGGGTGGCGCGGGTCTTGATCGCCCCGGCGTCGGAGCCCGCCCCCGGCTCGGTCAGGCAAAAGCACGCCAGCATCTCGCCGGCGGCCATCGGCCTCAGGAACCGCTCCTTCTGCTCCTGCGACCCGAATTTAAGGACCGGCACGCAACCGACTGAATTGTGGACCGCGACGATCGTCGAAACGCTGCCATCGCCGGCGGCGATCTCCTCCAAGGCCAGCGCATAGCCGACATGGTCGGCGCCGGCCCCGCCATACTCGGGCGGCACCAGCACGCCCATGAAACCGAGTTTTCCCAGTTCGGCCAGCGCGTCTTTCGGGAACTTGGCCTCGCGGTCCCATTCCGCGGCGTGAGGCGCGAGCAGGTTTCGCGCCACTTCGCGCGCCGTATCTCGGAGGAGGCGCTGTTCCTCGGTCAGCTTCATGCGCTCACCTCAACCGTCGAAACTCAAAGTTGCGCGGCCGCTCATGGCATGGCTGTTATAACAGCACATTTACAGCCAGTATTGTCGCAAAGGTTGTATAGCTTCCGCAATAGACACGGCCGGCACTTGCGCTGCCGAGCCGGCAGGATCAGGACATTGGTCCATAAATATGGCGATATCATGTTCGCGATACGTTCTTCTACGCCAAGGGGAGAGCAATCACGATCGCGACCCATTCTGAATTTCGGCTTTGGGCAGAATGCCGCCATGAGGGCCTAGCCATGGTGATGGCCACGATGCGCCGCAAGCGGCCTCCCAGGGCTTGGCGTTGCCCATGGATGGCCGGAAGGTTTATCAGGCGGCGGGCAGTTGACTCTCTGTATCGGGTTCGCCTGTCCTGGCCTCGCGTTGGGAGAAATTTTGCGGCTCATTCCGAACTCCATCCCACATCGCTTGAGCCTCTTGTAGTTCGCGCTCGGCATCTATGACCGCAGTCTCTCGGGCGCGGGACGCTCCTTGTTCCATATGGCGGCCATTGAAGAATCCGAGCAGTAGTCCACCAAGTGCACCGATCAGGCCGAAGAAATAGTAGGCGCTACCGATGATGAGGCTTCCCCAAAAAGCCGCCCAAACCCACCAATGGTTGTGCGCTGAACGGGCAATGTCGAGATTACGGGCCGCATCCGCCAGCTCTTGCTGAAAGAAGCGAAGTGCAATGTCCCCCGCTTCCCGATCGTGTGAGATTAAACGCTTGCGAAATTCGAGATCCGAAATACTGAAATACAGATCGCGCAGCCGGCGCCGTATACGCCTTTGCTGAGACTTTTCTTCGTATAACTCTAATTCCCGTTGTTTGTCGCTGTGCAGTTCGGCAGCGTCGTAAACCGCAAAATAATTTGGTAGTTCGGATCGTATCGTTTCGGCCGAATCCGCAATACCAGCAAGCCGCTCTAATTCAATGAGGGCTTGATGACAGCCTTTGGCCTGTTGCTGGATATTGTCCAGTTCTTTGCTATTGGGCATCGACTTCCCACGGCGGGCCTGAGCCTCCGGCGAGGAGGAGGCACGTTTTCGCGCGAGAATATAGCATCCGGCGCGGTTCGATCATCCCCACTACCCGTTTTCGAGATCAGGCGAGATTCGGCGTGCGATCGCCTCACAAATTGGTGGACGGAAGCAACTCGCAGTATGGAGTGAGGGCGGACGGCTTAACTGCCATTCCGAAGCCACTGGTAGTCACCAGAGCGTTGACCTCGTCAAAAGTCGTGATTGCTGCCCACGGTGTAACAACAATTTCAGTAATGAGGGTTTGCAAGTCGATCATTCGCCTGTGTCCGGGCAGAACGTCGGTGGGCGGGTCAAGCGGTAGTGGGTGAGCGCGATTGTCGATGTCGAAATGCCGGTTGAGGATGGCGTGAGGGTCCATGATCCAAAGCATTGCGCGGACCTCTTTTTCGTCTTTATAGACCGCCCGCTTGGTCATGATGAAAGAGAACAAATTCATGCCGCTTAGGTGTTGTTCGCCGTATCGCAAAAGGCCGAGAAATGCACGATCGCTCAGTCCATCGAGCGCGGACTTCAGCAGAGAGTATCGCGAGCAAATAGCCACGCCGTCGGCGCCGAACTCTTTCCACATGGCGTCGGTTTCGTCGCGGAACAGATGCCAGCAACTGATGTAGAAGCTCTCGCGGAACTGAGCGAGCGAACCAAGGTGATGATTGAGCGTTTGCCGATCCCGAAGAAGAAGTGGGTTTAGTCCTAAAAGTCTAGGTAGGTATCGTTCAGGTGGCAAACCTTCCCGCTCGTCGTTTTTAAACAAATCAGCTCGGCAGAAATACAGTTCTCCGGTCGTCATCAAGTCCCGGAATTTTTTCATGTTCATGAATCGCCAAATCGCGCCGTCTTGGTCGACGGGCTCAAGCTGGCCGGGGTAATTTTCAAGGGTCATAGCGCAGGATATGGCGGAGAGCCCGCTGAGTTTCCAGCATCTTGCGCAGGACGGCACGGTACAAAATCGTGCATTGCGCGACAGACTGTCCGGCTCGGTTGGGCGCGAGCAAATCACGATCACCGGACTCCGTCGGGAATCAAGGCTGTCGACGCCGCTATCGCGCTTCCAACGCCGTCGTGACGGTCTGTATTGGGGCAACAGCGCTGGTTGGCGATAACCGTTCGGATTGGCCGGATTGCGGCCAAAAGCAGAAATTCAAATCGCGGCACTGCCGCAATCAAGATCGCTGGGGACGCGTCTAAGCGCTCTCGTTGAACAGCTCGCGGCCGATCAGCATGCGGCGGATTTCCGAGGTGCCGGCGCCGATCTCGTAGAGCTTGGCGTCGCGCAGCAGGCGACCGGTGGGATAGTCGTTGATGTAGCCGTTGCCGCCCAAGATTTGCACCGCGTCGAGCGCGATCCTGGTGGCGCTCTCGGCGGCGTAGAGGATCGCGCCGGCGGCGTCCTTGCGGGTGGTCTCGCCGCGGTCGCAGGCGCGCGCGACGGCATAGACATAGGCGCGGCAGGCATTGGCGGCGGTGTACATATCGGCCACCTTGCCCTGGATCAGCTGGAACTCGCCGATCGGCTGGCCGAACTGCTTGCGGTCGTGGATGTAGGGGATCACCACGTCGAGCGCCGCCTGCATGATGCCGATGGGCCCGGCGGCGAGCACGACGCGCTCGTAATCGAGCCCGCTCATCAGCACGCGCACGCCTTCATCGAGCGTGCCGAGCACGTTCTCGGCCGGCACCTCGCAATCCTCGAACACCAGTTCCGAGGTTGGGCTCCCGCGCATGCCGAGCTTGTCGAGCTTTTGCGCCGGGGTGAACCCCTTCATCCCCTTCTCGATCAGGAAGGCGGTGATGCCGCGCGCGCCGGCATCGGGGCTGGTCTTGGCGTAGACCACCAGCGTATCGGCGTAATGCCCGTTGGTGATCCAGAATTTCGTGCCGTTGAGGATGTAGCGGTCGCCCTTTTTGTCGGCGCGCAGCCGCATCGACACGACATCGGAGCCGGCGCCGGGCTCCGACATCGCCAGCGCGCCGACATGCTCGCCGGACATCAGCTTCGGCAGGTACTTCTTGCGCTGTGCGTCGTTGCCGTTGCGGCGGATCTGGTTGACGCAAAGATTGGAGTGCGCGCCGTAGCTGAGGCCGACCGAGGCCGAGCCGCGGCTGACCTCCTCCATCGCGACGCAATGGGCGAGATAGCCCATGCCGCTGCCGCCCAATTCCTCCTCGACGGTGATGCCGTGCAGGCCGAGCGCGCCCATCTGCGGCCACAGCTCGATCGGGAAACGGTCGTCGCGGTCGATCGCGGCGGCGATCGGCGCGATCTTGTCGTCGCTGAAGTCGCGCACCGTGTGGCGCAGCATGTCGATCTCGGGGCCGAGATCGTGGTCAAGGGTCGAGAGCCGGCTGTTCTGCATGAGCCGGCTGCTCTCCCTATTTGGCCGGGATCAGCGTCTCGGTGCCGGTGCCGCCGTCGTTGAGCACCCAGACGCCGCGTAGCGTGCCGTCACCCTGCAACTTGTATATCAGCAGCCCATTCGAATTGCCGCTGGTGTAGCTTGCGGCGAAGGCGTCGCCGTTCAGCATGCACAATCCCTTCCATTGCGAGCCGACATCCCACGCGATGCGGCAGCCGTCGCCGCGCGGCGTGATGACGGCGGTGCCGCCATAGGGTGAGCCGTTAGGGTTGGTGCCCTTGACGGTGTAATTGCCGCCGACGGTCTGCGCCATTGCCGGGACCGAAACGGCGACGGCCAGGACGGCCGCGACGATCAGCGCTTTCATCATTGCCTTATCCCTCACGATCCGGCGCGTCGCGCCAGCAAAGACGCGAGGCCGACCGAGTATAGGCTTGGTGCGGTCGAGAAGACTCGAACTTCCACGGAGTTTCCCCCACAGCGACCTCAACGCTGCGCGTCTACCAGTTCCGCCACGACCGCATATCAGGCCAATGCCTGCCTGGAGGCAGGCGCGTGTAGCAAATACACGATATCATAGCAACCGTAATGGATTTCCCGGCCGCCACGCTGCCCGATACCCCGAACGCCGCTCTCGAGTGGCGCGTCGCCGACGCGCTGGTTCCCTACGACGCGGCGGTCGCGGCGATGGAGGCGCGGGTCGCGGCGATCCATGCCGGGAATGCGGGCGAGCTGGTCTGGCTGGTCGAGCACCCGCCGCTCTACACCGCCGGCACCAGCGCCGACGCGGCCGATCTGATCGAGCCGG
>Ga0182024_10016422_pt1 | contig 14043 bp, 15 predicted proteins | sample P32metaG_FD_120480 | JGI IMG/M metagenome (GOLD analysis project Ga0182024, IMG submission 120480) | Permafrost microbial communities from Stordalen Mire, Sweden - P3-2 metaG (Illumina Assembly) | ecosystem: Environmental > Terrestrial > Soil > Wetlands > Permafrost | place: Sweden: Stordalen... | reverse complement strand
GAGTTCGAGCGAGACGGTCTTAACCACATTCGTCGCGGCCCGAGCCTGAATTGAGCGGCCAATCTGCGCCGAACCCGTAAAAGCAAGTCGACGCACCTTGGGATGGGTGACCAGCGTGTCGCCCACGTCACTGCCCAACCCAGTCACGATGTTGAGTACGCCGGGCGGGAAAATTCCCTGAGCCAGTTCACCGAGTCGCAGGGCCGAAATCGACGTGTGTTCGGAGGGCTTCAGCACTACCGCATTGCCCGCGATCAGCGGGGCGCCAACCTTTCCGGCGGCGAACATGAGTGGGTGGTTAAAGGGAATAATCCGCCCGACGACCCCGAAGGGGTGGCGGAGGGTGAAGTTGAGACGTCCGTGAAGACCAGGAATCGTGTCACCGCGCTGCTCGAGGACGACGCCCGCGAAATACCGTAAGAGACGGGCCGCGTTGACAGCGTCTTTGCGCATCTCGCGAATGGGGCTGCCGTTATCGGCCACGTCGAGCATCACGAGTTCCGTGGCATTCTCGAGGATCACCGACGCGAGCTTTTCGAGACTCGCCGCACGCTCGAGCGGCGGCGTGGCCCACCAGGCCGGGAACGCGTCGGCGGCGGCTTGGACCGCATCGTCAACATCGTCAGGACCACCCTTAGGAAAAAGCGCGAAGAGCTCACCATTCGACGGGTTCACGGCCTCGAGCGTGGCGCCATTGCGAGCGTCGCGGAACTCCCCGCCAATCAGCATCCGATACTGGCGTACGTCACTTTTATCACTCATGGCTTCCCCTTAACGACGATGCAGTTCCCGGCGCCTCGACGGCGCCCTCTATTATTAGCATCACGAGCACATGGCCTGGTTCGACCACGAAGCAGCGTTAAATCGCGATAAACAGACGCGAAAAAGGTGTCCTAATGAAGCGAGATAGGTGTTATCAGCCAGCCACATCGGCTGAATTGAAACCTATCAATTCGACTTCACCATTACAACGTCCTTCACGAGGGTCGGTGATGTCTCTCCGCCGTCTCCCGTGCGCCACTCGCGCTGGAGGCTCTCTTCAGCGGATGAATCAACCACGCACGACTCAACGACGAGTTCATCGACATTAAGCCGCTCCCCGTTCGCCGGGCCACGACGCGGGTGCACGTAGGGGCTACGGGAGCTGCGCCCGAGTGCCATCTCAACGCTTCCGGCACTTCGGCGGCGACGAACCTCGCAGCTCGCTACCTTCCCGCAACGCTTCGCCGACGATCAGGTGCATCTTCTCGCGCATCGCGGTCGTCGTCCTCTGCGTCAAAACACCCAAGTGGTCGGAGCCACGGCCATTCGATTTTCGCGTCCTGAAAGCATCACGACGTCGATACACCAAGGCTGACGTAATTCGTGATAAGAAAACAAGTGACCGGATCTATCTGAGGTGATATCGCGAACACTTATTTGTGGGCGTCAACCAATCGCACCAAACGCGATATCTAGTGAACTTTATTCGGAGCAAGGTGTCCCGACTTGTGGAACAATGGAGCATATGGTAGAACCCGCAGACCCCGTCAATCGAACGCAGGAATCCGTCTCGGCAATTCCGGCCCCCCTAACGAAGGTCGGCGCTACCAAGGAGCCGAAGGAGGTTAACCGCGCGGTTGACGTCCAAGTCATCGCCCGCGCCGCCAACATTCTTGGCGCGCTGGGAGAATATCCGGGCGGACTCAGTCTGGCCCAAATCGCCCGGGTGACGAAGCTGTCACGGTCGACGGTTCACCGGATTGTGGTTGCACTTTGCAAACAGGACTACGTTCGTTCGACGGCCTCGGGCTATCAGTTAGGCCCGGCCCTTCTACGCCTCGCCGAAGCCAGTCGTTCGAACTTCGAATTGGATGTGAACCCATTCCTCGTAGAACTGAGTCACGAATTGCGAGAGACCGTCGACCTCTCGCAGTTGACCGGCCAGACGGTGACCTTCGTGGACCAGGTGATCGCCATGCGCCGATTGCGGGCCGTCTCGGGCATCGGAATATCATTTCCGCTGTATTGCACGGCCCCCGGCAAAGCCGTACTCGCCGCACTGGGTCCCGCGGCAACGAAAAGACTCCTGCCCGAACGCTTCGAGCGATTCACGCCTTCAACGCACCCCGATCGGGCCTCGCTCGAGCGCGAGCTTGACGAGGTGCGGCGCACCAAAATCGCCTACGACCGTGAAGAGCACACGCTGGGCATTTGCGCCGTCGGTATGGCGATCCAGGCATCCGATGAAAATTGGTACGCGGTATCGGTGCCGCTACCCGCTCAGCGATTCTACGGTCAAGAGAGCCGACTTACGACGGCGCTCACCGCTTCGCTGGACGCAATTCTCAAGGAACAACGGACAAATTATTCAGCCGTTTTACCTGACTAACCTATTGTCGGCCGCTCGTCTGCTTGGACTAGGTTGCAGCCGCAACTGCGAGGTGACCCCCGGGGAGTTTGGCTATAAGCCCCGTGACGAGCTTGTTGACAACCGGCCCACAACCAACACCTAAGCACTCGGACAACAGGAATCAGCACGAACGGTGTGCCACTCGCCATCGCTACCTCACGCTGGTCGCGCCCGTCCGCGGCTTCGATGACGTGTCGCACGTCGACATGGAATGCGCATCGCCGAGGCGCGATGGGGTCCGGCAAAAACTTTTCGAGTACGGAGAACACGAAGACATGGCTAATACCATGGACCCATGTCCACGCCATCTAGTTCCGTCGCCGCGATCTTGCTCAGCGGGGGGGCCAGCAGTCGAATGGGCCGGGATAAGTCCCAGCTGATCGTCGACGGATCGACGCTGGCCGTCAGGACCGCCGAGCTCTTGCTGCTCGTCGTGGCGACGGCCATTGAAGTGGGTCCGGGAGTATCGGGATTGCCCGCGACGCTCGAAGAACCCCCCAGGGAGGGGCCGCTCGCCGCCATTGCGGCCGGTGGTCGCGCGCTTCGAGAGCGCGGCCACGCTGGAAGCGCCTTGGTGGTCGCCTGTGATCTTCCTAATCTTTCGGAACGACTGCTTCGTTTCCTCGTCGAATGGGATTCGCCGGGATCGGTCGTGCCAATCGTGCGTGGCCTGCCCCAACCTCTTTGCGCGAAATGGGGGCGTCAAGATCTTGACAACGCGAACCAGCTCGTCAGCCACGGCGTTCGATCGTTGCGACATCTCTCCCTTCAACCCGATGTGATCCTTCTCGAAGAGTCACATTGGCAACTCGTCGCCGATGAAGAACAGTTTTTTGATGTCGATAGCCCCGACGACCTTGACCGATTTGGAATGTCCACCTGAGTTCTTCGGTGCGTGCCATCTACGACAACTTAAAAAATTGCTTGGCGCGAAGATGTCGCCTCGGTGAGCTGTCCGAACGACGAAAATGTTATTGGTAAGGCCACGCCGAGGATCAACTCGACGGTGGCTCCTGGCATGAAGCAAGGTATCAATCGGCCTCCCGTCGATGCCGGGCGACTCGTTACTTCGAATGTTGTTCAGGTTCTGAATCCGGCCCCACTATTCGCAGCGCCAACGCGCGGGCCTCAGCCGCTCCGAGACCGGCCTTAGCGGCGAGCCAGCACGCGACCGGTGCCGCAGTCCGTTCCGAGGCGTGCGCGGCGATCGCCGCCAAAGCAAGAATCTGGTCGCGCTCATCTTCATTCGGCGCATCAATGCCTAGTTGTTCTGAATAGGCAATGAGCCACTCATTCGCAGACGTACTCACGAAGTTCATGGTACCAACGGCACGGCAAAGCCCGGACCTCTACAACGCCAGGATCCTGATATCTATCGTACGAACGAGCACGAGCCCTGCGAGGAGCGTTCATCGTTAGGCTCCAAGTGAGGCCACCGGCAATACCATGACGAGGGGTGCCGGAGCGGCCGACTGACAGGACGGGGGATTAGATGAGTCGAATCGCACCCGAGCGATCAGTCGTACGCCTGACCATTGGAGCGTTGCCCACACGTGAGCGCGACACGCTCGCTGGCGAGGAGCCACTCGAGTTGCGCATCGGCGGTCGATCTTTTGCGGTCACCATGCGAACGCCGGGAGCAGACTTTGACTTGGCCGCCGGTTTTCTCGTGAGTGAGGGAGTCATCACCCGCACGGAGCAGCTGTCCGCCATGCGTTACTGCGCGGGAGGGCGCGACGAGGTCAACCAATACAACCTGCTCGATCTCACGCTGGCCGACGGCGTGGCGGCCCCCGACGAAAGTTCGGCGAGGGCGTTCTTCACTACCAGTTCCTGCGGACTCTGCGGGAAAGCATCAATCGATGCGGTGCGGACCCGCTCGGCCTTTGACGTCAACGACGATCCGCTTCGGGTCACTGCGGACTTGTTGGTGGCTCTTCCCGGACGACTGCGCGCTGCCCAGAAAGTGTTCGACAAGACCGGGGGCCTGCACGCGGCGGCCCTGTTCGACGGTGAGACCGGCGAATTGATGGTGCTTCGCGAGGACGTGGGTCGCCACAACGCGGTAGACAAGGTGATCGGTTGGGCCCTTCGTGAAGGACGGTTGCCCTTGCGCGGGTGCATCTTGCTGGTCTCGGGCCGTGCGTCATTCGAGCTGGTGCAAAAAGCAGTCATGGCGGGCATCCCCATGCTGTGCGCGGTGTCGGCACCCTCGTCACTCGCCGTTGATTTGGCCAAAGAGTCGGACATGACCCTGGTCGGATTCCTGCGCGATCCGTCGATGGTGGTTTACGCCGGCGTCGAACGGGTGGACGGAGCGTTGAATGTGGTCAGTCAGGCCAAAGCCAATTCAGAAACGACGGAAATTTCATTCGACGCCAGGACACCGCAATAGCCCAGACTCTATGGTGCCTTGCGCCATCGGAGGTCAAAAGACCCCTAGCGACCAGTGCGGGACGCCGGTTCGATGCGAATGATCACTGACTTCGACGTGGGCGTATTACTGCCCAGGGCCGTGGAGTCCAGTGGCACCAGCACGTTGGCCTCCGGAAAGTAGCTCGCGGCGCAGCCTTTTGGCGTGGGGTACGCCACCGCTCGAAAACCATTGGCGAATCGCTCGCCGTCCGTCCAGATACTGATGAGATCGACCATGTCGCCGTCTTTGAGGCCCCGCTCGCCTAAGTCGTCAGCGTTCACGAACACCACCCTCCGACCGCCCTTGATGCCGCGATAGCGATCGTCGAGTCCGTAGACCGTGGTGTTGAACTGGTCGTGCGACCGCAGGGTCTGGAGTACGAGGTGTCCTTCAGGCACGACGATCGCGTCGGCTTCGTTCACCGTGAAGCGGGCTTTACCGGTCGCAGTGTTGAACGTCCGTGAGTCGTGGGGGCCGCGGGGCAACATGAAGCCGCCCGGCTGGAGGACCCGTTGCTCAAAGTTCTCGAAGCCGTCGATGACGTGCGCGATGTGTCGGCGGATCACCGCGTACTCGGCAGACATGGCGGTCCAGCCAATATCCTCGCCGAACAGGGCCTCGCCGAGGCCGCACACTATCGCGACCTCACTCCGCAGCTGTTCGGACCCCGGTGCGAGGCGACCCTGGGTCGCGTGCACCATGCTCATGGAGTCCTCCACCGTCAAGAACTGCTCGCCTCCTGCTTGCACGTCGCGTTCGCTGCGGCTCAAACACGGAAGCAGCAGGGCCTCGGTGCCGTGGCACAGGTGGGACCGGTTCAACTTGGTGGCGACGTGGACCGTCAGGGCGCAGTTTTGCATGGCCGCCTCCGACACCGAAGTATCAGGCGTGGCGGCAACGAAGTTGCCCCCCAGCGCGAAGAAAACGTCGATCTTGCCGTCGCGCATGGCGCGGATGGTGTCGACCGTGTCGTAGCCGTGGGCGCGGGGTGGCTCGAACCCGAACTCCTCTTGCAATCGGTCGAGGAACGCGTCGGGCACTTTCTCCCAGACGCCCATGGTGCGGTCACCTTGCACGTTGCTGTGCCCGCGAATGGGCGAAGGTCCTGCGCCGGGTCGACCGATATTGCCCCGCAGCAAAAGAAAGTTCACGATCTCGCGGATGGTGGCCACCGCGTTTCGATGCTGAGTAACGCCCATGGCCCAGCAAACGACGACGCTGCGCGCCGCCACCACGTCGGATGCGAAGTCCTCAATCTGCTCGCGTGTTAGTCCACTCAGCGACTCGATCAACGGCCACTCGAGGTCGCGCCACGCTTGGCACGCCTCGTCGAATCCGTCGCAGTAGGTCTCAATGAACGAGCGGTCGAAGATCGTGCCGGGCGCGGCCTCTTCGCGCGCCAGCAAGGCTTTGTTCACGCCCGCGAACATCGCCAGATCGCCGTTGACGCGCACGGGCAGGTAACGGTCGGTCAACTTCGTGCCTCCGCCGATCAGCCCCCGCGCGCTCTGGGGGTTCTTGAATCGAACCAGACCGGCTTCGGGAAGTGGATTGGCGGTGACGATTCGGGCGCCCCGCTTCTTTGCCGTCTCGAGGGCCGAGAGCATCCGGGGATGATTGGTTCCGGGATTCTGGCCGACGATGACGATCAGCTCTGCGTGCTCGGTGATGTCATCACGACTGACCACTCCTTTTCCCACGCCGATCGTCTCGACGAGAGCCGTACCACTGGACTCGTGGCACATGTTCGAACAATCCGGGAGGTTGTTGGTCCCCAGGCGCCGAGCCAGTAATTGATAGAGGAACGCTGCCTCGTTGCTGGCGCGACCGCTGGTATAAAAAGCCGCTCGGTTGGGATTGGGCAGTGCACGTAGACGCTCGGCAATGAGGCTGAACGCCTCGTCCCACGAGATCGGCACGTAATGATCCGCACCCGGTGCCAGATGCATTGGTTCCGTGAGCCGCCCGTGATGTTCTAAGGAATGATTGTCTTCTTCGCGCAGCTCGGCCACTGAATGGATGGCAAAAAAATCGCGCCGTACTCGATCCCGAGTGGCTTCCCACCCGGACGCTTTGGCCCCGTTTTCGCAGAATTCGGCGTGGCTCCTTTGGTCGGGGCTGGGATCGGGCCACGCACAACCGGGACAGTCGAAACCGTCGACCTGATTGAGCGAGAGCAACGTCCGCGTCCCTCGGCGGATCCCCATTTCTCCGACCGCACCTTTTAAGGCATGCCCGATTGCGGGGATTCCTACCGCGGAAGTTTTCGGCTTTTCTACCGTGACCTCATCACCCGGATCAGCGGTCATTTCTCGCTCCCGAACCTTCCAACGTGACGTTTCACCATCGAGGTTCCGACGTAAGGGACCTCTATGGCGAGACTACCGTAGCAAGCCACGCCAGGACGATAATTACGTCCCTCGCCAACGGCCGACGCGCCTGGCTAGCACTGCGAGGCTACTGGTGACGCCTCCCGTTTCGCGATTGCGCCTTGGCACCCGATGGTGTCTTTGGCGGAGGTCAATTCATTGCAACGATTGTTACCCTGACGTCGCCATCCCGTCATACTTCCTAGGTCTCCGTTCCCGAAAGAGCGTGCGAAGACTTGACGGCGAGGACGCGCGCGAGCGGGCGTGGCAGCCACCAATTGAGTCGGCCCAAGAGAACCACCATCGACGGCACCATGAGAGCGCGAATGATGGTGGCGTCGAGGAGAATGCCGATCCCGAGCCCCGTCGCCATGACTTTCACGTCGGTCAAGGGAGCCGAGGCCAAGCTCGCGAAAGCGAGGAACAGTATCAAGGCGGCGCTGGTGACCAGCCGACCCGTCCGGCCAAGGCCGGTCACGACGGCTTCGATGGTCGAGTGGCCGGAGTCGTACTCCTCGCGTATTCGCGTAAGGATGAAAACCTCGTAGTCCATTGAGAGCCCGAAGAGGAACGCGAACACGGAGATGGGGACCCAGAACGTTATTGCTCCCGTCGCCGGAATGCTGAAGAGCGCCGATGAACCATGACCGTCTTGCCAGAACCACGTGAGAATCCCGAAGGTGGCGGCCAGTGACACAACGTTAAGCAGGACGGCTTTCGCGGCCAGGACCACGGAGCGAAGCGCGCGAGTGAGTAACAAGAAGGTGAGAAGTGCCAACACCAGCAACATCAGAGGGACGTTCCCGTACACCGCAGAGGTGAACGCCTGTTGCCCGGGACCTTCTCCGGTCACACCCACGACGCCCGGCTGGCCGGACAACGCATGTTCGACCGCTCGTACCGGGCCCAAGGTGGCGCTGTTCACCGTCTCGATAGAAGGCACCACGATCACGTCCGACTGGCCCGCCTCCGTGCCGACGGTGCCGAACGGAAGCGTCGCCGTTTCGACGCCGTCGACGTGATGAAGCTTGGTGAGCGTGGCGGCGGCATCACGCTTGCTCACCAACACCTCCATGGGCGTCAGTACGCCCGCCGGCACCCCACCGGCCTGCAAACGCTGGTACAACACGTGGGCCGGGCCGCTTTGCGCTTCGGCTTGGGCCGAAGTCTGGCCCACTCGAAGGTGCAGCACGGGAAAGGTGGCGAAGCCGAGCACGATGACGGCCGCGGCTATGCCCAGCCAGGGGTGCTTGGCAATGCCTCTCGCCCAGGCCGTCCAACCTTTGCTCGCGGTGGCCTCGTTGCGAATTCTCGGCCAATCCCAGCGTGGACCGACGCCGGACAAGATCGCCGGCAGCAACGTGAGCACGACCGCGACCGAGATCAGCGGGATCAACATGCCGCCCAAACCCGTACTTCGCAGGAACGGCACGGGCAATACAATGAGCGACATCAGACCCACCGCCACGGTGAGACCCGATATCAGCACCGCGCGACCGGCCGACTGCATCGCTTTAACCACTGCCTCGTCGTTCGTCATCCCGCCCGCTCGTTCCTCGCGCCAACGCGTCACCACCAGCAGCGAGTAGTCGATGGCCACGCCCAGACCGACGAGCGACACCAGGAACTGCACGATGAACGATATCGGCGTGAGGTACGAAAGCCCCAGCAGAACGAGGAAGGTGGTGAGTATGGAGACCGCCGCAACCAGCAACGGAATGAACGCAAGGAACGAGGCGAAGACAAACGCCAGTATGGCCAGCGCTCCGACCCCTGCGACCAGGGTTTCGATGAGCACGCTCGGACCCTTGGACGATCCTCCCGAACTGAGCGCCGCGATGCCGGTTACGCCGACGTCGTCGCCCGGAAGCGCCTTGGTAACGCCGTCCACCACCGCGTTGGTAGGTCGGTCCGGTCCGAATCCTCTGCTGGGCGGCGCAAACAAGTAGGCGTACGTCGTGCGTCCGTCGGTGGTGACGAATCGGGGATCTCCGGTGGTTGCCTCATCGACGATGCGCACCTCGGGATTCGCCTTGTGCGCAGCCGCGAAGGCCGCCGCGATAGGGGCGCGGTCGGACGCTATACGTTGACCCGGAGGCACCGTAATTACCAGCACGGCCGGTGTGGTGTTGCCGCCGTTGCCGTAAAGATTGAAGATTTTCACGCCCGTCTCGTAGGCGGGCTGGCCGGGCAGCGAGAAATCGTAACTGAGTCGACCGGTGAGTTGCGACGCGGCGTAGCCGCCCGCGAGGAAGCACAGCAGCCAGATGATCATCACTCTGCGACGATGACGGATTACGAAGAGGGTGAGACGATGGAGAGCGGAAAACTCTCTGGCTTCAGCGCGCACTGGTGTCAGACTCCTTCGGTAGTGAATTAGTCGGTACCGAATAGTTCTATCATGAATCTACAAGTTGTATAATGAATTTGTGAGTCAGATAGCGCCAGGGGGCAAGCCCCCCGTTTCCACCGGTGGCGCCACGGGTCCTGTCAACTCAGTAGGTTTCACGCTGTCCCAACTCGGACTGGAGACGGCGCGCCAGTTCGCCGAGTTGTTGGGCGCGCTCGGTCTAGAGCCCCGGCACTTTGCCGTCCTGAGTGCCGTGCACTCTGAAGAGGGTCAATCGCAGCAGGCGTTTGGCGACTACCTCGCGATCCCGGCGAGCACGATGGTGGCGATTGTGGACCAACTCGAAGGAAAGGGTCTGCTCGAACGACGGCTCCACCTCGAAGATCGCCGAACACGTACGCTGCACCTGACGGAGCTCGGCGAGACACTGCTCTCAGACGCTTTGACAGTGGCCTTCGCTCAAGAGGCAAAAATCTGCCAAGGTCTAGATCCTCTGGAGCGCACCCAACTGTTGTTGCTGCTACGTCGGTTATCGGCGAATCTTGGTGTTTCACCGACGGCCCTGCCTGACCGGGGCTCCGGAGAGCGACCGGACCAATTTTAAGGCGCTGTCGAAGCGACATCGACGTCGCGGTTTACGCTCCAATACCCCGAATAGTTCGAAGTTTCTAGGGTCCCTTATCGAGTCCAACCCGGCCAGTGCATGGACATCGTCGCGTCATTCGTCGCGCCAACTGAGTGGAACCACCACAACTGGAGTGCTGGACTGCTCGGCCAATTCCAGGCTGGTGCTGCCCAGCAAGAGACCGGGGTGCTGGCCCTGGCCCCTGGAACCGACCACGAGCAGGTCGGCCTCGACTGGTGGGCCGGTGGCACGCAGGAGAACTGAACACGCGTCCCCTTCGTCGACGTGCCAATAGAGTCGCGCTTCATTGATGCCACACTCCTTGGCGAGCGCCAGCACCCCCGCGGGCGTCTCCTCACGTGAGAATCGGGCGTGAAGGTGTTCAAGCAGACCGGCCGCGTGCACGACGACGACGTTGGCCCCTATCTCGACGGCCAGGTGCATGGCCCAGCGAACCGCGATCTCTGAGTCAGGAGAACCGTCGTAACCTACGGCGATTATCTTCGGTGGCATCATGACTGTGCCTCCTCTCCGGCGGACTCATGCATCATTTCGAGTGCGGCGACGCGCTCGGCCTTCGATCGTAGGACCTGGTCGGATCCCGGGCCGCCAGAAGAGCGATCCTCTACTTCGCAGGGTTTCTCGAGCACCGAACTCAAAGTGGCCTCGACCGAAGAGCGTAGAGCGACGAGGTCGTAGCCGCCTTCGAGAAACATCGCCAAGCGACCGGGACCGGGAGCATAACTAGCCACCGTGCGGGCGAACTCGGCGTAATCGCCGCTCGTAAGTTCAAGGTTGGCCATGGGGTCAGCCCGGTGGGCGTCGAAGCCGGCCGAGACCAGGACCCACGTCGGTTCAAATGCATCAATGACGGGCGCGGCGATCTCGTCGATCGCCCGGCGCACTACGTCGCCAGTCGCACCGGCCGGCAAGGGGATGTTCACGGTGGCGCCGATTGCGTGCCAACCACCGACTTCGCTGGCCGTTCCGCTGCCCGGGAACAACGGCCACTGGTGCGTCGAGACGTAGAGCACGTTGGGCTCATCCCAGAAGATTTGCTGCGTGCCGTTGCCGTGGTGTACGTCCCAGTCAACAATGAGCACTCGCTCACCCTGAGCCACGAGCGCCGCCGCCGCGATCGCAACGTTGTTCAACAGGCAAAAGCCCATGGCACGGTTCGCCAGGGCGTGGTGTCCGGGCGGACGCGCCGTGACGAATCCAACGCCGTCCTGACGACGCTGCAACTCTTCAATGACCGCGAGTCCAGCGCCGGCCGCCAACTTGGCGATCGACCAGGAGTCGTAGGTCGCGTAGGTGTCCTGGTCGATGTCACCGCCGCCGGCGTAACAGAAGGCCCCGAGTTCGTCGAGGTAGGTACCGTCGTGCACTCGAGTGAGCTCGCTGCGAGTAGCAGCGTAGGCGGGGACCACTACGAGATCGCTGCCGAGGTGCAGATCATCGACCGCCGCGTCGACGGCGGCGACGCGGTCGGGCCGTTCGGGGTGTCCCGGGTCCTCGTGGCCCGAATCGTCGTACTTGCCGCTGACGACCAATACCACGATCTAGATCCTTCCCACTCGGTACTCTTCGCGACGGGCCCGGCTGGCGTCGGTGGGCTCGATGGGGAATCGCACGCTGATCTCTCCGTCGCTGAAGGTGGACGCCACGGGGAATCCCGCGTGACGAAAGACCGACATCATTTCACGATTGCTCGCCATGGTCTCGGCACTGAAAATGGTGATGCCCCGCGCCCACGCGGCTTCGGCCAGGTGCTCGAGAAGTTGAAGTCCCAGCCCTAGGCGCTGGTGGTCGTCGGCAACAACGAAGGCCACTTCGGCCCGCGTCGTCGAGGGATAGCGATCGTAACGACCCACGGCCACCAGCTGGTCACCATCTTCGATCACCAGGGCCAGGCGATCAATGTAGTCAACCTGCGTGAGGTGGGTCACTTCCGCCGAAGAGAGCGAGGGGTGCATCAAAAAGTACCGACGATAGATCGAGTCCCATGACAATCGACTGTGAAAGGCGTCAAGCTTCTCGGCGTCGTCGGGGCGAATGGGTCGCAGACGCAGCGTCACACCGTCGCGGGTGATCATCTCACCTTCCAGTTCGCTGGGGTATTGCCAAGGGACGAACTCGCCGCGTGACGGTTCTCCATGACGGTCTTGTCGCTCAGAAAATTCTGGACTTTCGCTCACGAATCCTCCTCGCCTTCACCTTCAACTATCCATCATCCTGCTCGCTCGTCAATCCTCATGCTGAAATTACGGCGTAGCTACGGTTTATTCGCCCAGAAAGCACCGTCAAACATTAACGAGCAGACCCCTCGCCATCATCGTGGCCGCCTTGAGACGAGAGTTTGACCGCGCCGGCCCGAGCGGAGGCGGCTTCACCCCGAGCGGATATTCCGTCGAGACCCGAGTCCCACTTCGAGCATCTTCCCTGACCATCCTGCAGGTCAAGGGTCGAAGGCGTTGCTTCGACGCATCAAATTGCGTCCGGCAGCGTACGGCGATCCACGCCAGCGCCATAAAGGGACTTATTCCTCTAAGGAGTATTGACGACGGCGAATCATACTTGGGCCATGGATGGAAGTAACGCTGCTGTTTCCGATGCGAAAAAACGTAATCCGATTTTTATTGAGGACTTCACCGACGTGGCGCGCCCGTTCACCGCACTTTGCGGGCGCTTCAGCGGCGACGGTCAGTGGCTGGCGCCGCTCGCGACCATCGCCACCCAGGAGGGAGAGATCCTGCGAATGCGGATTGGGCCCTCGTGGGCCGCGGGACTGGTAAGCCGTGAGGTGCAAGTGATGCTCTGGCCAGCTCGCGAAAGGGACAACGCCCTTGCCCGATCACTCACCTGGGTGCCGAGTGAGTGGCAGTCGCTCTTCCCACTTCTTGACGGGGAAATCGAACTGGCCCCCATTGGTTCGGATTGGTGTCGTATCTCTCTCGCCGTTGCCTACACGCCTCCATTGGGTGGATTCGGCGCTCGAGTAGACCGCGCGTTGCTGCACCGCGTTGCCGCGTCGACCGTGCGCTCATTTCTCACTCAGGTGGCAACCAGACTGCAAACTGACACCGACGTTCCGTCCGCTTGAGCTTCAGGGGTCCGGATGGACTCTGGCGGTCCCTAATAAGCGACGTCTCGATTTCGGCTCTCAAGAGCTGCGACGTGGTTCTACCGTCAGAAAGAGGGCTGAAGTGCGGATGGTACTGTTGATCATCCGTTTCAGTCTGCGAAGAGGGCGACAGCTGCAATGACGTTTCGACTCCTTATGCAGACCGTGGCGCATCCTCGAAGGGCCAGCAAGGATCTCGGTCCGGTGCCGGCGCCGAGCGAAGAAACCGCGCGGACGCTGCACGGTTCGCTCCAACTGCGCCACGTCGATGCCGGTTCGTGCAACGGATGCGAACTCGAAGTGACGTCGGCCTTCGCCCCGGTCTACGACGCAGAACGCTTCGGAGTTCGACTAGTCGCTTCGCCCCGTCACGCCGATGCGCTGCTGGTCACCGGTCCCGTCACCAAGAACATGGCCGGCCCGCTCAAGAAGACGTACGAGGCAATGCCCGAACCCCGACTGGTGATTGCTCTCGGCGACTGCGCACGAGACTGCGGAGTCTTTAAGGGCGGCTACGGCGTCGAGGGTGCGGTAAGTGACCTGCTTGACGTCGACGCGTTTATCCCCGGTTGCCCACCCCATCCGCGGGCAATTGTTGAAGCCCTGAGGGGTCTAACCGGACGGTGAATGACTTCAGCGTGGTCACGGTGGCCGTGGCCGGTTTCGCGGCGGCGGTCGTAGGCGGCGCACTCCCGATGAGGAGTCGGGTCGGTGCCGCGGTGTCGCTGACGTGGGTGTCGTGCGCGGCTGCGATGTTCGCCGCCGTG
>Ga0182024_10016421_pt1 | contig 14044 bp, 14 predicted proteins | sample P32metaG_FD_120480 | JGI IMG/M metagenome (GOLD analysis project Ga0182024, IMG submission 120480) | Permafrost microbial communities from Stordalen Mire, Sweden - P3-2 metaG (Illumina Assembly) | ecosystem: Environmental > Terrestrial > Soil > Wetlands > Permafrost | place: Sweden: Stordalen... | reverse complement strand
TGCGTGTGCATTTTCTGCAGCGCTTCCGGCTTGTTGTAGTCACGGATGTGGAGTGTGCCGTCGGTGCCGCGGGTCACAACGCGAAAGGTATCTTTGGCCATCGTTCTCTGTTAGACCTCTACAAACTGCGGGCGGGGGGAGCAGGCCGATCGGTGCGGCTTCCGGCGTAGTTGGCAACTCTTTTCACCAGGCCTCGCCGCCGGCACATTGCCAGCGGCAAAAACCCCGCGGTGGAGTGCAAATTCAAAGCTGACCGATGTCCTGCATGTCTCCTATCGGCGCGATGCTAGCTGCGGTTCGCGGCAATTTCGCTGGCGCGACACGACGCTGCCAACCGCACTATTCGATAAGACAGGCGTCATGGGCCGACTTTGAAGCAGCCCATAACGATCGTGCCGGCCGCCGGCCGCTCGGTTTCGCGTCTCGCGCGTACCTCATCGTTTCAGCCGGCACACCCGAATCCGGCCCCGCCGCCGCAAAAAATAAACAATTTGCCTCCGGCCGTCGCGATCGTACTGCCTGTACCGATCAATCGCTCCGGCGCCGCTCGCTTGTTCCCCGTCTCCTCGTCGCCGTTGATCCACCGTGGCAAGGCCGGCACGGCCGCGTCTTTCACAACTTGCGGGAGCAAGAACTCGCGTCCAGGGCCGTGCCCTGGGTGCCCTGGAAACGGCCGAGCCAACTGGACAGGTTGGCGGCCACGGCCTCGCGCTCGGCGGCCGACAGCTCGGGCAGCCCATCTCCCGACGCCGAGCGGAAACCACGCCAGACGAGCCTTGCCGGCCAGCCGTTGGTCGCCGCCGAGGCGTTGAATCGCTCGGCCACCCGCAGGCCCCAGACGAGGCCGTACAAGTCGCAAAAATCTCGCCATAATCGCTCCAGCGGGTCTCCGCCGGTCATCGGCCGCCTCGGTCGTTGGGCGACGACCATCGCCGCGACGATCAGCCCCAGGGCCGGCAGCGTGTGGTCGGCTGCCGGCAGGCTGCCGCCGGGCAAATAGGCCGCCAAAAGCACGATTTGACCCGCCCCGAACAACAGCCCGGCCACGGCGTGCCGCGTGGGCAAGTAATTGACAATGCCCGGCACCAGCAGCACCAGCAAAAACCACCGCCGCGCCGTATGCACGTTCGGCGGCGCGGCGAACAATAGCCACTCGCCGGCCGGCAGCGACAACACGACCCACAGAGAAAGGACAATCCATTGCCAGGCCACGTGCTGCGGCCGTTTGGCTCCCAGCAGCGCCATTGCCGGGCAAACCGTCGTCAGGGCAGCCGCCATCTGGAGCGATTGGCGCCAGTCTCCTTCGTCACCCTGAGCAGCAGCCAGCCGGCCAATCCAGCTCGCGGCGATCACGGCCACCCACGACGCCGCGGCCCAGCTCCAGGCGGCCGAGAGGGTCGTGCCGGCGACCGCTTTACGCCCCCGCCACAGAAGCCCGCTGCCGACGGCCACCAGTGATAACCAAGCCAGGAGGCTTGGCATCGGCCCCGGCAACACAATCACCTCGAGCAGCGTGGGTCCCAACAACTTCACCATCCAATCCTGCATAATCGTTCTGACCGGCACCCAAAGACGGAGCCGTTGCGGCCGGGCGTGTGGCAAAAAACCAACGTCGCCCGGCGGTTGGCAATTGTAGAGGCAAGTCCCGCGTGACCAAAGGCTTGGGCATGTCGCTTCCGGATATTCCGCCTGCGTGTTCGGGGCAATTTGAGTAAAAAAATCAACGTGGCATTTGCTCCACGGCCAATCGCGAGGCATGTTTCTTTAGGCAGACATGCCAGTACCCGCCGTGGTAATCAGCCCACGGCAACGCGAAGCCAGTATTCGCTCCCCAGGGTTACAACTGGCACTGCCTCCAAGCCAGGCTTCCCGCGATTGTCGGCTCTCTGCGGTCCGCGCTCGTTGATCGAGATGCGCGCGATCGCGGCGAGTCCCGCCGATTACTTCCCGCCACGTGTTCACACACACTAGGAGAGACAAAGTCATGCGCAAGATTCTTTTGGCACTGTTGCTCGTCAGCGGTTTGTCCGCTGCGGCCCAAGCGGCCGACTGGAGCACCGACGGCCCGCCGCCGGCGACCCGTTTCGCCCGCCTGCAAAACCTGATGGGTCCTCCGGCCGACAGCACCTACAGCCTGGGCGGTTATGCCCCGGCCGATCCGAACATGAACGCCAGCCCGAATCCGAACCTCGTCGACAAGAGCCAGCTCGACTCGCCTCCGGGTTGCTGCGGCGGTCTGTGGGATGGATATGTCGCCCGCCCTTGCCACCACCAACATCACTTCGGTGTCGGCGGCGGTTGTGGTTGTGGCCAAGGCCATTCCGGCTGGGGCCATAGCCGTGGCGGCTGGGGCGGCTGGGGTGGCTGCGCCAGCGGCGGATGCACTACCGGTTGCTGCGGTGGCGGTGGAATGGGCCTGGGTGGATATGGTAACGGCGGCGGTTGCGGCTGTGCCAGCCCTTGTGCGCCGGTTTGCCGTCCGCGTCACCACTGCCCGTTGTTTGGTTGCCACAAGCGGTCGTGCTGCGACGACGTCGCCACGACTTGCGATAGCTGCGGCTGCGGAGCGACCGATTCGACTCAGCCGATGCCGATGCCGAGCAACGACAACGCCCCTCGCCCGGAGACGTTGGAACCGGAAGCCACGCCGACCCCGGCTCCGGCACCGGCCCCGTCTTCGGCCCAGCGCCAGCCCCGCCTGTTGAAGTCGATGGCGGGCCTGTTCGGCAACTAACTCAATCGCGACACCGACCCCAGCATTTGGGTCGCCCAGCGAAGACTGAAAAATCACGGAACGAACTCTCGCCGTCGAACCTTTCGGGGAGTGAGGCGAAGCGGCGAGAGTCCTGTGTGTGGAGACGGGCGGACCCATTCGAAGGGGTCCTGCCCGTCTTTTTTTAATTAAAGGGGACGGGAGTCGATTCCACGATTTTTTTCGACTCCCGTCCCCTTTATTTCTGAGCAGCGCACCGCCGGCACCTCTCGCCTGCCCGTGGGGTTTCATTGGACGCGGGCTATAATCGACCGCTGAAATGCTCCGAGGCTTAGCCACGCCCGCGGATCGCCATGCTGCTTCCGTCGACAATGCTCGCGCTCGGTCTTTTGGCCGCCAATCCACTGGCGCCGGGAGATTACACGCGCACCGTCACGGTCGGCACGCTCGAGCGAAACTATCTGGTCCACGTTCCGCCGCCAGCCGCCGCCGGCCGACCGCTGCCGGTGGTGTTGGTCTTTCACGGCGCCATGTCCAGCGCCCAGCAGACGGTTCGCTACACGGGCCTCAACGACAAAGCCGATCAGGCCGGCTTCCTGGCCGTCTATCCCAACGGCACCGGCCGCTTGGAACGCATGCTCACCTGGAATGCCGGCAACTGCTGCGGCTCGGCCGAGCGCGATGCAATCGATGAACCCGCTTTCGTGCGGGCGTTGCTCGATCAGCTCGCCGGCGAAACCCCGGTCGACGCGCGGCGCGTCTTCGCCACCGGAATCTCGAACGGCGCCATGCTCTGCTATCGACTGGCCGCCGAGATGTCCGACCGCATCGCGGCCATCGCTCCGGTCGCCGGTCCGATGGGAACCGAAACGTGCCAGCCGCGGCGGCCGGTCTCGGTCATCCACTTTCACGGGACCGCCGACCCGTTCGTCCCGTTCAAAGGGGGCCGCGGAGAAAAAAGTCTCCCCACGATCCGCTTCTTGTCGGTCGAACACTCGATCCGCCAGTGGGTCGCGGCCGACGGCTGTCCGGCCAAGCCGACCGTCACCGAGCTGCCGCGAAAGGTCGACGACGGAACGAGCGTCACTCGCCAGCTCTATGGACCGGGCCGACAAGGGGCCGAAGTCGTGCTGATCGAGATTCAGGGGGGCGGACACACCTGGCCGGGCCGGCAGCTGCCGGTCGAGTTCCTGGGCCGCTCGACCAAGAACATCTCGGCGAACGATCTGATGTGGGATTTTTTTGTCCGACATCCGCGCGATTGAGAATGGGCGTCGGGCGCCATCGCTGGCGCCTTTGGCCTTGGTCCGTCACCTCTGGCCTGTAGCCTCGGGCCTGTAGCCTTCTTCACGCCACCGCGTCGACGCCCGAGCCCGGCTGAAAGCTTTGGAACAGGGACGACGAATTCGGCGAGCCCCCGCCCGACGCCGACAAGGCCGTGATCAAATCGCTGCGGAACTGCTGCGGATTCACACCGAAGTTTTCCAGCAACTGCGAAAACGATTGCTGCGTGCTGCCGGTCGAATCGGTGCTCGACGCATCGCCGTCGGTCGAATCGGTGCTGGTCGAACTGGTCGTGGACGAACTGCTCGTGGCCGGCGCCGTCGTGCCCGAAACAGCGGTGGCCAGAACATTGGCGGTCGAGTCGGTGCCGTCGGTCGTGCTGGTTGTGCTCGACGACGATCCGCTGCCGCCGAACAACTGCTCGAGCGCGTTTTGAATCACTTGATTGGGATCGGTCGAACTGCTCGACGAATTCTGCAGGGCGCTTTGAACGGTGTTGATGATCTGGCTCAATCCGCCGCCGCCCCCCTTGCCGCCATGATGATGACGGTGAGCGCCGGAGACACCGCTCGACGGATTGTTCGGATCGGTGGCCGGATTCGGCGCGGTCGTTGGGCTCGTCGCGCTCGATGTGTCGGACGTCTCGGACGTGGCGGACAGGCCGTCCACGCTGGACGCTGCAGCCGCGGCACTCGACTGCGTGGTCGATGTGGCCGATTTTGCAAGCTGGTAGTAATAGTCTTGGCTGAGAGTGTTGTTGTTAATCGACGACATGACGACCTCCTTTTTTCGCACCGCGGCCAGAGTCTGTTCGCTCTGCGGAGTGCTAGCGTGGGCGAGTCACGGTCGGCCGCCGGCCGATCCTTCGGTTTTTGGGACCTCACTAGTTCCGATATCGACCGTTCCGGTTGAAAAACTTATGACGATTCCACAAGAGGTACTTCCAGCGCGTGGGGCAGCCACCCCCCGCGCGCAGTGCCAGCGTGCTGTCATTGGGCTCTCCGTCTTCCCTCGGTAGGTCAGGCCTTGGCCTGACAGATTGTGCGCGATTACTGGCGCAAAGGATGTCGCGACCCGCGCCTTTTTCTCCCGCGACGTCGGTTGGAAAGACGTCAGGAAATCGTCGGGCCGGTGGCCTGACCTACTTGGCTACGGCAGCAGACGCCGGTTCGCCCTGAGATGATCGAGCAGCGTCGCAACTTCCGCATCGCTGGCGGGAAGTTCATCAAGGCGACGTTCCAAGTGCGCATAGAAGGCTGGGAAGTCAAATTCGTCGGAGGCGTTAACTCGCTTGCGGGCCATCGCCAGTGCCGCCACGATTTCACGACTCGCATCGTGGAACATTTGAGCCGAGGCGGTTTACCGGTGTCCGTCCAGCAACAGGTCTTCCGCGCTACCGAGATTGCTGATATAGGCGATTTCGACAAGTCGCTTTTTCCGTTTGAACCAAACTCGCGGCATTGTCTTCAGCGAATTGTTAAACCGCTCGTAAAGAAAATCGAGTGTCTTTGCCGGAGGTCCGGTGGGCGGGATGCGGGCGTAGAGTTCGAACTGCGTAATTGCCGCACCAAATGATTCAGGTGCGCCCCACAATAGGAAGTTACCAATCAATGACAAAGAATTGCCAAACATGCCGTTGTACGTGACGAACCAAATGGTGATGCCCATTATCAATTCCTATGCGCCTCCCCCGTTCTCGGTAGGTCAGGCCTCGGCCTGACAACTCTCGCAATTGTTGTTGGGGTCCGAAAACGCCACGCCGCGCGTTACTCTCCCGCCACTTTCAACGATGCGGCCGGATCGCTGCGCCCCCATTCGATCGGGTAGTGCCCGAGCGCTACCCAACGATGAAAACTCGACCAGGGCCAATCGCGCGGCCGGCAAGCCAGTTTATGTCGCACCGGATTGTAATGGATATAGTCGGCGTGCCGCTCCAAGTCCGCCTCGTCGCGGATTGTATGTTCCCAAAAACGGCGCTGCCAAACGCCCCGCCGCCGCTCGCGCCGGCCCGACTCTCCAATTGGTTGCTCGAGTCCATCCAGAGCGAGCCAGCGGCGAGTGAATTCTCCTTTTAGCCACCGCCAGCGGTCGGAGTACGCGCTGTCGCCCGGTGGTAAGGCCCACAGGCAATGGAGGTGATCCGGCAGCAAGACGATCGCCAACACCGACATTGGTTGGCGCAAGATACAGCGTCGAAAGACGCTTCCCAACAAACACCGGGCCTGAGCATTGGCGAACAACGACGCACGGCGATCCGTCACCACGGTGAAGAAATACGTCCCGCCCGCCACGAAATACCGCCGGTAATCAGACATCCCAGCGATTGTAAGTCCCGCGACAATGGTCGACAAGAAAATGCCAAGCCAAGGCGTGACCATCGCGCCCGTTAGCACCGTTTCGGTAGGTCAGGCCTTGGCCTGACAACTCCGCTTCGTTACTTGCTGTGCAACGAGAATTGTTGGCCGCAGGCGTGATCCATCAGCGACGCACGCCGGGATCGTCAGGCCAAGGCCTGACCTACTTCTGATTCCCTGGCGGCTTCGGTCGAGGAATCGTCAGGCCAAGGCCTGACCTACTTGGGTCAGGACACCAGCGGCAAGTCGAACCGCGCTCAATCCTTCAACTGAAACAATCGCTTCAGCGCGTCGAGCAAGCCGTGCGGCGGACCTTGGCCCGCTTCGCTGCGCAGTGATTCCAGCGGCGGATGAAGCAATTTGTTGATCAGCCGGTCGAACGATTGCCGGATCTCGCCCCGCGTCCGCTCGTCGAGATCGGGCAGCTTGTTGAACAGCCGCCGCAGTTCGTCTTCCTTCGGCTGGTGCCAGCCTTCACGCAACTGGGTGATGATCGGCGCCGTGGCCCGATGGTGCAGGTCGGCCATGAAGCGGGCGGTTTCTTCTTCGATAATGTGCAGCGCCGCCGGAAGTTCCTGGTCGCGCTCGCGGCGGTTGCGGCGGCAGACTTGTTCCAAATCGTCGAGCGAATAGAGATAAACGCCCAGGCAATCGTTGATCGCCGGGTCGAAGTCGCGCGGCACGGCCAGATCGAGAATCACGATCGGCCGTTGGCGGCGCGCCGCTTCGATCTGTTTGAAGCGTGCCTGACTCACCACCGGCTCGCTGGCCCCCGTCGTGCTGATCACCAGATCGGCCGTGGTCAACAAGTTGTCGAGCCGCTCCCACGGTTCGGCCTTGCCTTGCCACTCCTCGGCCAATTGACGGGCGCGCTCGGCGTTGCGATTCACCACCGTCACGTCATGACCACCCTGGTCTTGCAGATAACGGAGCGTTTCGGCCGCCATCTCGCCGGCGCCGATCAGCAGGATCCGCTTGTCGTCAAAGTTTTCGAAGACCTCGCTGGCGAAATCGGCCACCGCGACACTGGCGATGCTGACGCGGCGGCGATGGATCGTCGTTTCCAGCGTCACCCGCCGCGCCACGCGCACGGCCGCCTGAAATGCGCCGTGCGTCAACGGCCCGGTGCTTTCGCGCGCCGTGGCCAGTTCATAAGCTTGTTTCACCTGGGCCAGGATTTGCGGCTCGCCGACCACCATGCTGTCGAGACTGGCCGCCACGGTAAACAAGTGACGGATCGCGTCTTCGCCGGTCCGCGCAAACAGATCGTCGAAAATCTCATACATCGGCAGGCCGTGGAAGTCGGCCATGAACTGGGCCATCTCCTCGTGCGACGGCACCCGCGCCGGATCCTGGCAAGCGGTGTAGATCTCCACCCGATTGCAGGTCGACAACAACACCGCCTCGGCCTCGGGAAAGCGCTTGCGCAAATCGTCCAGCGCCACGCCCGCCTGAGCCGTATTGAAAGCCAGCCGCTCGCGAATCTGGACTCCGGTGGCATGATGGCTGCAACCGATCATTTGCAGCTTCATGGCCCACCTCCAGACGCGTTCACCGGAGCCGTCTCTGCCGGAGTTTGACTCGGCCGCTGCAAACGCTTGGCCCGCTGGCCGCCGTGTCTCGTATCGACCAACAGCAGAGTTCCCAGGGCCAACAGCAAAAAGCCAAAGCTGGCCACCGTCAGGTAAGCCACTTTGCGGCCGTGCCGTGCCGGCTTGTAAAAACCTTCGAACAGCGCCGCGGCGACCAACCAGGCCAGCATCAAGGCCGAACTCGAAATGACCGGATCGCTCCACGACAGCTCGCGGTCGCCGCGGGCGGCCACGTTCAGCACGACTCCGGCCAGAAAACCGATCGCCACCAGAATCACCGAGATCACCACCACCCGGCTGTTGATCCGATCGAGCCACTCCAAGCTTGGCAGTCGCAGCCCGCTGGGGGCCGGCAGCTTGCGCTTCAGCCGCGCCGCCTGCACCAGATAGAGGACCCCGGCGGCGAAACCGATCATCACCGTCACGGTTCCCAGCAAGAGAAAGATGCCGTGAATGGCACCCCACAGTTGCGAGGCCGGCTGCGGGGCGATCGGCCGTCGATCGGCAAACAAGGCCGCCGCGACAATCAGTAGCAGCACCAGCGGCAACACCACCAAACCGATGGCATTCCGCGGATGGTAAATCGTCAGATAAAGGTAGCTGGCCACCAGCAACCAGCCTGCCAGCAGGCACCAGTCGAAACTGCTCGACAGCGGACTGGCCGTGGCCGAGGCTGTCCGAAAGCCAAGATAGCACGTCTCGGCCACGAAACCCCCGCCGACCAACCCCAGCACCGCCAGCCCGCGCCCCGCCGAACGCGAAAACAGCCGCGAGGCTTCCAGCAGCCAGGCGACCGTATACGCACAAGTGATCGCGGTCAGCGTCGGGTCGACAGCCATGAAGAGGTGTACGCGCGGGGTCAAGGGTGGGGTCGACTGCCCCGACCCGGCGTTCGACGCGGCCGGGGCGGGGCAAGCTACGTTTTTCCATAATAACACGCCTGGGCGGCTGGCGGCTTGCCCCCGGCTGGCCGCCTGAGCCCCACTTTTCCCACGGCGCCGCTCCAGCGGCCCTGCAATCGTTTCGCTCCAGGCCCACCCGACGGGGCAAAACTCGCCTGGAACGGCCGGCCCGGTTCGATTATCGTTCGCGGCCCGAGTTTAGGCCGATGAAAAAGGGGACTGGCTCCGAACGCTATTGGCGAATCGTCGCGAGGAAACGCCGTCGCGTGTGCCTGTCCCCTTTTTTAACCGGCCAGTCGATCGCCCAGTTTGCCACCGGCCTGTTTTCTTGCCGCCGCGTGGCCCCCGTGCACCAGACCAACGTTTCGCCCAGGGAGGGGAAAACATGCGCCGTGGTGTTCTGCTGTTGGCCGTCTTGCTGCTGGGCGGCGGCGGCTGGTGGTTTTCGCAGCATTATCAGATTACCGGGCTCGAACACATCGAGCTGCGGCCGCGCACGGCGTCACACGCGGGCTCTGGCGCCGACGAGTCGTTGCCCCCGCCGGCCGAGCGCGCCAGCGGCACCCTCCGCATCGCCTCGTTCAACATCCAGGTCTTCGGTGCCGCCAAGCTCGACAAGCCGGGCGTGATGAATGTCCTGGCCGACGTGATTCGCCAGTTCGACGTCGTCGCGATCCAGGAAGTGCGGGCCAAGACCGACGACATCCTCCCCCGCTTCGTCGACCTGATCAACTCGACCGGCCGCCATTACGACTATCTCATCGGACAACGGCTCGGTCGCTCGAACAGCAAAGAGCAATATGCCTTCATCTTCGACACTGCCAGCATCGAAGCCGACCGATCGGCCCTCTACACCGTGGCCGATCCCGACGATCTGCTCCACCGCGAACCGCTCGTCGCCTGGTTTCGTGTGCGCGGGCCGCCGCCGGACCAGGCCTTCACCTTCACGCTCATCGACATCCACACCGATCCCGACGAAACGACGCAAGAGCTCGACGCCCTGGCCGACGTCTATCGCGTGGTGCGCGACGACGGCCGCCACGAGGACGACATCATCCTGCTGGGCGATCTGAATGTCGACGATGCGCATCTCGGCCGGATGGGAAAGGTGCCCGGAATCTTTGCGGCCATCTCCGGACAGCCGACCAACACCCGTGGGACGAAGCAGTACGACAACCTGCTCTTTTCCAAAACGGCCACCAGCGAATATACCGGCCGCGCGGGAGTTTTCGATCTGATCCGGCAGTACAATCTGACGACCGAAGATGCGCTGCAGGTTTCGGACCACATGCCGGTGTGGGCCGAGTTCAGCATCTACGAAGGTGGCCGCGGCGGCCAGATCGCCACGCGACCGGCCGAACCGGCGAAGTGAACGGGGCCTGGAAAGTTCGAAAATGTCCCAGCACTTGCATATCGGCGCGATCATTTTCCCGCGCCTCGACCAGATCGATTTCACGGGCCCGTTCGAGGTTCTCTCGCGCCTTCCCAATGTGACTTTTCACGTCGCCTGGAAGGATAAGAACCCCCTCCGCGACATCAAGGGTCTGATCCTGACTCCCGAGAAGTCGCTCGACGAGGTTCCGCCGCTCGATGTCCTCTTGGTTCCTGGCGGACCAGGCCAGGAAGAACTGATGGAGGACGAAGCCGTCCTGTCGTTCATCCGCCAACAGGCCGCCCACGCTCAATGCGTCTTCTCCGTCTGTACCGGCGCGTTGATTTGCGGTGCCGCCGGCTTATTGCAAGGCGCCCGGGCCACGACTTACTGGTCGGCCTTCGGCCTGCTCAAGTATTTCGGAGCCATCCCGGTCAATGAGCGCGTGGTGATCGACGGCAAACTGGTGACCGCGGCCGGAGTGACCGCCGGAATCGACGGCGCCCTGCGCGTGGCGGCTTTGCTGCGCGGCGATCGCGCGGCACAGCAAATCCAGCTCAGCATCGAGTACGCGCCGGAGCCCCCCTTCCACTCGGGCTCGCCCGCGACGGCCCCTCCCGAAGTCCTCCATGCGGTCCAGCAGCAGATTGCAGATCTGAGCGCCAAGCGCCTGGCGACCGCCCGTCGATTGGCAACAAAGCTCGGCGTTCGAGTCGACGCCGACAGGTAATCGCGCGATTGAGGCGCGGACGGTCGAGATGCAGCTTCGCGCCGCGATCGTAAAACCCGCCGTATCGTTACCTCATCTCCTCGGCGCTCAAGATTTCAGGTGTTTCGCTCACGACGGCAGAAACCTCAGCTCACCGCTCTTCCATTCTTTGATCGTGTACTCCGCGTCCATGCTAACGTGTGGAACTTCGGACTTTTCGAGCTGTTCGAGCTTCGCCAATGCTCGGGCCTCGTCGACCTCGAGGGTATGCGCGGCCGCCCAGCACTGCACAGATGGGTCGGCGTCATCGTAGAGCCCGAAAAGCTCGTTCCGCCTGCCGTCCCGGACGAGCGTGGCGAACGCTTCTTGAAGGTGATCGTAGGACTCACTGCCTGCGTCTGCGTTGCATTCGGCGGTATGAAAGCCGTGGTCAAACGCGTGGCGACGGTATTGGTCCAGTGATGAAGTCATCTCGTCACCTCAAATCTGGTGGAAGGTATTGGGTGCCACCGAAGCGATTGATCGTTTTTATCCCGAAATCAAACTGCTCCTTAAACGACTTCTTGCTGAGCCACTCGCGAAGTTTCAATCCCTTTGCGAAATCTGGCCGGGAGTTGTAATAACCGGAGATCTTCGCATGAATTGTCCCCTTTCCGTGCGGAAGCTTCAATAGATTGGCTGGGTTGTGAAGCAGCTCGGCCGCGAATTTTCCGGAGTTGATGGTCTGTTCGACAACATGGTGCCACGCGAGGCCAGGCCCAGCCGCGCCGAAGGCATCCTTGAAATCGTCAAAGGTTGCAAATCCCTTGACCGGGTCAAAGCCCTTCGGCACGAGATCAGGTGGTTTGAGGCCACGAGCTGCCTTGACATTCGCCCCGAGCCCCAGCACCCCGGCGGCGATTTGGGCGCCATTGCTTAAGTTGATACCGTTTTTTGCCGCGTCATAGGTCCCTCGGACCACGCCGACCGCGTTCCCTGCCGCGTCATAGGCGACCAGTGCACCGCTCGTAGTCCGGGCGATCGTGCCCCCCTTGCTGAGTGCCGCCGTGAGTCCGCCAGTTCCCACCGCGATCAGCACTTCGCCGCTCGCCGTGGCAATCGCCACGGCCTGATCGTATCCTCGCTCGCGATCCTCCTTGGTCACGCCAATCAGTTCGAGTTGGCTGTTGCTGAATCCAAGCGTGGCGATGGTTTTGATCGCCGTAGCCGAGCCATTGACCAGCGCCTTCGCGCCGGTGCCAAGACCCGCGGCCGCGCCGCGAGCCATTTCGGCAGGCAGCCGTCCCGCGGCCTGCAAATCAACAGCCAGGCGATTCGACGCGATCAGGCCCGGCGATGCGAAGCCGGTCAGTTCGGCCACCTGCTGGTTACGTTTGATCACCGCATCCAGAAACGACGTTGGCTTCCTCGCGCCGGCCGAACTGCCACCGCCCCCGCCGGCCCCACCGCCGGTATTTGCAAACCAGCCGGGGTTCGGCGGGACGCCGTCGCGAGGATGCAGGGCCGAACTGAATTTGGCGTCCCCTTCCCGCAATCCGGCGCTCTGCTGCTGACACCGCTCTTCCAGAGCACTGAGCTCTGCCTCGACCTCCGCCAGGCTGCGAAGCTGGCTTTGGACTCTCTCGGCGAACGCATCCACCCATGCCGGCAGTTCACGTGGGACCGGCGTGTCCACTTTGTCTCGTTGCGGGGGACGCCATTGCCGCTCATGTTTTGGCGCGACGGCGGCCACCCATTCGGAAAGCTCGCGTTCGGCTCGCGCTTCGGACTCCGCCTGGGTTGCCCCCAGCACGGGCTTGCCGAGTATCGCTTGCACAAACTCCCAGGTGCCGTCCGATAGGGTTGCGTCAGCTCCCTTTGCCGCGATTTCTCGGCGGAAACTGCGCGCCATGAAACCTCCTTGTTTGCGTTTGCGCAAAAAAAAAGAGCCCGCGGCCAGCTTGCGCCTGAGAAAGCGCAAACCAGCCACGGGCTCTTGAGATACTCGATCGCTAGCGTCGAGCTCGCTGATACCCACCGATCACGCGCGGGTGATCGTGCCCAGCGATTGACTCACCGAGTAATGATGAACGTAGCAAAGAGGGTGGCCACATTTCAACCAGCACCTGATGGCGCGGCGCGGCGAGACGTGACGATTAGCAGGCGACTGCTAAAACTCCACCACCAGCCGGTCGTGCCCCAAATCGGTTTTGGGAAAGATTGCCCGCGCCGTGGCCAGTCCGACCGGATCGGCCGCGGTCGCCAGCGGATTGATGTGGACCAGCATCAGATGGCCCACGCCCGCGGCCCGCGCCACCTCGGCCACGGCCGTCGTCCAACTGTGCCCCGTCTGCTCGGCGAAGTCGGCCTGCGCGTCCGGAAAATTGCACTCGTGCACCAACAGGTCGACGCCGCGAATCCGCTCGATATATTCCGCATCGGCTCGGGCAGTCGTGTCGGTCACATAAGCCAGCGAATGCCCCGGCCAGTCGAGACGAAATCCCAACGTCCCCCCGGGATGCTCCAGCGGAAAATAATCGAGTCGGCCGCCGCCGGCCAGCTTCACCGGGCCCGCCAGGGGCTCGAACCGGCAAGGGGGCATGACCGGAAAAATCAGCTCGGAAAACAGATGCTCGCGAATCGCGGCCAGCTTCTCCCCCTCGCCGTGAATCGTGATCGGCTCGACCTGCCGGCCCGCGGTAACGTCGAACAGATACGTCAGCCCGACAATGTGATCGAGATGCGAGTGCGTTAAAAAAATGTCGAGCCGATCGGTCGTCAAAAAATCGCCGACCCGGTACATGCCGGTGCCGGCGTCGAGCACGATTCCGAGCTCGGGCAACATCAGGCAAGCCGTCTGCCGCTGGTCGCTGGGGTGGTAGCCGGCCGTGCCCAACAGAACAAGCTTCATTGCTGCGGCTCGACGGGGACCAGTTTTTCGAGGCTTTCCAACGGATTGAGCAGCAAAGTTTTCGTCGTGGTCTTCAGCATGGCGCCGGTCAGTTTCTCGATCACCCGCGGATCGATCTTGGGATGCGTGATGGTTCCTTCGATCGGAATCTGCAAGGTGTCGCTGTCGACCCCCTTCAGTTTCGAGTTGCTGCCGAGCAGGCCGGCGTGCATGGGGATTTCGGCCACG
>Ga0182024_10016420_pt1 | contig 14044 bp, 12 predicted proteins | sample P32metaG_FD_120480 | JGI IMG/M metagenome (GOLD analysis project Ga0182024, IMG submission 120480) | Permafrost microbial communities from Stordalen Mire, Sweden - P3-2 metaG (Illumina Assembly) | ecosystem: Environmental > Terrestrial > Soil > Wetlands > Permafrost | place: Sweden: Stordalen... | reverse complement strand
GTGTAACCGGCAGCATCATGGAGTTTGAGCCGGAATTGGATCGTTTACTTCATCCCCAACTGTCTTACATAACGCCGGGGGCACGAGTTCTTTCACTGAGCGAGATCGGTGCTGCTGCTTCCCAACGATTCAGCGGCGAACCAGTCGTAGCCTACGAACCGTCCCTATCACCAGATCTTCCCTCACAGGTGGTGCTGCCGAGCGGCATCGCATATGTGAATCAATACACGGGAGAAGTTCTCGGGTTAAGGACACGAGGGCAGACCTTTCTGGGTTACGTGAGAGCCTTCCACGTTGGTCTGGCGAGCGGGAACTTCGGCAGAAACATTTTGAAATGGTCCGGGATAGCGATGCTCTTGTCGCTGGCGTCCGGCTTGTACCTCTGGTGGCCGATCAAGCAAGTGCGCATTCGAGGAAAGTGGGGCACCAGACGGCTCTGGTTCGACCTACACAATGCGATTGGAATCTTTTCATTGTTACCTCTCGCAATACTTGCGGCAACAGGAACGGTCATCGGGTTCGAAGCTCAACTAACGCCGTTGATTTATGAGCTAACCCGCTCTAGCCCAATCCATACTACCCGCCCCGCTCTACCAGAACCCGGACCAGGCGCAACAGCAATCACGCCAGATGAAGCCGCAGCGATAGCACGTACTCATGTGCCGGGCGCAATACCATATCGAGTGCAGATGCCGAAGTACGGCGGCCTCTACGTCGTCGCGCTATCGAACCCGCAGGACAGAGTGACAGGCGGTGCCAACCTGGTTGCCTTGGACCCGTACGATGGAAGCGTGGTGTCCCTCAGTCGGTCAAGCGACTTGTCACGTGGGGATAGGGTTTTGGCTATAAATGAAGCGATTCACACCGGGAGTATTCTGGGAATGCCAAGCCGGATCGTCGTCTGGCTAGCAAGCACAATGGTGCTCGTGCAAGTGTGTAGCGGGCTGTTCATGTGGTTGTGCGTGAACAAAACTGTGCTGGCCGCCAGTCCCTCTTCGAAGGATGGAAGCGTTTCATGAAAAAGGCGATTGCTGTTGTCCTGCTGTTGGCAGTAAACGCGGTGGCTGGAGACCTGACGGGCAAATGGTCCGGGGCGTTTAAGGTCGATGGCGCGGACCACGATGTACCACAACTTCTCATCTTCAAACAAGACGGAAACGAGCTGACAGGTAGCGGTGGCCCAGACCCCAGCGAACAATATCCAATCGAGAACGGCAAAGTCGATGGCGACCGAGTCAGATTTGAGATAACGACGGGAGAGTGGAAATTCACGTACAGCCTAAAAGCGATTGATGGGAAAATGGCTGGAGATCTTGAACTCGACAGCATCAACAACAGGAGAACTGCGAAGGTCAACTTGAGCAAGGAAGACTAGGCTTTTTCTTTTAACTGACGTAACCAGGCCATTGCACCCACAACCGAGATTCGGCATTTCTCTGACCGATTGCGTACGCCCGTACGCTTCGACGCAGCGGACGCTACGTGGATAGGTGTGTGAACGCTGCGTGTATACCTGCATGGCTGCTAGGCGGAGGCAAGAATTGAGAAACGCTGAAGCCGGCTCTGGGTGCGGGTTTTGGATGTTCCCGTGTCCTTGTCCGTGTACTGGAAAGCTGCACTTTGAGCACTTCTAGCTCACTCTAGCACTCTGTAAGTATAAGATTCCATTTGTTTTCAACAATACGAAGGGAGCAACTCCGTCCCTGGCCACCATATTTTCAAGCACTTAGCTCCATCGTCCCACCTGGTTTGGCTCCAATTGGCTCCAAAATCCTATTCAACTAGCTAATTCACCATCCGCGATTGCGGCGGCATGGAAATACTTCCGGTGTTTGCCGCAATCGGCTTTGACGTGCGGAACTCGACCATAGCGGACATCTTGGCGAGTGCGCGCCGCTGTGACTCCGGCACGAACTGTGCATAAATGTCCATCGTGGTCGAGATGCGGGAGTGCCGCATCTGTCCCTGCACGTCTTTGGGGTTGGCGCCTGCCTCGACCATTCATGTCGCATGCGAGGTTCGCAAGCAACGCCAGTTGATCCAGGGCAGAGCCTCGCTTCGGCGTCCGAGAAAACACACCGACTGAGCAGAGTGCGGCGTCGAGCGCGTCCGTCCCCTTCGACCAACGAGCGGAGAGCAGCTTCAAGTCGTCATCCTTTATATAGTGGAGGCTGTCGTAACCGCGAGCGAACAGGAGCCGCAGCCCGTTGCAAACAGCGAGATGACGATTAAACGATGAAGTCCAGGTAATCGGAGCGGTTGCGCTGAGTAGCGCACGGTGTTGCTGCGCGAGCGGGTGATCTTCTGGCAAGTGCGCGATCCACTGGTTGACACGTACATTGGCCAGCATGTCCAGACTCGGAACGATCATCCGCGCGGATATTAGGACGCGTGCATCCCAAGTCCAACACGTACCGCCGCGACGGTTGATCCCAGCCTTCCACTTCGGCCAAAACCTCTTCTCAAAATCGTTCCAGCGCTGTTGCAGGGCTGATCCGCTGCAGCAATTGAGAGCATCGGCCAAGTGTCTACATACTGCCCGCATCTTCGATCTCTCGAAGCTGTTCGGCAAGCGCAAAGACGTTGTGACCTCGTGAACCATCGCGAGCAGCTTGTCTCGGTCGTAGCGCGGACCCGCCAGCGCCTCTGTTTTCCGGAATGCGGTCATCTTCATTTATTAGGCTCCTTGTTCTCTCCGCGTTTTAAACCCCTCATTCCCTCGTCCGAAACCCATAGCAGAGAGGGCCCTTTCCGCCGTCAAGGGTAAAGCTATCGCCAGCCACAAACCGGCTGCCCTGTGACTGCGCGGGCCGCTCTGCACAACACCTCTCCACTACGAGGGAATGAAGTTTTTTAAACGCTCGTAAAGGAGAAAAACAATGCAGCGAACCGAAAAGCAGGACATCTACACCCGGATTACCAACCAAATCGTCAGCCACTTGGAAAAAGGCGTGAGGCCTTGGGTTCGGCCGTGGAATGCCGAACATGCAGCAGGACGGATTACCCGCCCACTCCGCCACAATGGGAAGCCCTACAGTGGAATCAACATTCTCTCGCTGTGGGCGAGCGCCATGGCGCAGAACTTCGCCGTGCCCATCTGGATGACCTTCAAACAGGCATCGGAGCTTGACGCCCACATCCGCAAGGGCCAGAAAGGCTCGCTCGTGGTCTACGCGGACAGCATCACGCGAAAAGAAACCGACGAGAAGACTGGCGACGAAATCGACCGGGAAATCCCATTCCTTAAGGGATACACCGTTTTCAATGTCGAGCAGATCGACGGCCTGCCGGAAGTTTATTACGCGAAAGCCGCACCTACACTCGATCCTGTGGCCCGCATCGAGCACGCGGAAAAGTACTTCGCAGCCCTGGAAGCAACCATCCGACACGGCGGAAATCGGGCGTTTTACAGCATCTCCGCCGATGCGATCCAGATGCCGCCATTCGAGAGTTTCCAAGACGCGGACAGTTATTACGCGACGCTTGCCCATGAATGCACTCACTGGACAGGCAGCAAGACCCGGCTCGACCGTGACTTCGGCGGGCATCGCTTCGGGGGCGAGGGTTACGCTGTCGAGGAACTGGTTGCCGAACTCGGGGCCGCTTTCCTGTGCGCCGATCTGGAGCTTGCTCTTGAGCCCCGCGAGGATCATGCATCCTATATCGCAACCTGGCTGAACGTGTTGGCTGCTGACAACCGAGCGGTGTTCACCGCCGCAGCCCACGCACAACGCGCCGCCGAACTTATCAACAGCAGAGCCACGGAGGCCGCCGCGCAAGTCACTACGACCTGCGCGGCATGAAGTGAGTGCAGACATCATCGCTGACATCAAGAATCTCCACCGGGTGGCTCGACACCGGAAGCTTGCGCAATGGTGCGCTCCAGTTCCGAGATCGTTTCATCGTCATAGTCGAAGGCGTACTGTGCAGCTTTAGCTGAGGGCCACGATTGTTGCGTCGTAGCTCGCTCGGTGCTGGACTTCGCTGCCACCAACGCACCAGCATCGACCTGCCTGCGAGAATCGCGGGTGTGGAATTTGCTCACCAGGATATCGGCTGTCCCGTCATCCTCGAATAGCCGTATCGAGATCGACCGTTCTCGCAGGTGCGGAGCTGATTGCGGTCGCGATGATGCTGGTTCTATAAATGCGGTGCCGCAGGCGACTCCGTGCCCAAGCTAGACCAAATCACCGCCTTCGTTAAGCACTACAGGAGTCACAGGGCGCAGTGGAATAGCGAGTTGATACCGGGTGTGCTTGCGCTCGCCCGTCCGAACGAGCGCACCTAACGCCACCAGTTCGACGAGGTCGCGAGTCGCGGTCGCCGGGGATGCCCCCGCGATGGTGGCATACTTGCCAGCACTTAAACCTCCCACAAAACCATCGGCACCTTCGCGCAACATGCGGAGCAGGACTTTCTCTTGACGCTGATTTAGTTGACCCCGCAAGCGATCGAGCAGCTCGGCAACGAGGCTTGACCAAACACGTATCGCCAGCCTGACGGAGTTCGCACGTAGGTGTCACTGAACCACACCTGATACTCGAATGGCTTCCCGTCGTCTGTTCCTTTTTCCGTCAACAGGGCGGTGATCACAGCGGTATTGCCCCAAATGCGCACTGTCTGATCCGTGTCATCCTGACGTTCGTAGTGCACGTGCCCATTGCGGGCCTCCGCGAGCAAGTCGGCTTTCGAGTAAGTCTTGCCGGCGCCAGTCACCAGGGCAAAATCGCCGGCCAAAATGTGGTCCATCGTAGCGGCATCATTCTCTTTGACGGCCGCCTGATAGTGGGTGTCGAGCGCGGTGACGATTTTTCTATCGTCGGCAGAAGACGTGTCTGTTTTATTCACTCCGGTCTCAGTTCGACGGAACACGAGATCAAACCACGGTTTCCATGTTTTTCCACCATCGGTCGAAGTTACCGCGGTCTCGCGGACATCTCCGTTCACTGGTGTCCACGTACCGCGAACTAGAGCACTCGCTGCGTGATCCTCACCACTTAACACCATCTCGCCGTTTTCGATTTTTCCCTCGATGACGAGCATCTGACCTCGATTGGTTACCCAACTCTGATGCCAGACGTTTCTGGCAGCGTCGTAGATTGTGAAACTCTGACCTTTGTGCCCATCGGCACCTTGGTAGTCCTCCCGTAAGACGCAGCCATCGAGAATGAGATCAACTCGAGTATGCGCGACCTTGATCGGGCTGCCGACATCAAACACATCCCAATCGCCGATCCAGAAATCAAACTGCCGGTACTCGGGCGCGCGACAGAAGGCGGGTTTGGTGGACTCTGCTGCAGAAACCGTACCAGTCGCCGGGACTTGTCTCGCGGCGAAGAAGAGGAAAATAGCGACAATACCGAGCTGAAACCTTGGACCGATCAGGTTCATGCGACCCTCTTTCTAGACGATTAAGATTGAGATACCTTTACATCTTCACCGGTATCGCCTTCTGGTATCTGTGGCCACTGAGCAGGATCTCCGCCGGTGGATTGCCCCGTAAGATAAATCCGTAGATCGAATCAGATTGGACGTTTGCGAACGTCTCTCCGGTCGCGTCCAGTTCCGCGCTTATCTCTGCGTTCACCGTTATCGGCCAATCCCACGGTTTCTTGCCAGTCGGAACAGCGAGGGCAGAATTCACCTGCCTTCGCTGTTCGCCTGACCCACCTTCCGTCGACAAACCGCGACGCTTATCTCCCGCCCAAAATGCTGTCCAATCCCAGCCGCCGCGCAAGCTGCTCTCGGAGATCTTCAGGAAGCGGGACTCTCGGCACTCTGGTCGCCCTGGCTTGCGCGTCAGGCTGCAGTCTGCTGCAGCCTGACCGAAGAAGACTTAGTACGGAATCGCCACAAACGCGGACGTCACACCCGTCTTCGCATCGTACGCACCCCCAGCAATGACTCCGGAATCGTCCACATCATTGGCATATAACAGCGTCAGTGAATTATGTCCAATCATTAGGCTGTTGAGGTCAGTCATAATTCCATCCTGGTAGATAAACGCGTGACTGAGCGGGCTCGGGCCGTTAAGCGCCTGTCCAACAATCAGGCCATGATTATTGATGGCGTAAGCAATGCTATTCGCGAACAGAGGAAGCGTGCCGAGAGGCTGCATCCCCGTGCTTTGGCTCCAATAAAATGCCATCGCATTGAATGGTGCATTCCGGTCGCCGGAAGGATTCCCAAAGCCGACAACTTCGCCTTTGCTGTTCATGCTGGCAGGCGTGTTCCACGCCATTCCGCCCAAATTGCCCATATCAATGGGAGCGCTGTTTTGGTCTTCCCAAAACACCGCATGGATGGCGCTCGCTCCTCCGACGGCGACCGAGCATATACCCGAGATCCCGGCCATCTGGCCTTTGTCATTGAGGGCATTGGCTGTGCCGTCCGAATCTCCCGGATACACCTGCAACGCGGAAATCTTCTTCGTCTTCACGTCGTAGACATAAGGCAGAAACTGCAAGACCTGCGGCGAAACACAAGTCGGGTCCTCGTAGGACGTTTCCGCCCATCCGATGACTTGACCCTTGTTGTTGATCCCGGTCGCGAACCCGTTATCGCCTCCCAAGGTTGGCAAGGCACTGATGAAGCCCGGCGGCTGCCAGAGAAAGCCGAGGCAAGTATTGCCGCTGGGTGGGATGAAGCCAGCCGCGGCGCAACTAAAAACCTCTCCGCGCGGCTGAACAATGGAGGTTTCCGAAATGCCAACGATCAATCCCTGGTTGTTCTTGACGCTCTCCCAGGGAACGGAGCTGTTCGTCCCTCCGGGCAGGATGCCCAGCTTGATCATCCTGCCCTCGATCCATGCCGCGGCCTCGGTTGTGTTCGTGGGGGAAGCGGCGAAGCCCATCGCCCAACCAAGATCATTGATCGCGTTCGCTCCACTCGCGGTTCCCCCAAGTGTATTGGGCAGAGTGAAAACCTGATAATTCGACACGTGTCTGGTCTGCGGCGCTTTTTGTGCGGCAAGGCCGCCCGGAAGCGCGAGTGCGATAACTAAGGTCAGTGCGAGTGCGTACTGCTTCGGCAATTTCATAAACTCCTCCTGGTCTGTTTTCGAGAACCGAGTCTTGCGTCCTCGGCTTCCGTTGCATTCCGAATCATCATCTCGACCCACAACAATCCGTTGAAAGCCTATGTTCCATCGGGCACTCGGTGTCGATCACAATAGCTCCGATCGCGAAAAAACTTCGGACGTTTGCGGACTCGATTCCTTCCAGACCGGACATTTTCGGACTTCATTGTTTGAGGGTGGAGCGCGGTCCGAAAACGTCCAGCCTGTTGGCCAAGAGCGACTATCATGAGTCGCGGAGCCTATGAACCTGATAGCCACGAAAGTGCATTAACCATGAATCTGGATTGGCAGATCTGTTCGCGAGCCAGAGTGACGCGCGATGCGCGCTTCGACGGCAAGTTTTTCATAGCTGTGCTCAGCACGAAAATCTACTGTCGTCCGATTTGCCCGGTGCGCTTACTGAAAGAGAGCAGTGTCCGTTACTACCCGAGCGCCGCGGCCGCGGCCGAAGCGGGCTTTCGTCCCTGCCTCCGATGCCGGCCGGAAAGCTGCCCCGGAACCCCAGCGTGGCTGGGAACTTCAAACACCGTTTCACGGGCTTTGCGGCTGATCGGTGAGAGTGGCCTCGAAGACGGCGGAGTAGAGGTTCTTGCGGAGCACCTGGGAATTGGTTCGCGTCATCTTCGCCGCCTTTTCCTGCGGCATCTGGGAGCAACCCCGATTGCGGTGGCTCATACCCGCCGCCTGCACTTTGCGAAAAAGCTTATCGACGAAACGAGTCTGCCCATGAATCAAATTGCGCTCGCCTCCGGCTTCGGTTGCGTGCGGCGATTCAATGCGGGCATCCGCAAGGTCTACAACCGAACCCCGACTCAAATCAGGCGTCTGGCGCGACAGAAGGAAATCCAGTCACAAAATCAATACCTCTTCCGCCTTCACTTCCGGCCTCCTTATCACTGGGAGGGTATTCTGGCGTTTCTGGCCGCGCGCGCCACGCCCGGCCTCGAAGTAGTGGAGCTGGGAAGTTATCGCCGCACCATTTCCTGGCATGGCCGCGACGGCTATTTTGAGGTTTCACCCGACCCAGGGCGCGACGCACTGGTTGTGCGGATTGAGTTTAGCGATCCCCACTCCCTCTTCTTCATTATTGAGCGCATCCGTGCGATGTTTGATTTGAACGCGGATTGGGAGGCCATCGTGCAAAGTCTTAGAACCGACCCACTGTTATTGGGTCCGGTTGAGGCCGATCCGGGGCTGCGAGTTCCCGGATGCTGGAATGGTTTCGAACTCGCAACGCGCGCGATCCTCGGCCAACAGATCACCGTCAAGGGAGCGACCGCCCTGGCCGGCCGGATGATAAGCAGTTTCGGAAAACCGTTCTCCGCAGCCAAGGGCCTCACTCATCTTTTCCCGCAGCCTGAGGTTCTTGCCGATGCGAAGCTTACCAGCATTGGCCTGCCCAGGGCGCGTGCCGAAACCATTCGAGCTCTCGCCCGCGCGGTTTGCGATGGGCGGATCAGCTTTGAGGGAGTCGTGGACTCCGATGCTTTCCTCAATCGGCTGTGTGAAATTCCCGGCATCGGGAAATGGACGGCACAGTACGTGGCCATGCGAGCTCTCGCGGAACCCGACGCCTTTCCAGTCGGCGATCTTGGCCTTCTGCGCGTTTTGGCGCTAGGGACGTCTCGCGAATTGGAGCAGCGTGCCGAAGCGTGGAGGCCCTGGCGCGCTTACGCGGCCATATATCTCTGGAGAATTGCGAGCCAAATGAGCGCCTCAGGGAAACAAAGGGTTCTCTCGCAAGACCAATAAGAAGACCATTGAAAGTACCGGTTCGCATCAGCACGTCTCAATTGAAGACTATGCTCGATATTTTGACACCGCTGGGTTGAGGAGTTCGCCGATGTCAAATCGTAGAGTGTTATCGAGGGATTTGGCCTCATCGCTCAAAAGGCAACCGCATTAATGACCAAGAAACAGCACGGGTCTGACTAGAACCGGTCTCATAAACCCCAGGAGACTGATTGTTGCTGTTCACTTCCGGACAATGACGTTCGTGGGCGGACAGAATGATCCACTTCGTTCCTAACAGTAGTGTTCGATTTTCCTTTTACAGTCAATAGGTTACCTGTTGAAGTAGATTTGGTCAGAGCCTTGCTCCCACAGGTTCACCTGGTACCTTTGTCGCCGTCGCGTTCCTGTTGAGCAGGCGCGGTGTGCCGCGAAGTTCGATACTATCGTCGCGCCGAGATACGACTAAAACGTATGGAGTGCCTAATCCAGGATGTTCGTTACGGTTTCCGCATGCTGCGGAAGTCGCCGGGCTTCACTTGCATAGCGGTCACAACGCTAGCCCTGGGCATCGGCGCGAATACAGCCGTGTTCAGCGTAATGGATGCGGTGTTATTGCGCATGCTGCCCGTACGCGACCCGCAGCGCCTCTACTATTTGCAGATAGCCAGCGGGAACCAGCCGCCAGGAGCGAGCAATACAGGCAACTCGGATACGTCCTTTTCGGAGCCGGTCTTCGAAGCGCTACGCCAGCGCCACGATGTATTGGATGACGTTATCGCATACGTTCCACTCGGCGTCGGCAAAATCGCCGTGCGGTATGGAGACACGCCGGAAGAAGCGGAAGGCGACGAAGTCAGTGGAAATTTCTTTTCTGGTTTGAGTGCGGGAATAGTTCGAGGCCGCGGCTTTTCCCTCAAGGACGAGAAAGATCACTCGCAGGTAGCCGTGATCAGCTACGACTATTGGACGCGGCGCTTTGCGCGGGACTCGGCGGTTCTCGGCACGACTCTCTTCATCAAGAATGTACCCTTCAGCATTGTCGGTATCGCGGCGCGGGGGTTTCGCGGAGTCGAGGCCGCGAATTCGACCGATTTTTGGGTTCCTCTGCAAAGCCGAGCGGAGCTGAATGCGTGGGGCAATCCCGCGAGCGATGAGAGCCTTTTTGGCACACCGAAATGGTGGTGCCTGCCGCTGTTGGTCCGCCTCAAGCCACACGTCACGCCCGCGCAAGCACAAAATGCACTGCAATCGACATTCGGTGAAGCCGCCAAGATCGGAGTCGGCACGATCGATGCGAAGCAGTGGAAGCCGTTGTTGAACTTTGATCCAGCCAAGGGAATCCAAGGCTACAACCAGCAGTACCGGGAGCCGGTACGAATATTGATGGGTCTGGTATTTCTCGTTTTGCTGATCGCCTGTTCCAATGTCGCCTTGCTCATCATGGCTCGCAACGAGGCGAGGCAACGGGAATTCAGCCTGCGCATGGCCGTTGGGGCGGAGCGAGGACACCTTTTCCGCCAACTGTTAACAGAAAGTTCGCTGCTGGTAATCGCAGGAGCGGGACTCGGTTGGGCGTTCGCGCTTCTTGCCACAGACGCGCTGGCCGCTTGGTCGGGAATCGAGACCGGTCTCGGGCCCGACCGTAACGTATTGCTCTTCACGCTCTCAATTTCGGCGACCAGTGCACTGGTCTTCGGTGTTGCACCGTTATGGATTGCACTGCGCGCGCCGGTTTCAGGCGTGCTCCGGGCCACGGCAACAAATATCACGCAGGACCGGCACCGTGCCCTTGGCGGCAGAGCGCTCATGGCGTCGCAAGTGGCAGTCTGCCTGTTGTTATTGGTCGCAGCCGCGCTTTTGCTGCACACACTTCGGAATTACGAGACCCAGGACCTGGGAATGCAGGTCGATGGTCTGCTGGTTTTTGGAATCACTCCCCAGCGTGCTCACAGTGCCCAAGAGACTCTGGCATTCTATCGCACTCTGCTCGACCAGATCCATGCGGTACCGGGAGTGGAATCTGCAACGCTCATGGAAAACCGCATCGGCTCGGGCTGGAGCAACAACAACGACGATGAAGACCTAGACGGCGCCAAACTCAGGGAAAGGTTTGGTTCCAATACCTTGGTGAGGAGTAACAATGTCGGCCCCGATTATTTCCACGTGCTCGGAGTTCCGATCCTTGAAGGCCGCGACATTTCCGAGGCCGACACTCCGTCCTCTTTGCCGGTTGTCGTTGTAAATGAAACGTTCGTGAAGAAGTTTTTACCGAATACAAATCCGCTTGGACATAAGTTCCACGATAACAGAACCATCGTTGGGGTTGCGAAGGATAGCAAGTACAGAGCTGTCGATGAGACCCCTTTGCCAATGGCCTATTACCCCAGTTTCCAGAACCTGAGCGCTGGAGCAACAATGCACGTTGAGGTGAGGGTACAGGGCGAACCACTGAATCTGCTTCCGACGCTTCGTCAGGTGGTTCATGACATCGACTCCGATGTTCCACTGGGGAAGCCAATGACCCAACGGGCTCAGTTCGAGGATTCTTATCTGCAGCCGAAAATGTTTGCGCGTCTGGGAGGGTTTTTCGGCGGACTGGCTGCCTTGTTGGTGGCTACCGGACTTTACGGCACCTTGTCTTACCGGACGAACCGCCGCACGGCGGAGATCGGAACGCGCATGGCGCTTGGAGCTCAACGCGGCCAGGTGCTCTGGATGGTCATGCGCGAGAGCCTGCTCATTAGCTGCATTGGCACTGCGGCGGGGCTCGCTCTTGCGGTTGTAGGTGTGCGTTTTTTGAGTTCGATGCTCTATGAGCTGTCTGCCTTCGATCCGCTGAGTTTTGTGGTCGCAACAGGCTGCGTCGCGCTCGTCGCCGGTGTGGCCGCGTTTCTACCAGCTTGGCACGCGGCCAAAGTCGATCCCGTGGTGGCGTTGAGGTACGAGTAGGCCGCTTCATAATTGCCTGAGCAAGATTTGTATGCAACCGAGACGAACCATGCCGAAGAAGTTCTCCACCTGGTACTCCCAGCGGATCACCAGCCGACGAAAATGATGCGGCCAGGCAAACCGTCGTTCCACTCGCCACGTCTTCGATAGCGGCCCCGGGGCGACCATCTTGCCTGGGCGTCCGCGCTCTCCACGAGCCCCCGTTTTTGCCCCGGGGACGGCACAGGTCACAGTCCGCAGCCTCGCGGAATGGCGCAGCAAGTATCTCCACCGGATGATGCGGCGGGGACGGTAAACCGGACGTTATTGGTTCGTCCCTCGGATTGGCACAATAAACGTTAGATCCCTTTCGACTGTCCGAAAGAAAAAGAAGAAGTGTAGGGGTGCACGGGTCGTGTGGTCGGGGCAGTTTCGATAGGGTCGTTCGAACTGAGCCGCTGGGGTTCGAGGCGGACGCGGCGGGCTATGGGATTTCAATCCGTCCGTGCTGGTTGCAGAGCGTCTCTAACGCAACCAACCGAGACGAAGAGAGACATGTCGTTGTTTTTGAAGGTCGCATTGGAGTCTTGACCGCTGACTGACGACCATGAGCCAATCGGGCAATCGATTCGATCAGCTGAATTGACGATCTAAGCGGGATGTCAGACCTTTGGCTGATATGTAGCTCCCTTCCCCGGTCGGATCCGTGAGTGAGGTGAGCGCAGCCGCGATACTATCTCCTTCCGGACAGGGACTCTTGCTGACTCTTTGCGCTGCATAAGTCGTTTCAACGCCGTTAAAAGCTGCACTCATAACCCAAAGACCAGGGTTCACGTCCGACGGATCGAACAGTATTCTGCACCTGGCAAGTGCGAAGAACTTTTTTGCGTGGTGGCAATTCGGTTGTCTATCTGCCTCCGCCCAGCATTCACGCGACTGTTGCACGATCTCGACCAAGACTTTCCGAGTCTCTGCCAAATTGCTCACCTCCCGCGGAAATGCGATGCGGTGCACCAGGCATGCCGTCAGGAGTCTTCAAGCGCAGATGAAACCCGAGGCGATCGACCGCCGTTATGGTCGCTTCCTGTGACGGAATGCGAGCAAATTCCCTGGCAAGGAGGACAAGCGCATCTTTGTGGTCAGCGTTGATGTGCTGAATGATTTCGGCTATTGAGCCAGCAAGAGGGTCCGGTTGGCTGCAGTTCTACTGGGAGGCAGATACTCAGCCCATCACTCCGAAGCCGCCCACGTAATAAACGTCCACCACGTCCAAGCGAAAAAGAAAAGTCTTCAAAATCCATCCAATACCACCTATTGTTGTGACCCGCTAGGTAAAGCCTGCGAGCCCCCGGCTACCTCCGTCTCCGCTATGGACACCACATCCCCTGCTAACGTGATTCTGGATGCTCCGAGCGGATCACCGCCGCATCATCCTGGGTCACGAGCAAGTTGGCGCGGGCGTCTGCCTGGTCGCTCGCCGCGCCAGTGCTCGCATGTTTTCTGCCAGATGAGGTTGTCATTCGTGGTCAGCTCTCCTGGGTTTCTTCGTCGCGCGGACCCGCGGCGCCGGCAAGATCCTGAGGCTTGATGTTCTCGACGTTAAACTTCGCGACACGCTCGCGCATGGTTTTCAGAACATCCTCGAGAGGCGGAGGGTCGCCTTGCATCCAGCGTAATGGGTTGATGCGCGCCACCACAAACGATCGCAAGTACGGACTCACCAGTCCGCGTTCCTTTAACTTCTTGACCACCGCGGCCACCTTCTCCTCGAGATCCAGGACCATCGAGGCCCGCTTCTCGTGTCGTTTAAGGACGGAGCGCAATGGTTCGTCGCTAAACTCCTCAAGGCGCCGCAGGATCGGATGGTAAGCGCCACCGCCGAAGCGCGCGACCCGCTCGTAGCACACTCCCAAAGTGACAAGTGCCGCGTGATCGAGATAGAAGGCAAATCCAGATTCTGGTCGCGAGGCATCTTCGTCGATCAGGCCACGGTAGATGCGAATGACTTCCAGCGAGCGCTCTTTGAGGTTGTGCGCTTTCTCTGTGTTCAGAGCCAGGATCTGCCACGCAACCTCGCGTTCCGGGACGACCAGGGCCGCGATGGATTTAGCTCCAAGGCGGCGCATGGCCTCGAGGCGATGCCGGCCGTTGGGGGTCCAGAATCCTCCGCCCGGTGCCACGACCGCGATGACGGGGTCGAGAAAACGCCCAGTCTTACTGATCACGTCGGCCAGCCGTTTGTGGTGAGCGTCGGAGAGATCGCGTTGAAACGGCGTAGGCTCAATCCTGTCGATGGGCAGAATC
>Ga0182024_10016419_pt1 | contig 14044 bp, 14 predicted proteins | sample P32metaG_FD_120480 | JGI IMG/M metagenome (GOLD analysis project Ga0182024, IMG submission 120480) | Permafrost microbial communities from Stordalen Mire, Sweden - P3-2 metaG (Illumina Assembly) | ecosystem: Environmental > Terrestrial > Soil > Wetlands > Permafrost | place: Sweden: Stordalen... | reverse complement strand
CCCGCCTCCGCTTCACCAACCGATCACCATTTTGCAGGCAGTTCTTTTCGCCGTACAATGAGTTTTCATCGAACGGCGACTTGTGGGTTAACTGGTTGTCTCAGCCCAGGGGTCCACTCTAGAGACTCAGAGAATGGGGGCTGTGGGACCCTTAATGGGCCGACTCGCCTCGCACCTGGACAGTTTCCGGCGACCCCGGAGATTTGGGAAACCCGCACTATCGCGCCAATCCGCGCAACTTTCGCAAGCCTATGGGAGGCAAGGAGTTAACCGACGGGCGGAGACGGTTCGAGGGAAATTCTTGGCTCGATAAGACCATCTCGAACTCCAACCTGCCGGTTAACAGGAGAGACAGGTCGATTCAGAACCGCAGAGTCAAGTTCGATCATCCCCTTCGGATTAGCGTTTATGCTCTCACTTGTTGGCCTTCTTCCGCTTCGGTGCCGCCTGCCTCCGCTTTTCGGTCTTCCCTTCGGCGGTTGCTCGCAGCCTCGTTTTTGCAGCGGAACCCTTTTGGCGCTTCGCCGAGGCCTTCTTCGCCTTCCCGGCCGCTGAGCTCGCGGTTTGCGTTGTGTCGAGACCCATGTCCAGACCCAGATCGATATCAAAGATCTCGGCGAGGTCTTCCCCGCCCAGAACCTTCGCCCCAGCCGCTCCCTGCGTTGCAATAGGAATCGACTTGCCAGCCTTAACAATCAATTCGTTCTTGTCCACGCCGCGCAGCAGGAAGAGGAGCTCCGGCTCATGGTCGAAGCGTGCGCCGATGCCGTAGAGCACCGCCGCCACATGCTTGCACATGTCCGCCCAGTCCGGGCAACTGCACGAGAGCTTGAGCTCTGCCGGCGATGGGAACAGACCGTGATTCTGCCGGCAGATGCGTTCCATCACACCCTTGGAAAACCGTCCTTGCAGAAGCTCGACCAGCGAATCGATCGCACCCGCGCAATCTTCGCAGATGGACTTCCAGCGGGTCTTCGCGACCGGAGCCACTTGCAGCGAGACTTCGTATAACTCCGAGCCGCTGACCAATGCGCGGATCGCGCCGGGCTCAATCTGTAGATCCACCACGGAGCCGTTGCGTGCATACGTCCGGCCGCGCGGCAGCCGGTTGGCATAATCGCTATAGCGTTCCAGGTTTTCGCACCACGATTTGCCCCAGAAAGTCTTCGCGATGACGCGGCCTTCAACGACTACAGGCGAGACGTTGCCGCCCTTTTTCCGGCGCTTCTCTATCTCTCGCAGCGCTTTTCGCCGCCGTTCCGCCACGGGAACATACGGCTTCCATCCCCAACCGTCGTAGGCCATGGATCACGCCTCCTTGAGCGCTTTGTTGATGTCGAGCGCCACCAGCTTGAGCAATTCGTCGTCTTTCAATTCGGTCAGCACCAAGTCCGCCCCGCCTTCCAGCAACTCGTCCGAGAGCTGGCGCTTGGACTCGATGAGCCGGTCGATTTTCTCTTCTACGGTACCGCGGCACACGAACTTATGCACCAGGACATTCTTGGTTTGCCCGATGCGGAAGGCCCGGTCGGTAGCCTGGTTCTCCACCGCCGGATTCCACCACCGGTCGAAATGCACGACGTGCGAGGCGGCGGTCAGGTTCAGCCCGGACCCGCCGGCTTTCAGAGAAAGCACGAAGAACCCGACGGCCTCGTCCTCCTGAAATCGGCGCACCAGGTCCTTGCGCTTCTTCACCTCTGTCTCGCCATGAAGCACCAGCCCTGGGCGCCCGAAGACCGAGCCGAGAAAAGCGGCTAGAGGGTCCGTCACCTCGCGGAACTGCGTGAACACTAGCATCTTTTCCTGCCTGGCAGCGACCACCTCGCCAATGTCGCGCAGTCGAGCCCATTTGCCGCTGTCGCCTTCGCTCCAGACGCCGTCTCCCAACCACTGTGATGGATGGTTGCAAATCTGTTTGAATCGCATCAGGAAGGACAGCACCAGTCCTTTGCGGCGTATTCCCGTGGCCTCCGCGAGTTGTTCGGCGAGTTCCTTCACCGCCTGCTCGTAGAGCGCGGCCTGCTTTCGGCTGAGTGAGCAGAACGCCTTCGTTTCGGTCTTGTCCGGCAGGTCCGAGATTACGGTCTTGTCCGTCTTCAACCGCCTTAGAATGTAGGGCCGCACCAGTTCGCGCAGCGGCCCGTACGATCCGCCGGGGCGTCCAGCCAGACTTTTGGCAAAGTTTGTAAACTCCTTCGACGATCCCAAGAGCCCGGGGTTGACGAAATCGAAGATCGACCACAGATCCCCCAAACGGTTCTCGACCGGCGTGCCGGTAAGCGCCACTCGCGCGGCCGCCTTCAGCGCTTTTACCGCTCGAGTTTGTTTTGCGTCCGGGTTCTTGATGGCTTGGGCTTCGTCCAGCACCACCATGCGCCAGGAGACCTCCGCGATCCACGGAGCGCGGAGTAACGAGCCGTAACTGGTGATGACCAGATCGATCCCAGCCAGCCGCTCCAGCGCAAGCGCCTTGAGTTCGGCCGCATGCATCGCGGAGGGGTGCGCGATCAGCGGCTTCAGACCCGGCGCGAAGCGTTCGATCTCCGCTGCCCAGTTGGCGAGCAGCGAAGCCGGCGCCACCAGCAGGCTTGGCCCCTGTTTTGCATCGATGCCAGCGCCTCGCTTGAGAACCAGCAGTAGAGAGAGCACTTGAATGGTCTTGCCGAGCCCCATGTCGTCGGCGAGGCAAGCTCCCAGACCGAGTTTAGACAGCAAGTAAAGCCAGCGCACCCCCACTTGCTGGTAGGGCCGCAACACGCCTTTCAGTGCATCGCCGGGATCGACCTGCGCCAACCCACGAGGGTCGCGTAGGCCCTTCAAGGTCTCCGCCAACCAAGGACCGGCACTCACTTGTGCCCAGTCGGCGGCGACGGACGCCTCTTCGTCACCTGCGGCGACATCCGCACCGGCTAACAGCCGCATCGCCTCGCCGAAAGCCAGCCCCTTCTCGCTGGCTGTGCGCTCGACCTCCTGGAAGCGCTTGATCGTGCGTTTCAGGCGCTCCCCGTCAACTTCGATCCAGTGTCCTCGAACCAGCGCCAGTCCGTCGGACTTGCTCAGCAGGTCGCTGATTTCAGCGGCCGTCAAACGCTCGCCGTCAAGCGTGACTTCCATGCTGAAATCCAGGAGCGCGTTCTGGCCCAGACCCGATGGCGCCTTGCCTCCCACCGCGCCGGTTACGCGCGGACGCGGCGGACGATTGCCCCGCCACGCGGCCGGCATGCGCACCACCACGCCCGCCGCTTCCAGGTGCGGGACATCCCGCAGGAGCTGTAGCGCTTCGCCCGGTGTCCAGCGCAGCGGATGGTAGATCTCGCCGGTGTCTGCCATGGCCTTCAGCCAAAGGCATGTCTCCGAGGCGCGCTGCACCGGAACGAGTAGTGACAGAAGGCGATCCTTGTTTGCCGCGCCCGCATACTCGCGTAGAGCCTGGCCCAAAGGGAGATGTTGCGCCCTGGCTTGTGCCGAGAGCCGCGTGGTATAGGTCGCAAGAAAGGCAAACGGGGCGTCCGGGTCCTTGCGATTCTCGGCGAGATTGAAATGCACCCGGCCGACCAGGTTCCATGCCGGATTGCGCCGCTTCAGGAAGTCCTGCACATCGCATTTGGATTCAGCCAGCTCGATCGCAAATGCTATATCCAGTTCCTGCCACAACGAGCCCAGGACCGCGGCTGTCAAGTATTCGCCGCCCATCATCGGGGGCGCGGTCAGCGCCATGCGCTCCAGCTCTTCGTCAGGCGCCGCGACACTCACTTTCCGGCTCCCGCTCTCGGCCTCCTGGTGGGTGCAGAGGGCCGTCACATAGCGCGCACCGAATTCGCGCCAGTACGATGTGGCCGGCGGCAGCGCGGTCGCGGCTTCGTTCGCTCCCAATAACAGAAGCCCGTGCCCCGAGCCGCGTTCGAGTGCCTGCCGGAGTCGCTCCCCAAGTTCGTGGTCGAGCGGAAGCGAATCCGCATCCGGAGTCAAGACGAGCCTGCCGTGCGGAGTCAAGCCGAGGGAGAGAGACGCAGCGTCCATGCCGTGATCCATCAGCTTAACAGGCTCAGTTGCTTGGGGCTACGCTAATAGCGTACCCTCGTGGGGCGTGTTGGTTCCAACGACAGTGGTGGAGACTCCAGCGTTCCTGCGAAACTCCGCGGCGGCATTGACGGAGCGGGAGCGGAGCGAACTCGTTTCTTTCCTCGCGCCGAATCCGGGGGCAGGCGACATCATTCCGGAGACTGGCGGCGCTCGAAAACTTCGCTGGAGGGCACAAGGAAGGGGCGAACGGGGAGGTGCGCGGGCGATCTATTACTATCACGATCAATCGCTCCCCCTGTTTCTGCTGAATGTCTTCCTAGGAACTCGCGCAAAACGCAGTGTGGAGGCGAAACAGTTCCCGATCCGCCTGGAGGTGTGCGCGCCGCACTCTTTGCGCTTCGCCAAGAACGAAAAGGCGAATCTTACAAGAGCGGAGCGAAACGAAATCAAGGAGCTGTTGCCCCGTCTTATCGCGGGGTATCGAAGAAGGATGGCAAAATGAAAAACTCTCGCACCACCAAACGGCGCAAGCCGACCGCGGGCAGCCGAATCATTGCGAGCCTGAGAGAGGCAGTAGATTGGGCTGAAGGAAAGGATGTCCCGGTTCGCGTGACCACTGTGGACGTTCCAGCGATCGATGTGCGCGTCATGCGCAGACGCCTCGGATTGAGTCAAGCGGCATTCGCAACGAAATTTGGGTTCCAGCGTGCGACGCTGCGGAATTGGGAACAGGGCCGCACGCGTCCGGACGGACCGGCTCGTGTGCTACTCGCCGTGATCGCCCGACACCCGGATGCGGTCGAAGACGCGCTGCGGAAGACGAGTTGAAGCTGAGTGCCGCGCGGGCCGAAATCTGTTCTGCAAAACTGGCGTAGCGGCAACGAGCGAAGCCCTACCGGGAACCGGGCTGTTAACCGTTGGGGAGCCCTTCAGGGAGTTCAGAGAATAGGGGCCGTCGGAGCCGGAATGGCCCCACCCTCGGCATTCCCAGGGCAATTTCCTGCGTCGCCGGAGAATGGGGAACTCTCACTATCGCGCCAATTTGCGTAACTTCCGCGGGGCTGGGGCAAGCGCGCAGTGAACCAAAGGGGAGATATAAGTCCTTTAGAATTTTTGGCTCGATAAGACTATTTCGAACCCAACCGGCCGGTTAACAGGGGAGACCGCCAGGATGCTCATAACCAACCGGCTCTCCGCCATAATTTAATCCGCTGCAAGGCAGCCTCCTTTTCCAGCCTTGTATTCACGGGTTTCTTGACTCCCTGTTCGCGTTCTGCGAGCAGGGGGTGGTGAACGTGATCAGCCCGACGACCCTCAAGAGGTACGCGGCTCTTCACGCGGATGCAGCCGAATTGCGGTGGAACAAGGCAGCCGGCCAAAGTCGTCTGGCGGGACCTGAATGAGGTTCGCCTGCACTTTCCGGATGTCGACCAGTACAAGTCGCTTTTGATTTTCAACATCCGGCATAACTACTACCGTCTGATCGTAAAGGTTGACTATCGGGCAAAGCTTCTGATGGTCAAGGAATTCCTCACTCACAAGGAATACACGCGAGGAGGTTGGAAGAAATGGGCGCGTTAGTTATCGACGACAAGAAGTACGCTCGGGTTTTGGCGAAGGTCCTGCCGCGCGTGATCACAACCGGCGGAGAGCATGAACGCATGCTGGCTGAAGTTGAGAAGCTGATGGATCAGGGTGAGTATCGTACCGCGGAAGAAGACGCCGCTCTTGACCTGATGGTTCGTTGATCAAGGACTACGAAGAGGAGCATCATCCTCTGACCGATCCGAGTCCTCACGAAATGTTGGTGTATCTCATGGAGCAGCGGAGCCTGAAGCAATCCGATCTCCTTCCGATTTTCAAATCCAGAGGGTACGCATCCGACGTCATCAACGCGAAACGAGCCATCAGCAAAGTCCATGCCAAGCAGCTTGCCGAGTTTTTCAAGGTCTCGGCGAACCTATTCATTTAGAGACGGTTGGGAAGAGGCAAGTCACGCCTTTGCCCTGCTCGCCCAGCGTCCGCGCGCTCGATCGAGGAAAGACGGCTCCTGGCTCGCTCCGGCGCTTCGAACGATCCTCTCAAATCCCGGCATAAAGCCCGACTTGCGGTGATGATCCCGCCGAATTTCGGCGGCCAGCGCCTGCCATTGCGCATCGAGTCCCGCGCTCTGGTAACAGGCCTTCGCGCGTTCGAGGTTCGAGAGTGCCGCAAAGTAGTATTTGCTCTTGGCCGCATCGACGATGCGCATGCACAAGGCGCGAAACACTTTCGTCGCGATACCGGGATGGGTCTTGGCCAAGCGCTCGGCCGCGGGCTCAGTCACGTAGTGGCTTAACCTCTCGAGCTCGGTATTGCTGGCGCGGTCCAGCCGGGCGACCAGCCGATCGATCTCTTTGGCGTTCAGCCATAACTCGATGAGCGAATCCAATTCGCCCCGCTCCGCAGCCTCCATCGCTTTTTCATGCCACGCCGCACGTTTCCCTTTCGGAACATAGCGAAAGAGCTCTTCGTAAGTAGACGTTCCCGGTTCGGCCTGGAACTCGACCCAGGCCGAGTCAAGCGCCTCACCGCCCCGGCCAAGCTTCACCAGCAGGGCGCGCCGCATCTCACCCAGTTTGTAGCTGGCGCCACGTTGAAACCCGTCAGAGTTGCCCATTTGGATGCCTCGTTCGAGCCAGGCCAGGGCATCGTTCAGCTTCCGCTTGGCCTGGAACATCGTGGCGATGGCCTCGCAATCGACTTGTGTGAGCCCGATCCGTGTGCCCACGTCAAGATACTTCCCGACGTTGCGTTGCTGCGAATACACGGCCTTCAGCATCCCGCCCCAGCGGTCGCGGGCGAAGTCGGGGTTCGGTACCGCCGTGCGCTTCCGCTCGCCGGCCGCGGCGCACTCCTTGTCGAAACGGGCGCGCACCTCCCGCTCGAAGGCTTCCCGTCCCGCGCGGTCGAGCACCTTCACCGCCGAAAGCTCCAAGTCGTTGCAGAAGCCATAGGGGTCGTCATCCATCCAAGCCAGCAGAAGCCTGGCTGTCTCGCCGCGATCTGCGCCCGCAGCTTGCCGCGCCTTAATCCAGCCGCAATAAAGGCCGCCGGCGAACGTCCCGAACTCGCCGTCCGAGTCGTCCACCTCCTCCGCCTTTGCGTTGCAACCGGCCAGGAAGGTCTCGTACAGCGTGACGGCCCGCGCGGGGTCCGAGATTACCACCTTTGCGATCTCGCCCTCCAGCTCACGCAAGTCCGAGACGAAGGAGAAACCTTCGTTCCAGCCGATGAAGCATCCCGGATCGAGGGCGGATTCAATGATGTTATCCATCGGATCCCGGCGCTGTGCTCTACGCTTTGCCATGTTGTACGCTCCAGTAGAGGGAAGGCATCATCCATGTTAATCGAACAGCAGATCGCCGAGCGGCAGGCAAGGGCGGCCAGCGCCGTGGTACGAGTTTTGGAGCGGCCCAAGGGCAGCGCCTATGGCGACTACAGAATTAAATCCGGCAGCGGACGAAGCTACCGCGTCGCGGTCCGCGGGCCGGGGCTATTTGAGAACTATTGTTCCTGTCCGGACTTCGCCGTCAATACGCTGGGAACCTGCAAGCATATCGAAGCTCTACTGTTGCGGCTGAGGCAGCGCCACCGAAAGACGTTAGAGACCGCGGCGTATAAACGCATCCGCGCTTCCATCTCGCTTCAGTATGGAGACACCATCGAGGTGCGGCTGCATTTGCCGGCTTCGCTGTCGCCTGCCTTGCGATCGCTGGCGGCGGAATATTTCGATCCGGCGGGAGTGTTGCGGCGCGAACATTACCGGCAATTCGCCCAAGTGCTGGAGGCGTTCCGGAACGCGGACGACCAAGCCGTCGTGTATAGCGACGCTTTGGAATATGTCGACCGGGAAAACGAGCTGGCCGAGGGCCTGGATCTCGAACGCAAACTGCTGGAGAAGCTCAAGCGCGGGCAAGACCCGGCGGCCGGCCTTCTAAAAACCCAGCTCTTGCCGTACCAGACGCGAGGGGCGCTGTTCGCGGCGTGCCGGGGCCGTGTGGTCCTGGCGGACGACATGGGTCTGGGAAAAACAGTACAGGCGCTGGCCGCGGCCGAACTTCTGCGCCGCCGCAAGGGAATTGAGAGAGTCCTGGTGATTGCGCCCGCATCTGTCAAATACCAGTGGAAAACGGAAATTGAAAAATTCACGAATCTCCCGGCGCAGGTGATCGACGGGTTGTTGCCCAGGCGGCAGGGGCTCTATGCCTCTCCTACGTTCTTCACGCTCTCCAGCTATGAACTGGTTCTCAAGGATGTGCGGTACATGCACGAATTGAAACCGGACCTGATCATCCTTGACGAGGCGCAGCGCATTCGCAACTGGGCCACGGCGACCGCGCGCACGATCAAACAATTGAAGAGCCGTTACGCCTTCGTCCTTACCGGCACTCCTCTCGAAAACAAACTGGAGGAACTCTTCTCCGTTGTCGAGTTCGTCGACGGACGCAGATTGGGTCCCGCCTTTCGCTTCTTGCACGAGCATCGCATGGAGGACGAGAAGGGCCATTTGCTGGGCTATCGCGGCTTGGACCGCATTCACGCTCAGATGGCGCCGATCCTGCTCCGGCGCACCCGAGCGGAGGTTCTCAAGGAGCTTCCGGAACGGACCGACCAGGTCTTCCGCGTACCCCTGACGCCCAAGCAAGCCGAGCCATATTACGAGCAGAGCGACATCCTGGCCCGGCTCATGCGGAAATGGGAACAACAGGGCTGGCTTTCCGAGATCGATCAGAAACGCGTGCTGTGCTGCATTCAGAACATGCGGATGCTGTGCAACTCGACGTTTCTTTTCGATAAGCAAACGCACCATTCGCCAAAGCTGCAAGAGTTTCGCGAGATCCTCACGGAATTGGCGATCGAGGAAAACCGCAAAGTGGTGGTGTTCAGCGAATACGAACGCATGACGCACCTGGCGGGCGAGGAGCTTCGCAAGCTGGGAATCGGCTTCGTCTCGCTCCACGGCGGCGTGCCTTCCCGCCAGCGCGGGGCTCTGATCGAGAAGTTCCGGAACGATCCAGCATGCAAGGTCTTTCTGTCCACCGACGCGGGAGGCGTTGGGCTGAATCTGCAAGCCGCTTCAGCGGTCGTGAACTTCGAGCCGCCATGGAACCCGGCTCGTTTGGAGCAGCGCATTGGCCGCGTGCACAGGCTTGGGCAATCGCGGGCGGTTCATGTGATCCACATGCTGACCACCGATAGCATCGAGGAGCGCGTGTGGGAAACGATGCGCTTGAAGAAGTCTCTGTTTGCCGGAGTCTTTGACTCGCCCACAGGCGAGATCAGCTTTGCCAAGCTGGGCCGGAAGACGGGCCTGGAAGCGGTGAAGGAAATCTTCGCCGGTCAACCCGGCAGGCCCAAGCCGGTGATCGACCCAGCCGCGCCCGTTCCGTTGAAGCCGGCGGCCGCCCCGACCGCCTCCAGTATTCCGCAACCGGCGGAACCCGCCGCGGCAACAGGCACGGCAGCACCGGACGCGAGCCGTGTCCCCGGAAGGCTGGGCACGGGCGGCATGGGGGAGGCTGCGGCTGGCTTGATTGAAGCCGGTATCAAATTCATCGAGTCGATCGCATATGACAGCACTGCTGGAAATTCCCTCGAGGCGCCGGGCAGTCGATTTCAGCAGATCTTATCCAGCCTCTTTACGCGGGACGCGGCAACGAACAGATCGATCTTGTCGATCCCCTTGCCGGAGTCACTGAACCAAGAGCGCGTCGCGGCGGCGCTTTCAGGGCTGGTGAATACGCTCGGGCGGAAGGCTTCAGCGTCGGCCAAGTAGCGTTCGCCTTCATGCGATCAACGAAGAGCGGAAGTCCGCAAAAGCGGTTCATTCGATCTGCGGTTTCAGAACTTTTCAGCTCGGAAGGAGATCTCCGATGGAACATTGGGAGTCGCCAGAGGCCGGCCGAAGAGACGCCGCGATAGCGACGCTCCAGCAACAACCGCGGAAAGCTTCCTTGCGCTGGACGCACCCGCTCCTCGGCTCCGCGAACGGAGAAGAGGCGGTTCTAAACCCGGCCTCCCTGCTCGCGCCGAAGTCCGCACGTTGCTCATCCTCGCATGGCCCTGGGGGAACGGCGCTCAATTGATCCATTCCTCTTCTTCGTCGTCTTCATCATCTGAAGCTGCTTGAGCCATCGCGGTGGCCTCCTCTGCTGCCTCAGCGATTTCTTGATCGCCGGAGTCGGCCAGGTCGGCCGGAATTTCTCGCGCCTCCGCGGGACGGATAGTGCCGATGGCGCCGATGGCCGCAAGCAATAAGTGTTTTGGGGTATGAGCGTCGTTGACGAGTTCGACGATGTGAGACCAGGCTCGGTCTAGTCCCCAGTTGCCGGCCGCGATGACCGCCTCGCGGTGAATCGCAGGGTCGTCGCTCTCCAAGGCTGAATGCCGTCAACAAACCGGCACGCAAATCAGTGGAATGAGATAGTTTGGCTCCCCGAGAGCAACACACATCCGAACACGGTTTTAGAGAACCGGAAATGCTTCAGATTCTCCGTGCCGTTAACCAAGGGGAAAAGTTCGGAGACGGACTTTCGTTATGAGTGGTTCAATTATCAATGATCAAACTGCAGGCTTAAAGAATACACCAGGCGGCGGGTCGGGGCGAGCAGGATCTCGGTGAATGCCGTCGGACTCAGAGAGCCATGTAGAATTCCGACAAGACCTGGAATGCGTCGCTAGCGGAGAGTTCGAGACGGCACTCCGCCGCCAACCTCGCAAATGGTGCATCCCAATCCGCTGGAGGAGGATCGAGGGCCTTGGGAACTGAGTGGGTCGCCCGGAGATCGAAGGTCGCATGAAGAGCCTGAACAACGCGATCTGATTGGAGCGTGCCGGATTGAATCAGTAGGGCCATATCCACCAAGTCCCGCACTCGGCTGTTTGGTGCCGCGGTTCGAGGCAGGGTGTACGCGTGAAGCTTCTCCACAAACTGTTGCTCGCGCTGAATCATCGGAACGGCTGGCGGCAAGATGCCCGCGAAGCCGAGCCAGTCCCGCATATGAGCTTGTTCAAGCGGGTCAAGAACTACGTCACCGATTCCAACGTCCAGATGGAACTTTACGAAGGTGCGCCCGCCCATGATTGACTCAACGGGGTAGCGCGCTCCACCATATGGCGCGCCGTCGAGGTCCATCATCGCCTCACCGATACGGAAAGAGAAGAAGTCGCCGAGATCCACTGCTCCAGCATCCTGGATCTGCTTCAGGAGGATGTCGTCGCGACCGGCTGGCGCAACTCGCACGGTGAAATCGAGGTCCTTGGTGGTGCGCGCGGTTTGGAACCGGAGTTCCATCGCGTAGCCGCCTTTCAGAACCCAGTTTGTATTCGGCCCGCGAAAAAGCCTGGCAAGAAACCGATCGAAGGCTACTTGCCGGCGAAGCCGCTGAAGGTCAATTCCGTCTTCTCGGGAGACGCGCTTGAGACGCTCCTCAAGCGCAGTGCGGAGTGCCGGGCCAGAAGCGTATTTTCTTTCGGGGATCACCTCGCCCCCTTCCGAATCTCACTCAGGGCGGAGGCGCGTTCCGCATCGTGCTGAGGCATGGCGACCTGCGTCTTCGTAATGTTGCCTCGTTTCATCGCCTCGCGAAACGCCTCGCGAAGGACAGGCTTGGGGATTGATCCTTCGATCCAGACATCCAGAATCGCCCGCATCGCATTCGTCACTGGGACTCCATGTATGAGTTCCCGGTCCTCGGCTGCGACGTCGCCGTGGTGCAGGCGCAGAACGTTTGGGATAGGGACTCCACGGCGGAAGTGCTTGGGGACAGTGAGATCGAGCTTGGCTGGATTCGTGTCGGTGAGATCGTGGAGGCTCAGCGCTGTCTGGTGGCTAAAGACGCCGGTCGGCTGATCGCTTCTGTCACGTGACCAGAGCCACCAGAGGATCAGGTCTGGGCGCTCCGGCTCTGGAAAGAGGGCCAGCCGATAAATTCCGCGGTGCTCGCGAATCCAGTTGTGCGCCCGGACGTGATAGATTCGTTTGTTACTTGCGTATCCAAGCGTAGCGGCTTGCTTCGCAGTGAAGTAACCGCCTTGCGATTCGGCGAGTTGGTAGAGTTCCTTTTGCCGTTCGCTGGGCGGAGAAGATGTCTGCATAAAAGGTCAACTTTCTGGACCTATTATGCACTTGCGTGCGGCTCAACGCAAACGCTTCAGAGCCGTAATGTTCTGGTGCGGATTCATGATTTCATCCGCCAGATCGGCTTAGGGAAGCGAAACGGCGGATCAGGCTTCTGGTAACCATAACCGTAGTAGCCCGTGTTTTCCGCTCGCGGTTTTTGATCGATGATGGAAGGCGGACTCTCCTTGAGCGGGTCCAGGCGATCCGCCTGTCGCTCTGCCCATACGACCCAATCACCGAATGGAGATCCTCCCTCAACTGACTCGCCGTTCAGGACCGCGGCGTTACGGGCAGCCGAAACGAACGACCGGATTTGTTCGGCGCGCAGCCACCGGGCGGTGGAGTTCCGGAGTGCATTCACCTTGGATTGCTCAGCCTTGATCGCCTTTTCGAGATTGGCGCGCTCTTCGGCGATCCGTTGTTTTTCGCGTTCTTCGGCGACTCGCTTCCGCTCCTCAGCCCGGTCAGCTAGCGCAAGGCGCATGAAACCTGCGACCGCCTGTGGGAGTTGATCCTCAAGCCGCTGCGTTTTCCCGTCTCTCCAATTTCGTCTGTTGTATCCCCACTCCGTCCAGACTTCGATCGAGAGTCGGCCAGAAGGCTCGTGCGTAACCGGCTTTCCCCCATAAGTCAGCACCCTTTCCAACAATCCTCCCTTTGGCGGAGCGGCGATCTCGACTCGATCGATCTTTTCGGTCAGCCCGAACCTGATCATCTGGCCATAGATCTTGGTGACGGTCTGGACTTCTCGTTTCTCTTGTCGTCGCGTCTCGATGGCCACCGTGAAACCTCGATCTTCAAGCGCGCCGATGATGCCGGCCATGATCCGGAAGGCGCGATCGAGCCTGTCCTTGGACACACGAATGTCGAGGCACGATTCCCGAGTCCACAGGATTTTGCTTTCGGAAACCTGAGCGCTCTTGAGCGCGCCGCGCGCTTGCACGATCAACGGGTGGGACTGGCTCCCGCGTTTCAACAGGGCCTCGCCTGCCGTCTTCTCCAATTGCTCCATCTGCGCGATCTCTTCCGGCTCCGCGAAATCGTTCAGTTTGGGAGGCTCAGGCCGGGGAGTCGGTTTCTGAAGCACGATCCTTTCCTTCAGCGGCGGTAACGCAAGGCGCTCTACCTTCTGGCCGGCTTCTTTTCGCGCCCAATATCCTCTGCCAGGCAACGGTATGAACAATTTGCGACAAGTCTTTGCCAGTCCGACGTCGGAAATGCCGTACTTCCTTGCCAGGGTCTGCATGGGGGTTGTCCAGACTTCCTCGTACAGCTCGTCCCTATTCCAGAAACGATCATCAGCGCTCATGTGGGCGATTATCCACCGTGCGGGGCTGTGAATGTTTGACGGAGTCGCGACAGCTACTGTCGGCCGCTAGTTCTTTTTGGGGAGGTGCCGATCAGTCGCATGCCGAGTGAAGACAAATGCTCACGCATGCGCGGCGCATCGAGTAATTGTTCCAGCGTTTCCTCGGGGCAGGCTTTGTTCCGCGCGAGAAGCTTCATCAGGTCCACGACAACCACAGGTTCACATTGATAGAGCGCCTTGCGGACGGAGTTCAGCTCCGCCTTACCCTCAGGGTTCCAGCGCGCGCCGTGCTCGACTAGCACCCGGATGCACTCGGATGCCCCGCTCACGTCGGACTTCGTGGAGAGCCTCTTATTGAAAAACGAATCGTGGCTCCCCCACCCCAAACGCCACAAGCACCGATCCAGGGCCGAAGACCCGCCGTTGGGCTTATCGTTTGTTTTCGCACCAATCGACAGCAGATACTCGATCGTCTCCTTTGATGTCAGCGCCGCGCTCGAAAGCAACTCCGACAGATCATCGGTGTGGGGATCGATCTTGAGCTTCTT
>Ga0182024_10016418_pt1 | contig 14045 bp, 8 predicted proteins | sample P32metaG_FD_120480 | JGI IMG/M metagenome (GOLD analysis project Ga0182024, IMG submission 120480) | Permafrost microbial communities from Stordalen Mire, Sweden - P3-2 metaG (Illumina Assembly) | ecosystem: Environmental > Terrestrial > Soil > Wetlands > Permafrost | place: Sweden: Stordalen... | reverse complement strand
GGCGACTACGCCTCCGGATTGATCGCTGACTGTGCCGCGGAGGGAGGCTTTGGTTTGGCCCCATGCTGAACCGCTGAGGACTGCGATGAAGCACACGACAAATGCAGATTGCAGCAGCGCACGAAAAAGTCTCACACCCCACCTCCGTGGTAAGAACACTTGCCCAGGACACGCGGCGCGTGGAGTGGTTGGGACCGTTCTGCTGGAAAAAATAAAGGGCTACGGTTTCGCCCCGTAATTAGCGATACAGATCTCGACAACGCCCCAATCGCTGCAACTCACACAGCCCCGGTGCGGGAATCTATAGAACCGCGCGGCGCGGAAGTCAAGAAAGAAGCATTTATGGAAGGCATCAAAGTGATCGAAGTGAATGACTTATAGTCAAAATTTTGGGAGAGGAAAGGGGGAGCGGCCGGTGGGGGTGCCGGCCGCTCATGGGCATTGGGTGATGGAGGTGCAGACATTCGAGGCACTTTGGGGAGCCCCGAACACGACTTAGTATGCCGGTGGGGAGTGGGGACGTCGATAGGCCGCTCGGCCCATTTAGGTTCAGTACGAAAGTACTCGAAGGGTCGTTCGCGGGAGTTTCGCTTCCTGCGGCGAGGGCTGCAGTCGACGAAGTCAAAAGATTTAACACAGAGGGCACGGAGGAAAGCGGAGGAAAAGCGGAGAAGGCAACGGGTGCACCGCAGAGAAGCAGAGTGCGCAGAGAAAGGCAATGCCGAATCGGCGATGCGGGCGTCGTCGTGGCAAGCTGGGGCGCAGCCCTTCGATTCGGCGCCGCCGAATCTCAGAATGAATCGCGCTGTAGCGCGATTCACGGGGATTGAATGGGGGGGCGGGCGGTGGTAGGCTCGCCGAAGCAGTTGCCTCGACGTCGCGCGCAGACGTGCGCTGCGAACTGCCCTTTGCCATCCATGGGCGCCACCGGAACAAAACTCGATCGCAAGCCGGCTGTGGCAGCGCAAGCCTTGGCATCGGTGCGCCAACTTTTGCTGGAACTGGGTAGTTCGCGCGGCACGGAAGAGCTGGTGGCGCGCGGCACGAAGGCGCACCTGGAACGCGAACTGGGGCTGGGCAGCCTGGAGCGAGTGGAATTGATGCTGCGGCTGGGCGATGCGTGCGGCGTGCGTTTGCCGGATCGCGTGGTGGCGGAAGCGGACACGGTGCAGGATTTGGTGGACGCAATCCTGCGCGTGGAAGCTGGGGATGGTGAAAATGGCGCCGACGCTCAAGGTGTTCACGGCGCGGCGGCGGTTGTGGCGGCTTCTGCTTCGGCTGTTTCTTCTTCGCCGGCGATTCGCCCGGACATCGATGAGCAGATTCGCAAGGCGGAAACGCTGAGCGAGATCTTTCGTTTGCGCGGGCGCGGCGAACCGGGGCGCAGCCACATTCAGATTTATGAAGAAGACGAGCAGCTGCGGACGATCACGTTTGGCGAGCTGTACGAGCGCGCGTCAGTGGTGGCGGCGGACTTGCGGCGGCGGGGCCTCGAGCCGGGGCAGACGGTGGCGATCATGCTGCCGACCTGCGCGGAATTTTTCTGGACGTTCGCGGGAATATTGCTGGCGGGCGGAATTCCGGTGCCGATTTATCCGCCGTTCCGAGCGGACCGCATCGCGGAATACGCGGCGCGGCAATCGAATATTTTGCGCAACGCGGAAGCGCAATTTTTGGTGACGTGGCGGCAAGCTGAAAATCTCGCGAAGCTGCTGCAGCCGCGCGTGCCGTCGTTGCGCGAAGTGTTGAACGCGCAAAAACTGGCTAGCGCGCCCGCGGACCCGCAACGGCCGGCGGGCGAATGGCGGCCGGTACAACATTTGTCGCATCACGCGCGAGGCGAGGATATTGCGTTCCTGCAATACACTTCCGGTTCGACCGGCGATCCGAAAGGCGTGGTGCTGACGCACGCGAATCTGCTGGCAAATATTCGCGCGATTATTTCGGGCATTGATATTCAACCGGATGATGCGTGCGTTTCGTGGCTGCCGCTGTATCACGACATGGGATTGATCGGCGCTTGGTTTGTGCCGCTCTTTACAGGCATACCACTGGTCGTGATGTCGCCATTGGCGTTTTTGAGCCGGCCGGAGCGATGGCTGCGAGCGATTCACCGGCATCGCGCGACGATTTGCCCGGCGCCGAATTTTGCTTACGAGCTGTGCGTACGAAAGATCGCAGAAAAGGATTTGGAGGGGCTGGATTTGAGTTCGTGGCGCGCGGCGACGAACGGCGCGGAGCCGGTGCGCGCGGAAACGATGGAACGTTTTGCGAAGCGTTTTGCGCCGTACGGATTCCGGCGCGAATCGCTGATGCCGGTGTACGGGCTGGCGGAGGCTACGCTGGCGGTGTCTGTGCCGAGACTTGGAACTGGCTACAAAGTGGACCGGATCGAGCGCGCGCAATTCGAATCGGAGGGGCGCGCCGTGCAGGTGGCGAGCGCAGATGCGGCGGCGCTGGAATTTGTGAACGCGGGGAAGCCGGTGCCGACGGTGGAAGTACGCATCGTGGATAGGGACGGCGTCAATTTGGGCGAGCGGCGGGAAGGGCGGCTGTGGTTTCGCGGACCTTCGGCGACCAGCGGCTATTACCGCAATGCCGAGGCGACGCGCGAGCTGCTACGCGACGGCGACTGGGTCGATTCGGGGGATTTGGCGTACTGGGGCGAAGGCGAGATTTACATCACGGGCCGCGCGAAGGACGTGATCATCAAGGCGGGGCGAAACCTTTATCCGCACGAGGTGGAAGAAATTGCGGGGCGCATCGCGGGAGTGCGCACGGGATGCGTGGTGGCTTTTGGCGCGCCGGATGAGCGCACGGGCACCGAACGGCTGGTGGTGGCGGCCGAGGTGCGAGACAGGGGGAGTGGGAAACGGATCGAGGGAGAAATTGCGCACGCTGTGGATGAAGCGTTGGGGATGCCACCGGATGTGATTGCGTTGCTACCGCCGCAATCCATTCCGAAAACTTCCAGCGGGAAATTGCGGCGGAGTGAAACGCGCCGGCTTTTCCTGGAAGGAAAGCTGGGGCGGAAACAACAGGCACCGTGGGTGCAGATCGCGCGGCTAGCGGTGCGTGGCGCGGCGCCGCGGTCTTGGAGTTGGCTGCAGCGAACGGCGCGCAGCGGTGTGGAATTATTGTATGGCGTGTACGCGCTGGCGGCATTCGGCGTGATTTTGATTCCGTTGTGGCTGGTCGTGGGACGCACGCGCAACCGGCGGCACGCGGCGAGCTTGGTGCATCGAGGAGCGCGCTCGATGCTGGCGGCCGCGGGCGTGCCGGTGACCGTGGTGGGGGCGGAGATTCTGGAGCAGAGAACCAAGACGGGGCCGTGGATTTTCGCGCCGAACCATTCGAGCTATCTGGATATTCTGGTGATGCTGGCGGCGCTTCCGGACGATGTGCGCTTCGTGGCTAAGGGTGAGATTCGCGCGATGCCGTTCGTGGGTTTGCTGGCGGACAGGAGCGGGCAATTTGCGTTCGACCGCAACAATCCGCAGGCGCGCATACGGCAATCGGAAGAGGTGAACGCGGCGCTGCGCAATGGCGAATCGGTGGTGATTTTTCCGGAAGGAACTTTTACGGCGGTGGCGGGAATACGGCCGTTTCAATTGGGCGCGTTTAAGGCAGCGGTGGATGCGCAGCGGCCGATTTGCGCAGTTTCAGTGCGCGGCGCGCGGCAGATCTTGCGCGACAAGACGATGCTGCCGCGGCCCGGGCATGTGACGCTGACGTTCAGCGAGCCGATTGCGCCGAATCCGGAGGCAGGCGACGACTGGCACGAAATTGTGCGATTGCGCGATGAAACGCGCGAAACGATTGCGCTGAACTCGGGTGAATCCTTGATTTAGCTTCGGGATTTAGATTTAGGGAAGCCCGTTTCAGTAACCCATTTGACCTGAGCAGCATCCAAAAAATACCAGCTTACGCAGATGCTTGCGTGGCCCTTCCCGGGGCTGCGATGGCGTCGTGAATCTGTCAGGGCGGGAGTCCCCTGTTCCGGTCGACTGGGAAAGTCCCGCACCATATCCTAAGGAGAACAATTCATGGTACGGACGGTTTCGTTACTGTTGGGTTTGCTATTTTTGATTTCGCTCGGGGCAGGAACGCGTGCGAGCGCGCAGGACAAAGTGGAGTTTTACGGCGGATATTCGTTTTTCCATCTGGAGAATTCTCCGGGGGCTAACAATTTGAACGGATTTATTCTCTCGGGCGAGTACAAGTTTGCACCGTGGTTCGGCGCAGTTGGGGAAGTGGCCGGAGATTACGGCGGCGGATCATCGGTGACGACCTATATGGTTGGTCCGCAGGTTTCGTTTCCGGCACGCATCTCGCCGTTTGCGCACATATTGATCGGCGGAGCGCATTACGGCCAGACGGGCTTCAGCGACAATTCCTTTGCGACGTCCCTGGGATTTGGGATTGATGCGAAAATCGCGCCCGTAATTAAGTGGCGGATCATCGAGGGCGATTATGTAACGACGCGCTTCGGCGGAGGCGTGCAAAACAACGCGCGTATTTCGACCGGGATCGTGTTGCGGTTCTAACGCTGCGTGATGGACGGGGACGGTAAGCGTTCCGTCCCCGTTTTTTTATTGCTGGTCGAGGACGAAATTCACGGTTATGAAGGTTTCAACTTCGACGGGTTCGCCGTTGAGGCGCGTCGGTTGATATCGCCACTGGCGTACTGCCTGCAATGCCGGATTCGCGAGGATTGGGTTGCCGCTGATCACTTCGAGTTGGCGGACGGTGCCGGCCGTACCGATGATGGCGCGCAGGTAAACGGTGCCGGCCAGGTGGATGTTGCGCGCGAGCGTGGGATATTGCGGCTGCACTTTGTAGATGAGCGCGGCAGCCATCACGCCTTCGCTGCGGTGCAGGGGCGCTTGGTGCTGCGGAGGTTCGGGCTTTTTGATCTCGATTGACATGCCGGAGCGGCCTGTTGCTCCAAGAATCGAGTCGCCGAAGACTGCGGGACCATCAGTTCCGCCGTCGCTGATGCCTGGCGCGGAATCTCCGCTTGTACTGGATGCGCTTGCGTCATTAGCTGGACGGGATGGCGCAGGAGCCGCGGGCTTCGCGCAGAACAGGCACGGCACCGGCCTGGGGGTGTTGTTGAGCGGTGGAAGTGGGTGCGGCGGAGCCGGTTTTTCTGCTGGGCCACCTCCGCCGCGGTAGGGCGGCGTGGGCGTCACGTTGAAGAGACCGGGCAATACTGCGGGCGTGATCAGCGGCCACAAGAGCATCGCGCCGAGCAGCGCTGCTTCGAAGACCACGGAAATGACCAGCGCCTTGCGGCGCAGATTGCGGGCGCGGTCGCGAGATTCCGAATCGTTTTCCAGCATGCACTGCGACAAGCTACCAAGATCGCTCACGGGCACACCTCCGCCGAAGCATTCGCACACGAGGGAACACCATCGAGGCGCGGCCGAGGAAAAAATGGCCTGACGACATGCGGCCGGTTTTGAAGATTCCGGCCGGGCCGCATCGGATGGTCTAGCGGAGTTCGCGCGATCTCTTTAAAGATAGACACCGGTGCTGGTAACTTGTGCCCGCTATGGCTTCGCTGATCGCTGCATGGTTGGCGAAAACCGCAACGACGGCCGAGCTTGGGGTTGTAAACCCCTGTAGACAAAATGTTTACAATTCCTGTGCTGGGGAATGCATCATTTTGAACGTGGCGTGCGTCTAATCCCCTATCATCGCTAAGTTATGGTTTTCTTAGAGGATGGAGGGGGAAGTCATCATGAGCCGAAACTCAATAGAAACGGTGGGAGTTCGTTACACCGGCTGGGCTGCGTTGAACCGCGATCCGCTGGAAGACCGCGTGGAGTTCACCTGTCCGCAGTGCGGGCAACAGGGAACGAAGGCTGCGCGGAGGCCGCGTGCGGCGTATCATTTCACCGACGGGTTCGTACAGGACCTGGAGGGTGAAGCGACCACATGCCGGAGCTGCAAGAATTCGCTGCGTGTTGTTCCGGTGGTGATGCTGCACGACCAGGACGAGAAGCGGCGGTTCCAGGCGGTGTTTGCGCTGGATCCTATTTCGAACAACTAAATTCGGGCCGACGGGAAGTGGGCCGCATTGTTTTCGGTGAGTGTCCCGAGTGATGCGTGCTCTTTACGGGTAGGCCTCAAACGAAAACAGAGGGGACGAGCTTGGGCTCGTTCCCTTTTTTGTTTTTGGGCGCGATTTTTTTCAGGATCAGGGCCGCATGACATTAGGAATCAATTGATGCGGATGCGCGAAGGGCTCGCCTTCGGTATCGAGATGCAGGTGATGGGCTTCAAGGTCCCGGCGGACGTGATCGAAAGCTTCGTCCACGGAATCGGCGAACTGCAGAAGTTTGTAATCGCGTTCATTCATGGTGCCGGTGCGGACCATGTGGCGCCAGTTGATGAGTTTGTCCCAGTATTTCCTGCCGTAAATCAAAATTAAATGATGCGACGAGAGTTTGTTGGTCTGCAGCAGCGTCAGCATTTCCCAAAGCTCGTCCATGGTGCCGAATCCGCCGGGAAAGACGATCAGGGCTTTGGCCATCTGCGCGAACCAGAGTTTGCGCATGAAAAAATAGTGGAAGTAGAAATTCAGGTCGGGAGAGATGTAGCGATTGGAGCTTTGCTCGTGCGGGAGCTGGATGCTGAGGCCGACGGAAGGGCCGCCGGCTTCCGCTGCACCGCGATTGGCTGCTTCCATGATGCCGGGTCCGCCGCCGGAGCAGATGACGAAACGGCGCGGCTGATTGCCAAGCGTCATAGCCCAGGAAGTGATGCGATGGGAAAGCTCGCGGGCATCTTCGTAGTAGCGCGACATTTCCAGCAGCGAGCGGGCGGCGGTGATTTTTGCGCGCGACGCGGGAGTGCGCCGGGCGCGCGCGGCTGCTTGCGTTTGTTTCAGGTGCGCGAGGGCGCGATCGCGCGATTGAATGCGCGCTGAGCCGAACATGACGATGGTGTCACCGATGTTGGCGCGACGCAGGCGGCTGAGCGGATCGAGATATTCGGCGAGGATGCGCAGCGGGCGCGCGCCGAGGCTCTCCATGAATTGCGGATCTTCGTAGGCGAGCTTGGGCAGTGGCTGGTGCTTGGGCTGTTTTTTGGAACGCTTCATTGCTGGCACTCCGATCCGCACTTCTGATCACGCCACGGATCATGCTTCGAGTTACGATTCAATGCACACCTCAGTTCCCACCGCAGTTTGGTTTCGCTTCCTTTGCGCCACTTCCATTCTAGGAGAACGCGCAGGAAATGACAGCCGCGGCGCGTGGCGGCAGTGCTCTGGAAGCAACGCGTGTGCGCGGCGGCGAATCAGATACACTGGACAGCTACAGTGAATTTGGGATGAAACTTGTGAATCGCGGGTTATTTCGGCGTTTAATTCGATGCGGTGCAGCGGTTGCGCTTGCAGCGACGGTGCTATTCGCTGCGCCGTTTGCAAGGTGCCAGGAAGCGCCGGCTGGACCGCTGCATCCAAGGCCGGGCGTGCCGCTGGAGCAGATTCCTCCCGCGGAACAGCAGAAACATGCGATTCGCGTGCGCGTGAATGAAGTGACGGCGCCGGTGATCGTGCGCGATCCGAAAGGCGAGATGGTCTTTGATTTGCGGCAGGATAATTTCCGCGTGTACGACAACGGAGCGGAACAGAAGATCGACCATTTCGACGTGGGCGGCGATCCTTTATCCATCGTGCTGGTGATTGAGGCCAGCTCCCACATTCAGCCGATGTTTCCCAGCATCAAGCACGCGGGAATCGTGTTCAGCGAAGCGGTGATGGCGCAGACGTCTGAAGCGGCGGTGCTCAGCTACGACAGCACGGTGGACCTGCGCGTGAAATTCACGACGGATCCGGACAGCGTGCAGTACGCGATTGAACATCTGCCGCTGGGTGTGAATGATTCGCTGCTTTACGACGCGATGGCGCGGGGGATTTCTATGCTGAATGAACGGCCGGCGGTACGGCGGCGGATTATGCTGGTGATCGGCGAGTCGCACGATAGCGGCAGCGAGAGCCGGCTGGGCGAGGTGTTACGGCAGGCGCAGCTGGCGAACGTGACGATTTATTCCGTGGGGCTGAGCACGGCGATGGCGGATCTGCGCGCGAAGCCGGATCACGTGAACGACACGCCGGATTTATTGGCGCTGGCTGTGTTTCTGGTGAAGACCGGGAAGAATGCGTTGACGGCGAGTTCGCTGGCGGTGGCGAGCGCGGCTACGGGCGGCTTGCATGTGGATACCGTGCGGGATCGTTCGATCGAGAAAGCAATCGATAACATCGGCGGCGAACTGCACGCGCAGTATACGATTGGGTATCGTCCGGCGGGAGACGATCCGGAGGGCTACCACGAAATTAAGGTGGTGGTGGATCGGCCGAATCTTTCAGTGCGCACGCGGCCGGGGTATTACGTCGCGCCGCCTGCTCTGTAATTTTTCGTAGAGTCCGCGCTGCTAATTCTTATTTCTTTTCCGGTTCGGGCGGCGTCGCGACTGCGGCGGCGTCGTCTTCTTCCAGGATTGCAGCGGCTGCGGCTATGCGGTCGCCTTCTTCCAGGCGGAGCAGGCGGACGCCTTGCGTGGAGCGGCCGGCTTCGCGAATTTCGCCGGAGTGCACGCGGATTACTTTGCCCTGGCCGGTGATGATCATCACGTCGGAATCTTCGCGGACTTGAAGGGCCGCGACGACGGGACCATTGCGGTCGGTGGATTTCAGGTTGATCACGCCCTTGCCGCCGCGCGAGGTGACGCGATATTCGGCGAGCGGGGTGCGCTTGCCGTAACCCTTTTCGGCGACGGTGAGCATGAGCGAAGTGAGCGATTCGCGAATCTGATCGCTTTCGAGTTCGTCGAGATCTTTCGTTTCTTTTTTGTATTCCTTCTCGATGATTGCGAAATCAGGCTGCACCGCGTCCATGCTGACGACGAAGTCTCCCTTGGCGAGATCCATGCCGTTGACGCCGCCGGCCGCGCGGCCCATGGAGCGGACTTCGGTCTCGCGGAAGAGAATGGCCTGGCCGTCGTGGCTGGCGAGGAAAATCATCTGCATGCCGTCGGTGAGTTTCGCGCCGATGAGCTCGTCCGCGCCATCGAGATTGATGGCGATGATGCCGGAAGGACGCGGATTGGAAAATTCAGCGAGGCCGGTTTTCTTCACGGTGCCGCTCTTGGTGGCGAGGAAGACGTAGCGGTCGGCTTCTTCCAGGTTGCGCGCCGAAACGACCGCGGTGAGCTTTTCGTTTTCCTGGAAGCGCACGAGATTCGAGATGGCTTTGCCGCGCGTGGCCGCGGCGGCTTCGGGAATTTCGTAAACCTTCAGCCAGTAGATGCGGCCTTTGGATGTGAACAGCAAGATGTAGCTGTGCGCCGAGGCGACGAAGAAATGTTCGACGAAATCGTCGTCGCGCGTTTTGGCGCCGATGCGGCCTTTTCCGCCACGGGACTGGTGGCGATAGGTTTCAACTGAGGTGCGCTTCACGTAGCCCGCATGGCTGACGGTGATGGCCATTTCCTCGTCTTTGATCAGATCTTCGAGTTTGATTTCCTCGACGCGGTCAACGATCTGGGTGCGGCGCTCGTCACCGTAGGATTTTATGATTTCGCGCAATTCGGCGACGATAACGGCTTTCAGTTTCTTTTCGCTGGCGAGAATTTCGCGCAGCTCGGCGATTTGCTCGCGGATTTTCTTCAGTTCGGCAAGAATGTCGTCGATGGAAAGCTGCGTCAGGCGGTGCAACTGTAATTCGAGGATGGCATCAATCTGCGGAAAGCTCAGGCCGACCACTTCCGCGGGCATGCCGTATTTTTTGTTGACGAGCTTTACGCCGGCGACGCTCTTGGCTTTGCCGTCCTCGGAAATTTTTACGGTCTTATTGGCGAAAAATTCGTGCAAGTTCTCGCGGGCGGTGGCACGGCTTGAGGAACCGCGGATCACGCTGATTACGTCGTCGAGATAATCGAGGGCGATCTGATAGCCGAGCAGAATATGCTCGCGCTCTTCCGCTTTGCGCAGCTCGTATTGCGTGCGCCGGCGCACCACGTCCACGCGATGCTCGATGAACAGACGCAGCAGGTCCAGCAGGCCGAGCTCGCGGGGCTGTCCGGCGACGATGGCCAGCAGGATCATGCTGAACGATTCCTGCATCTGGGTATGCTTGAAGAGGTGCGCGAGAATAATTTGCGGCTCTTCGTCGCGCTTCACTTCAATGACGATGCGCATGCCGTCGCGGTCGGATTCGTCGCGAATGTCGGCGATGCCTTCGATCTTTTTGTTTTGAATGAGGCCGGCGATATTTTCGATCAGGCGTGCTTTGTTGACCTGATAAGGGAGTTCGGTGACGACGATGTCCTGGCGATCCTTGCCGCGCTGTTCGATGGCGACTTTGGCGCGCACCTGGAAGGAGCCGCGGCCCGTCTTGTAGGCCTGTTCGATTCCTTCGCGGCCGTAAATGTAACCGGCGGTGGGAAAATCGGGGCCCGGGACGAGCTTCATGATTTTTTTCAGGTTGGCTTCGGGTTCTTCGATCAGCACGATCGCGGCTTCAACGACTTCTTTCAGGTTGTGCGGCGGAATGTTGGTGGCCATGCCGACGGCGATGCCCGAGGAGCCGTTGATGAGCAGGCCGGGAATGCGCGTGGGCAGGACGACGGGTTCTTTTTCACTTTCATCGAAGTTGGGAACGAACTCGACGGTTTCTTTTTCGATGTCTGCGAGCATTTCTTCAGCGATTTTCGAAAGGCGCGCTTCGGTGTAACGCATGGCCGCGGGTGGATCGCCGTCCACGGAGCCGAAGTTGCCCTGGCCGTCCACGAGCGGGCAGCGCATGTTGAAATCCTGCGCGAGGCGGACGAGGGCATCGTACACGGGAGCGTCACCGTGCGGATGGAATTTGCCGAGGACTTCGCCGACGATCTTGGCGCACTTGCGGTAGGACTTGGTGGAGGTGAGGCCGAGCTCGTACATGCCGAAGAGGATGCGGCGGTGCACGGGCTTGAGGCCGTCGCGGACATCGGGCAGCGCGCGGCCGACGATCACGCTCATGGCGTAGTCGAGGTAGGACTTCTTCATTTCCGATTCGATATCAACCGGGGTGGTGATTGACTTGTCTAGTTCTTCGGCCATGATTCCCTCACCTTGGTTTGATTCGTTGCTGGCGCGCCTCGCGGGCTTCCGCTTGCATCACTGTACGAACTGCCGCTTTTCAGCCCTCATTACGAAAGAAGACGATTGATACGTCGCTCGTTGCCCGAACTCGCCGTGACCTCGCAGGGCACCGACGTCGAGTCCGCCCGGGCCAATCTTCGCGAAGCGATCGAGCTGTACGTCGAAACTTGGGGCGCTCCCGAAGTTGACATAACCGCTCAGCAACCTTTCTGGACATTCGTCGAAATAGCCAGATAGCATGACTCGGTTGCCCAGTGTCTCGGGCGAACGCCTGGTTCGCGCCTTAAAGCGCGCCGGCCTTATCCAACTCCGTCAAAAAGGGAGCCACGTGTCGCTCGAAAAACGGAGCGGTGACGTGACGCTCCGAACGGTCGTACCGCTGCACGCAACTCTCGCTAAAGGCACTCTCTCCGACATACTGTAACAAGCAGCACTCACCGTGGACGAGTTAGTCGAACTTCTCTAAATGCTTCATCCGGTCTTTGACGTTTGCTCGGCGACATATGTCTTCACTGTCTCAAAGGCTACGGCGTTATTCGAAAAGCGCTGCGGGCCGAAATGCGATTCCAGATCGTTGAGCAGCGCTTCGCACTCGGCTTGCGTCGAGCATTCGAACGCTACACCCTGCTCGTTGTTCGGCGTCTCGGTGGGCGTCGCGCGAAAATCGGAACAGCTCATTCCGCGCAGCCCGGGCAATATCTTCCATTCCAGTGGATAGTTCACCAGAGTTAAATATCCAGGTTGACGACGTCGAGGGCGTTTTCTTCTATGAATTTGCGGCGCTCTTCGACGTTTTCGCCCATCAGGGTGGAGAAAATTGTTTCGGCAGCTACGGCGTCTTCCAGGCGCACCTTCAGCAGAGTGCGCACTTCGGCGTTCATGGTGGTGTTCCACAATTGCTCGGGATTCATTTCGCCGAGGCCCTTGAAGCGCGTGATGGTGAAATCTTTCTTGGCGTCTTCCAGGACGTAATTGAGCAGGCTGAGCGAATCTTCCTTCACGACTTTGTCGCCATTGTGGGCGATGGTGAAAGGGCCGCGATCGAGTTCGGCGATTGCGGCAGCGAGAGTGCGCAGGCGTTTATAATCCGGCGTGGCCGCGAGCGCCCAATTGATGCGCCGTTCGCCGCCATTTTTCAGCACGAGCTCGTGCAGGCTGTGCTCTTCGTCGAAGATGAATTTTGCTTCCAGGTCGAGCTTGGCTTTTTCGATCTGCTTCACCAGCTCCTGCAATTTCTTCTTGTCCGCGAAATCGGTTTTTTTGTCCAGCTCGCTTTCGGCCAGCAGGTCAACTAGCTTCGGTTCGCGCAGGCGGCGGCCCAGTTTCGCGGCCACTTGATCGTATTCCTGAATATTCAGGAGGAAAGTAGTGAGGTCGCCGCCTTCGAGCGATTTGCCGTTCTTGCCCTTCACCGTGTGCTCTTCGGTGGCGCGCTTCATCAGTTCGCGGGCGAATTCGCGCTCGTCGCGGATGTAGCGGTCCATTTTGCCGCGCTTCACGCGATAGAGGGGCGGCTGCGCAATATAAATATTTCCCTTTTCGATCAGCTCGCGCATGTGGCGGAAGAAAAAAGTGAGCAGCAGCGTGCGGATGTGGCTGCCGTCCACGTCCGCGTCGGTCATCAGGATCACTTTGTGATAGCGCAACTTGCTGGCGTCGAAGTCGTCTTTGCCGATGCCGGTGCCGAGCGCGGTGATGATGCAGCGAATTTCCTCGTGGCCGAGCATCTTGTCGTAGCGGGCTTTTTCGACGTTGAGGATTTTGCCCTTGAGTGGCAGGATGGCCTGATAACGGCGATCGCGGCCGCCCTTGGCCGAGCCGCCGGCGGATTCGCCCTCGACCAGGAAAATTTCGCAGCGCGCGGGATCGCGTTCCTGGCAATCGGCGAGCTTTCCGGGCAAGCCGCTGGAATCGAGCGCGGATTTGCGGCGGGTGAGTTCGCGAGCCTTGCGGGCTGCTTCACGGGCGCGCGCGGCGTCAATGCACTTGCCGATAATTTTTCGCGCGATCGAGGAATGCTTGTCGAAATATTCGCCGAGACGCTCGTTAACCATCTGCTCGACGACGCCTTTGATATCGCTATTGAGCTTGCCTTTGGTCTGGCCTTCGAATTGAGGCTGTGGCAGTTTTACGGAGACGACGGCGACCAGGCCTTCGCGGACGTCGTCTCCGTTGATCGTGACTTCGTCCTTCTGTTCCTTGAGCATACCGAAAGAATTGGCGTAGTAATTGATGGTGCGGGTAAGCGAGGAGCGGAAGCCGGAAAGGTGCGTGCCGCCGTCCACTGTGTTGATAGTGTTGGCGAAGGCAAAAACATTTTCGGTATAGCTGTCGTTGTATTGCAGCGCGATTTCCACTTCCACCTGGTCGCGCTTGCCTTCGATGTAGATGGGCGAATCGTGCAGCACGCCTTTGCCTTTGTTGAGGTGCTTGACGAACTCGGCGATGCCGCCGGTGAAGCGAAACTCGGCTTTTTTGCCGCTGCGTTCGTCATCGAGCGTGATTTTCAGGCCTTTGTTCAGGAAGGCGAGTTCGCGGAGGCGTTGCGCGAGAGTGTCATAGCTATAGATGGTCTTGCCAAAAATTTCGGGATCAGCGTGAAAAGTAATTTTCGTGCCGGTCTTGCGGGTCTTGCCGGAAGCCTTGAGCTTCGAGGTGGGCACGCCTTTTTCGTAGGATTGCTCCCAGACTTCGCCTTCACGCCAGATTTCCAGATCGAGCCAATCGGAAAGCGCGTTGACGACCGAGACGCCGACGCCGTGCAGGCCGCCGGAAACTTTGTAGGTGTCGCTATCGAATTTTCCGCCGGCGTGCAGGACGGTCATGACGACTTCCGCGGCGGGCTTTTTTTCGGTGGCGTGCATGTCCACGGGAATGCCGCGGCCGTTGT